>JACCDV011179409.1_pt1 | contig 12647 bp, 9 predicted proteins | sample 7446131 | NCBI WGS metagenome assembly JACCDV01 (sample SAMN15323448, study PRJNA562643) | freshwater metagenome | isolation source: river surface water | place: USA:Blue River Watershed | collected 2017-08-17 | reverse complement strand
GGCCGGATAAATGCACAGGGATCACTACTTTAGGCAGTTTTCCGGTTTTTTTTGCCACGGCCAGTTTTTCTGCTAGGCATTCAACACTCATGTTGTAAGTACGTGAGTCAATATCTACAAAATCTACCGTTGCACCACAATACAGTGCACAGTTTGCACTAGCAACAAAGGTGGTTGGGCTAGTCCAGACAATATCTCCTTGACCAACGCCCAAAGCCAAGCAAGCAATGTGCAGCGCACTAGTAGCACTATTAACGGCCACAGCATATTGTGCGCTGCAATAATCAGCAATAGCATTTTCAAAAATTGGAACAACAGGACCTTGTGTCAAGAAATCTGAGCGCAGAACGGCAATTACCGCATCGATGTCATCTTGATTTATGTCTTGGCGACCGTATGGAATCATACCCATCAGATTTTGCCTATGTGCTCACGGTTTTGCTCTATCCACGCTTGCAAAGTAGCAATATCCATCCACTCCAAGTTGCTATCAGAGCAATAAGTGAAATCAGGCGCTACCAAGGTACCTCCATTAATGCGGGCTGGGTCAACGCTCCAATTATGAATAGCCGGCAAGACTTTGTAATGCTCAGGATATTCATAGGTATGGGGCGCATCTTCTGGGCCTATCATCTGCTCATGCAGCTTTTCACCAGGGCGAATACCGACAATGTTATGGGCTGCAGTCGGCACGGCGGCTAGAGCAACATCGGTCATTTTCATGGATGGGATTTTTTTGACATATATCTCGCCACCAACCATGTCCTCGAAAGCATGCCAAACCAAATCCACCCCTTGCTCCAAGGTAATCATAAAGCGCGTCATACGCGCATCGGTAATCGGTAATACACTCTTATCAGCAAGGCTTAAGAAAAACGGAATGACTGAGCCACGCGAACCCATCACATTGCCATAGCGCACAACAGCAAAACGAGTATCGTTCCCTCCAGAGTAGGAGTTACCAGCAATAAAAAGCTTATCAGAAGTAAGCTTAGTTGCGCCATATAAATTAGCTGGGCTACTGGCCTTATCAGTGGACAATGCAACCACCCGCTTAACACCTTGGTCGATACAGGCATCGATCAAATTCATAGCGCCAAACACATTGGTTTTAACACATTCAAACGGGTTATATTCTGCCGTGGGCACAATCTTAGTGGCCGCAGCATGGACGACATAATCAATGCCGTTGAGCGCGCGCGATAAACGATCTTTATCACGCACGTCCCCTATAAAAAAACGCACCCGCGGGTCATTATTATAAACTTTGGCCATCTCCCACTGCTTCATTTCGTCTCGTGAATATATAACTAAGCGACGTGGGTTATATTTTTCAAGTGTCATTGGCACAAAAGTGTGACCGAATGAACCAGTGCCTCCAGTGATAAGAATTGATGAGTTACTTAACATACGATTAACTTTCCTTGTTCTTCTATATCGCAATTACAGATTAATTGACAATTTCTTGATAACTTCCCATACGCTTAATGCCGCCTGAGCCTAGCTCTACAATTTTGGTGCAGTTTTTGAGAGTGGTGAGGCGATGAGCAATAATAAGCAAAGTAAGGTCTTTGCTGAGCCCTTCAATAGCCTGCATAACAACCTGTTCCGTTTCATTATCTAATGCACTTGTGGCCTCGTCAAAGATAATTACATCGGCCTGTTTATACAATGCGCGTGCGATACCTATACGTTGCCTTTGCCCACCTGACAAACGAACACCTCTTTCTCCAACAACGGTTTGGTATTGATCAGACCAACTTTCTATGGTTTCGGTAATTTGAGCTTGCTGAGCTGCTTGCCTAACGCGAACATGGTCAATTTGATCTTTTGGCACACCAAAGGCAATATTTTCTTCTATAGTGCTATCAGCTAGAAATATAGCTTGCGGCACATGAGCAATATGAGCCTGCCAGGCACGGTGGTTGGCGGGCGTGACTTTTTGGTTATCTATTAGCAACGAACCATCAGTAGGCTGAAGGAGCCCCATGACGATATCAAGTAGGGTGCTTTTACCACTGCCAGTAGCACCCATGAAGCCGACGCGACTCCCTTTAGCTATAACAAGATTAATCTGCTTGAGCACGTAAGGTGTTTGGGCGCTGTAGCGAAAGTCAAGCCGCTTAAGGCTGATGTTTTCATTGAAAGGTAAGGGTTGCGGGGTTGGTTGGTTGGCGTAGTCGGGCAAAGGTTGATCGAGCAGCTCAAGCGCATCTTGCAGCGAGACTTGATTGCCTTGAATGCCTGACCAAGCCCCATACGCTTGCTGCAAAACAGGGAGTAAACGTTGCGCCCCTAGCGCCAATGCGCCGAGTACAGGAATCGCCTTAGCGATACCATCAGCTTGCTGAGCTAGCGAATAGGCGAGCACAGCGATAAGCATCATGCCTAGAGCCTCCATAACATAACGAGGACTTAGTCCGATAAATGAAGTGCTTCCTTGGGCGCGCCGCAAGGGCAAATCTGCATTGCTGTAAATCTGACAATAAGCTGCTTGACTGCCGTCAATCAGCACATCGCGGATACCCCCTAAGCCTTCTTGCAATGACTTAATGACTTGAGTAGATTCGCGAGCGATATGCTCGCTATTAATAGCGAGCTGTTTACGGGTTAAACGAATAATAAGCACGTAAATCAAACCAAAGCCACCAAAAGCCGTCAGGGCGATTAAAGGATTAACCGATAATAACGCGATTAAAATGGTGATAAGCAAAGCAGCAGAACTAATTAATGTGAGGCCCATGGTAATGACGTATATCACGCCACTCGTTTTGCCAGAGATACCATTAATCACCTCACTGCTGTTCCGCGCATAATGTACTGCATAGGACTGATATAGCGTACGGCGGTAAATGCTGATGCTAAGATCAGCGCCAGTGGCAAATGATAATCTTGTGCTAGCCCAAAGTAAGAGTAATCGCATTGCTCCGGCAATTAATGCTGCCGAGCCAAAAACAACCGTTAGTGGCAACAGTAATTGCTTAGGTTCAGTTATATTTAATGCCTGAATAAACGGCTGCGCAGCAGGCAGTTCAAAAATACGCTCAGGGGCCGTTAACACTCCCAAAAAAGGCAACACCGCACCAATACTTAGAATCTCCGCAAACGATGCTAAAAGCATCAGCACTAACAGCAAGCCAAATTGGCCACGACGGCGCGGGCTAATGTGGTACCAAAGTCGCTTTAACAAACTGCCGATGGGCTGACTTGAATTCATGGTTAATTAATTATCGTGCCATTACTTTGTTGAACTCTTAACATACCAGCCCATTGCCAGTTTCAAACCTTCACCGACATGATGGGTAGGCTGATAGCCCAATAAAGTTTTAGCCTTACTTATGTCCGCTAGAGAATGTCGCACATCCCCCCCTCTAAAGTCACGATAAATCGGCTTAGCGTTTTTTAGATGAGGGTATAACGGTACCAAGTTAATCAGCAATTGCCCATACAACTGATTAAGGCTTGTTCTGTCACCAACGGCTACGTTGTAAACTTGGTTAATCGAGTCCGGATTCTGAGATGTGGCAGCCAATAAATTAGCTTGGCAAACATTTTCTATGAAGCAAAAATCCCGACTGGTTTCACCGTCACCATTGATATACACCGGTTCATTTTTAATCATGCTGGCTATCCACTTTGGAATCACAGCGGCATAAGCACCGTCTGGATCTTGACGTGGGCCGAACACATTAAAATAACGCAAACCCATGCCTTGTAGGCCATAGGTTTTACTGAACACATCGGCATACAGTTCATTGACGTATTTTGTTACCGCGTAAGGCGATAAGGGCTTGCCTATCTTATCTTCCACTTTCGGTAAATCAGGATGATCACCGTAAGTAGAGCTGCTGGCCGCATAAACAAAGCGTTTAACTTTAGCATCACGGGCAGCAACCAACATGTTTAAGTAACCATCAATGTTGCTTTGATTGGTTAGTATTGGGTCCTCAATAGAACGAGGCACGCTACCAAGCGCCGCTTGATGGAGAACATATTCGACAGGTGAGTCTATTGCAGCAGCATCGCCCTCTAGCAATGAGGGCGCAAATGTCATGGCTTTTTGACAATCCGCTAGGTTGCGAATGTCGCCCTGCATAAATTTAAAATTAGCCCACTGACTTGGGCTGACCAAAGTTTGCACTTCGTCTAAATTTCTCTGATGGCCGGTAGCAAAGTTATCCAAACCCACTACACGTTGGTTAAGCTTAAGCAAGGTTTCCAGCAAACTGCTCCCAATGAAGCCAGCCACGCCGGTGACGAGCCATGTGTGCGGCTCCTTAATTAGCTGAGCTTTTAAAGCATCGTAGGCGTTGGTTTGGCTCATTTACAATCTCAAATCACTGGCATCGGCCGGTAGAATGTATTTTAGGTCATACAAGACATGGGCTTTTTTACCCAAGGCACGAATGGCTTTCTCGCCCATGACTTTGAACTGATGGTGCGCAACCGCCACGATGATGCCGTCGTACTCGCCTGCAGGTAATTTGTTAATTGGCGTAATGCCGTATTCATGTTCGGATTCTTCCACCGATATCCACGGATCGTAAACGTCCACTTGGCAATTGTATTCTTTAAGTTCGGCCACGATATCCACCACCCGGGTGTTACGTAAATCTGGGCAGTTTTCTTTGAAGGTCAGACCCATGACCAATATGCGCGCACCATCCACTTGTATACGGCGTTGCATCATGGCCTTAACCAACTGCGCCACCACGTAGGCGCCCATGCTGTCGTTCAAACGCCGACCCGCTAAAATAATTTCCGGGTGGTAACCTATCTGCTGCGCTTTGTGGGTTAAGTAATAAGGATCCACGCCTATGCAGTGGCCGCCCACTAAACCCGGACGGAATGGCAAAAAATTCCACTTACTGCCAGCAGCGAGCAACACCGATTCGGTATCTATGCCCATTTTGTTAAAGATCAGCGCCAGCTCATTGATTAAAGCTATGTTCAAATCGCGCTGGGTATTTTCTATTACCTTGGCGGCTTCGGCTACTTTAATACTGGATGCCTTGTGTGTGCCTGCCGTAATGATTTCGTTATATAGGGTATCCACAATGTCCGCGATCTCTGGCGTAGAGCCTGAGGTCACTTTTTTGATGGTGGTCACACGGTGCTCTTTATCACCAGGATTAATACGCTCCGGGCTGTAGCCACAGAAAAAATCCTTGTTAAAGGTTAAGCCGGAAAATTTCTCCAACACCGGCACACAATCCTCTTCTGTGGCACCGGGATACACGGTTGATTCATATATGACAATGTCGCCTTTTTTAAGCACTTTACCAACCGATTCAGAGGCTTTAATCAGCGGGGTTAAATCAGGGCGCTTGTGCTCATCAATGGGGGTGGGCACGGTCACAATAAAGCAGGTGCAATCTCGCAAATCCTCTAAGTTAGTGGTGTACGTTAACAACTTGGCATTCCGCAATTCTTCAGCGGTGGTCTCTAAGGTGAAATCATTACCAGACTTAAGCTCATCGATGCGCTTTTGATTGATATCAAAGCCGACTACCGGGCGTTTTTTACCAAACTCAACAGCAAGCGGCAAACCTACGTAGCCAAGTCCAATAATCGCGAGTTTCATAATCCACCTTTCATTTTTTAAATTTAACTTTTTAACGCCAGCCTAGTGCTCGTATAAATACGACTTGCAAATTTTAGGCTATAACGCTTGTTTATCTATGCTTTTTTGCAAAGCCTCTATTTCGGCTTTTAATGCCAAATATTCTTGCTGCTTGCGCTGTAAAAAATGGCTGGTTAAAGCCAACTTTTCAGCTAAACCAGTGGGGGTGAGCAGATAAGCGTAACCTAACTTATTCTCGTTTTCTTGAAAGTTATGCATCTTCACCAAGCCCTTAGCAACCAAGGCGCGCAAGCAATAATTCACCCCACCCAAGCTCACGCCTAAGGCTTTAGCCATCTGACGCTGATTAAGGTCAGGCTGACTTTCAAGCAAGCTTAGCACTCTAAAGTGCGTGTCTTCTTGCAATTGCTTTTGTCGGGTCATGGATGAATTGTGACTGATTTTGGTACGCTACCGCCCTACCGTGTAGTCATCAGTCGGACGGGTGTTGCCTTTGAATTTATAGCATTTTCATGCTTTGTACAACTTTGAACAACTATAACATTGTGGTTATTTTTTGCCTATAGAATCATTCATATTATTTTAGTGTCGGGATAAGCCAGCGTATGGCTTCCCCACATAATATAGGCGATTGCATCGCCTTATTCTGAGTGAAATCCAGACCTATGTAATTGATGTTTTTTTGTAGATCGGATTTCAATCAGAGTGAATCAGCAAAGTTTACTTAACCAAGCTTACGCAGACTGGCAGGAGCTATTTGCATTTGGGCGGATTTACCCATGAGCTCTATTAAAATCATGGCTCGGTTTTCACCGTTAGTCATTTGGTAGATGGCTTCTAGCCCAGCAAAAGGACCATCTACCACCAACAAGGTTTCACCTTCTGAGAATAAGCGTTGCGGGGCATGATTTAAGCCTTGCTCTTGTTGGCGCATCAAGTCGATTAAGCTGTTATCAACTTTAGCCGGCGCACTACCAAAGGTTACCAAGCCACTGACGCCCCATGTTGAGCGTATAGGGGACCAATTTTGCCCATGTCGGCCGGCATCTAAGCAAATGAATAAATAGCGGGGGAAAAGTGGCTCTTCTATGACATTAACGCGCTCACGCGTGAGCTTTTCTATGGCTATCATGGGCAGATAACATTGGTAGCCTTGCTGTTGCAAGTTGCTTAAGGCACGCTGCTCTTGCCGTGGCTTGGTGTGTATCACGTACCAGCTTTTAGTAAGCAAGCCTTCCGCCACAGCATCTAGCGAAACCATGGCAGCCCTTATTTACCGCGCTGTAAGTAGCGACGCAATAAATTTAGACGTTCTGCTGATTCAGGGTTTTGCTTGGCTGTATCGAAAGCATTCATGATGAAAGCTAAAATAATGCTTACAATTAATCCAAGCAACCCGCCAATAGTCACAATCAAACCACGCTGTGGTCTTGATGGCTGCTCTGGCACCAAAGGCTCATTAATCACTTGAATTAAATTCGCATTTTTCGCTTCATCCATTTTTGCAATATCATATTGTTTCTTAAGAATTTCAATTAAGGCCTGCTGATATTTCAGATCACGCATATTATTTAAGAACTCAGAACCAGTTTTTGATGAGCGCTTAATTCCACTCGTACCTTTTTCGCGCATTTCATTATCACTCTCTAGTTTTTGCAATTGCGAACGCAAAGATGCTAAAAACGATACAGCCATCCGATATTGAGGATTTTGTTCCGTAGCGAAGGATCTAAGGCTAGTTAATTCCATTTCTTTAGAAGTAATCTGTATTCGCAATGTCGCTATAAGATTTGCCATTGAACCAGTCTGTAATTCCAATGGCGTTAAATCGGTATTTTTTTGAGATTCTCTTACGGCAAACTCAATATTGAATAAGGTTTCATTAGCCAATTTAAGTTGCTTTTCTAAATATAATCGAGTTCTTGATGCGCTTGTGACAGCAATTGTATTATTCAGTCGGTCCAACTCTTCAACATAAGTATTAACTAACAAGGCCGCCATTTTTGGATCTTGATCTGAGCACTCAATTAAAATTGTTCCATCCTTATTGTTGGTAGTCACTTTAGTTACGGTTGCCAAGACATTCCTAGCGGCCTCAATGTTTTTTACTTTATATAAAGATTGCAAGTCTAATCGCTTAACTACTTGATAAGCTAACTTTTGACTTTTTACTAAAATCCCAATAGATACACCTGCACCTGCACCTGCACCTGCACCCGCACCTATACCTGCTCCAAGTCCCAGAGAGCTTAACTGACCCATTAACATGCTCGTTTGAGACATGGGCGCTTGTGGAGGCATGATGAGCACATTTGCCGTGTACATAACTGGCTGCCTAAGCGCATAAACAAATGCTAATACAGCTGAAATTACCGTAAAAAAGATGATGAAACGGTTGTATTTGGCGATGACCAACATGATTTCCATCAAGTTAATTTCGTCATCGTCTCCACGCAAATTAGCTGGGCTTTGCACTTGATTTTCTTGGTTTTGCATCGTTCGCCCTTAGCTAAAACACACCGATGGTTTTCATACTAGCCGCACCGATCGCGAATTGAAAAAAGATTTGCGACCAATCTCTAAGCTCTTTGGTGAGGTTATACCGCTCCAATTTCTCTGGGACCACGATGGCGTCACCTGGCATGGCCTTACGTCCATCAAAGCCACCACCAAAGCCAAATACTGACCCTTGGCGCTTGCTGTACACCAAGCCATCGGCACGAATTAAATACACCTCACCTTCATCCCCGTCACGGGTTGCGCCACCGGCTTTAGCCACGTAATCGGAGATCGTTAAGCCTTTTTTGTAAATGAAGGCATTTTGGTTATACACCGTACCCATGACCGTTACGGTGGATGGTTTAGATGGCACATAAAAGCGATCGCCGTCCTCCAACTCCAGTTCGGGTACATTTTTTAGCTCTTCAGCATACACTGGCATTTCCAAAACGATACGGCCGGTGGCTTTTATTTTTTTCAGCTTATTGATCATGGTTTTTTGCGATTCCGCATCCGTCACAGCTGAATTCGCCACGTCTTGGCTTAAGGCTGCCGCAGTTCGTCTGGTCATGGTGCGCTGAATTTCCGCATCCATTTGCGCTAACATGTCGTCCATTCGTCTTTGCTGAAATTTACGTGTCGATTCACGCGAAAACTCGGCACCGAACAAATAGGCTTCTGAGGTAAGGCCACCGACGCGCTCTACTAATTGGCGGAGTTTTTCACCGGGCAGCACTTGATACACGCCCGGGCTAGCCACTTCGCCTTCCAGTATCACGTAATTGTTCTTTTTGGCTGACGGCACTTGTATGTCGTCTTTAGAAAAGATGGTCACGATGTCACCGGCTTGCAAGGCTATATTTTGTTCAGCATCGCCCTGCAGCGCCTTACCCAAATTAAACGGGATGAGTTTGCTGCTTAACTCTTTTCTATCCAATCGCTCTACCGTGGCGTAATCCCAATTGATTTCGGGCACGCGCTCGGCCAGCTTCTGCTGTTGCTTAACCTCTTCTTCTATTAGCCTCGCCTTCATTCTTTCATTGGCATCCGTGTCGCCATTTTTTGCAGTTTCAGCGTCCATTTCTGCATCTGTTTGGTTTTGATTTATATTTTGATCTGGAGTACCACCATTATTAGCTTGCTTGGGATCAACCTGATTCTTTTTAAACCAAACGTTATCACTGCTAGGCTTGATTTGATTATTTTTAAACCAAGTGCCGTCATTGGTTTTGTCGGATTGGTTTTTTCTGACCCAATAACTATCAGTAATCAAAGCCGCTCGATTGGGGATGATGTCTTTAATGCGCAAGCCTTCTTTCCATGGTTTGCGGCCAGCATGCGATCCGGCAATATTGCCGCGCAAGGTGATGGCGTTATCAAACTCGGCCGAGATAGCCAACACATTGACCAAATCGCCATCACGCATCAGTTTGGCTAGCCCGGTTTTATCCAACTGGAATTCATCCACCTTACGCACTTGGCGATCGTGTATACGCTCCACCGTGACTTTCTTGCCTAAAGCCACATTGGTCAAACCACCGGCTAAGTTAATTAATTCCGCTAAAGAATCGTCACCTTTAAGTTCGAAGATGGCAGGCGTATTGACGCTGCCTGATATGGCCGCCATGGCGCCTATGGGCGGGACGTAAATCACGTCGCCCGATAGCAATTGCACGTCTTTGGATTTATCGCCTTTCAGCAATAAATCGTACATATCAAAATCGCTGATGACTTTTCCACCGCGTTTTAATTGTATATGGCGCATGGAGCCTTTAACGGAGGGCCCGCCTGTGGCAAAGATGGCATTTACCAAGGTGCTTAAAGAGCTCAGGGTGTAATTGCCCGGTTTGGTCGCTTGACCGACGACAAACACTTGGATGGAGCGCAACTTACCTAAGGACGCATCCAATTCAAAATTGCGGAAATTTTTGCTAAAGGCTTTCTTTAAATGGGTTTGCAAGTTTTGGTAGCGCACCCCAACCACACTGATTTGACCTAATTGCGGCAAATTGATCACGCCGTTACGGTCCACAGTCGCGGCAACCGACCCTTCAATCGCGCCCCACCAACTAATCAACAATTCATCGCCTGGGCCTATTAGGTAGTCTGGCGTCACCGGTACGTTATCTATGGGTAGAAATCTCTCCGGCGCAGTAGCATCGGTGGATTTAACGAATAAGTCATGACCGTATATGGGCAGTAAATAGCCGGTGGTCTGCGTGACAAAATCTTGGAACTCACTTCTAACGATAATCTCGTCTTTGTTTTTCGCATCGGCATCGGTGGTACTTTTTGGCTTTTGCGTGGTCGTGGTTTTATTTACTGTGGGCGCGGCAGCCGGGGCTGGGGTGGGCGCAAGCAAGCCGGACAATGTGGATGAAAGCGACAAGCCAGACAAACCCATGCCTTGTAAGGTTGTCTGATCGATGGCCCAAGTGTTGGAGAAACTTAACATGGCCAATGCCGCCAAGGCTAAACGCAAACTTTTTTTATTGAAGCTCATCAGTAAAACCGTTCATATATATATAAAAGTGTGGAAGATTTTAGCAGAAAAATGCATTCTGGCTAAGCATTCTACCTTAGTTAGTTACCGTGCACTTCGCTTTCACTAAGCACCCTAATTAAGCACCCTAATCATGGTGTATCTAAGCTTTTTCCATGCCTTGGACTTCACCTAAGTTAGCAGAAATCCAGACCCAAACCACATGACCAAGCTGGCCGCATGGTTTTTGTTATATAATTTTGCCGGCAAGCTTAACTCTTAAGCCCTAATAAAAACTATAAAAGCCCGATTACCGTTTGACACTAAACCTTGCCAATTTTTTCAGACCTCAATTTTTTCAGACTTTAGGATGCGCTGAATTTTATGCTGAGCAAAAACTCCCTTTCCTACCCTATTTTGCTTGTGGCGTTTATCGTTGCTAGCCTATTGGCCTTTTTTTTAAGGCCTACTGCGCACCACGCTTACATCAGCATGAATAATGCCGATAAGGTGAAAATCAGCTATTTATGGCAGGCCGACATTAGCAAACAAACTTGCCGAGAAAAATTAGGCATTTTGGACGAAGCCGTTCTAGAAAACTGCCCCGATTGCCGCATAGATCAGCAATTGTGCCTAGCCAATTTAAGCGATGAGCAAACGGCCTTATTGTCTGACCAAGCACTGCCTTTTCCGACCATACGCTTGCACGACGGCGTCATCGCTTACCAATCTGGGGTGTCGGACTTAAGTCAAGCCGACTTAGCCATGAAAGCCTGTCTGCATGACCAGACTGCACTAAGTGATTTTAAGCATCAACTGCTCTGCCTGCCTAGCCACAGCGTGCGGCCCATGGTGCAAACCAAGCTATTTAATTTTTGGCAAGACCTTGCCGAGATGGCCTTATTGCTGACTAGCGCCGGCTTAATCAGCTGGTTTATTTGCTACTTAATTTTGCGTTATGAAAGCTTGCACGCCCAATACAGCCACGACCACACCCATTCAGGCGTACAAAAATTTCATGCGCAAGCCACCCCGCGCATAGGCGGCGTGGCTTTATTCTCTGGTTTATTGGCCTCGGTGGCCATAGAAATCGTTTTCCACATCGTCAGCTCAGGCAACAGCATAGGATTCGCCTATTTTATTATCGCCAGTAGCCCGGTATTTTTGGGTGGCATCATAGAAGATGTCACTAAAAATGTAGGGGTCGCCCAGCGCTTGTTGTTTTCCATGCTGTCGGCAGCCATCGCCGTTTGGCTATTGGGGGCTGTTATCAATCGCACTGACATGCTATTGCTTGATAACGCATTGGCATGGTTGCCACTTGCACTTGCCTTTACGGTGCTAGGCATTAGTGGTGTATGCCACGCCATGAACATCATCGATGGCTACCATGGCTTGTCGGCAGGCTATGCCGCCATCGCGCTAACCGCCATTATTGCCATTGCCTTTCAGGTAAACGACCATTTGGTGATTGCCATAGGCATTGCTTTACTCGGCAGCTTGTTAGGTTTTTTAAAATGGAACTGGCCGCATGGCAAAATCTTCATGGGTGACGGTGGTGCTTATTTACTCGGCTTTAGCTTGGCCGAGCTGGCCATATTGCTGCTGTACCGCAACCCCAGTGTGTCTCCTTGGTTTACAGCCAGCTTAATGGCCTTTCCTATCGTGGAAACGCTGTACTCTATGTTTAGGCGTAAAGTGATTGCCAAGACCAAAACCGGTCTGCCTGATGCCGACCACATGCATCAATTGATCTACAAAAAAATCGTACTGAAAAACAAACCCAGCCCGTTGGCTCAACTGCCCAATCACAATAGCCGTGTGTCGCCTTACATTTGGCTACCGGCTGGGCTTAACGCAATCGTTGCTGCCTTATTTTGGGAATCCTCGGCCATTTTAATGCCCTTGACCTTGGCCGGCTGCGTGCTCTATGTGCTGACCTACCGCAAACTGTTATCATTGCCAGATTAGTGCAATTCAACAGACCCTGTATTCATGCATACCAACCCTTTTAACATGCTGCGTTTAAACACTCTCTGCGCTTTTTTAGGTCAAGCTAATCGCAGCATCTTTGTAGGTCGG
>JACCDV010983944.1_pt1 | contig 12653 bp, 9 predicted proteins | sample 7446131 | NCBI WGS metagenome assembly JACCDV01 (sample SAMN15323448, study PRJNA562643) | freshwater metagenome | isolation source: river surface water | place: USA:Blue River Watershed | collected 2017-08-17 | reverse complement strand
CCTTGCGGGCCTCTTCGCGCTCAACGGCCTTCATCATGGAAGACGGGGCAGTCTCGGCCTTTTTCTTCTGCACAGTCATGTGGCGCAGAACGGCGTCGTTGAAGCGGAAAGCGTGCTCAAGCTCGGCCACGACGGACTGGTCGGACTCGATATTCAGACACAGGTAATGAGCCTTGGACAGCTTGTTGATCTGGTAAGCCAGCTGACGACGGCCCCAATCTTCAACGCGGTGAATCTGACCACCGCCAGCGGTGATCATGCCTTTGTAGCGCTCCAGCATGGCGGGCACTTGTTCGCTCTGATCCGGGTGGACCAGCATGACGATCTCGTAATGACGCATAGACACTCCTTGTGAATGGCAGCCGCCCCCGGCGTCAACAGGGGTGCAGCAAGGTAAGCCCACTATTGTACTACGAGCCAATATGTGCGGGCAAGCGCGGTCAGTGGGGCTGCCGCAAACGGTCCACCCAGGCCACCATGGTGGACGTGGGGCGAGGTGTCAGCCAACTGACGACCACCATGACCGCAAAGCCCACGGGCACCCCAAATACACCTGCCGAAATCGGCTGGATACCCCACCACAATTCAATGGGTCCACTCAGGCCAAACACCCCCCTTAACCAAGGTTGGGTCGTGGCCATGTAATAACAAGTGACGCCCAGGCCGCTGAGCATGCCGAGAACGGCCGCCGAGCCGGTGGCGCGCTTCCAAAAAATCCCCAGCACCAGGGCGGGGAAAAAAGCAGAGGCCGCAAACGAAAACGCGGCCGACACCAGAAAAAGAATGTCAGCTGGCTTCTGGGCGGCCACATAAGCTGCGGACAACGCCACCACCAGCAGCAGCACCTTGGAAATGGTGACCCGGCGCGCGGTGGCTGCGTTGGGATCGATCATCTTGTAGTACACGTCGTGACTCAGCGCGTTGGCGATCGTCAGTAACAAACCATCGGCCGTGGACAAGGCAGCGGCCAGCCCACCTGCCGCGACCAGACCCGCAACCACGTAGGGCAAGCCCGCAATTTCTGCCGTGGCAAGCACAATGATGTCCACCCCAATCGAAATTTCGTTGAGTTGCAGCACCCCGTCGCGGTTGACATCGCGCACGCTGAGCAAAGAGGAATCCACCTTGTTCCAAGCAGCCACCCAGGAGGGTAACTGGTCGAATGAGGTACCGACCAGCACATTGAACACTTCAAACTTGACCAGCACCGCCAACGCAGGCGCGGTGAAATACAGCAGGCTGATGAACACCAGCGACCAGGTGACCGAACTTCGGGCCTGCTTCACATCCGGCACGGTGTAATAGCGCATCAGGATGTGGGGCAACGCAGCGGTGCCCACCATCAGACAAAACACCAAGGCGAGAAAATTGAGTCGGGAGTTTTCAAACTCGGCCTGCTCCTGCGGGGTGCCATTTGGGTCACCGGCGTATTGCTGTGCATGAGGGAGCATGCCATTGAGCGGACGCGACTTGGCTTCAGCCTCGGCCAGTTGACGGGTCCATAACGCTCTTGCCGAGCTTTCGTCGCGCGGAAGACGAGACAACTCCTTCTCAGCATCGGCGATCTCGGACGCCAGTCCATTGAATTCACGCAATGCATCCAGATGCGCCTCGACCAAAGCGCGGTCGTAAGCCAATGCAGCGCCAGGATCTTTCAGCTTTTCGCGCAAGACGCCTGCCTGATGCTGATAGATCAAGCGCACTTGGGCCTCGGCCGGATCGTCGGTCAGCTCCTTTTCACGCTCGGTGATTTTCTCCAACTGCAGGCCGTACACCATCTGAGGTATGGGTACACCCGTCTGCTTGACAGACAACCAGGCCACAGGCAACAGATAAGCCAGAATCAGCACGATGTACTGCGCCACCTGGGTCCAGGTGACGGCGCGCATGCCACCCAGGAAGGAGCACACGAGAATGCCCCCGAGACCCAGAAACACCCCAACCTCGAAGGCCAGCCCCGTCAGGCGCGATGTGATCAACCCCACGCCGTAAATTTGGGCCACCACGTAAATGAAAGAACACAACAAGGCCGCGACAACGGCAATCAAGCGCGGACCGTGACCACCGTAGCGCTCACCCAAGAAATCGGGGATGGTGAACTGTCCATATCGCCGCAGGTAAGGCGCCAGCAGCAGAGCCACGAGGCAATAACCGCCAGTCCAGCCCAGGACAAACGCCAAACCGCTGTATCCCTGCACGTACAGGGTGCCCGCCAGCCCGATAAACGAGGCGGCTGACATCCAGTCAGCGCCAGTGGCCATGCCGTTGTAAATGGCTGGCACCCGGCGCCCGGCAACGTAATACTCCACTGGATCGACGGTACGACTCATGATGCCAATGAATGCATACAACGCGATGGTGGCCAACAAAAAGATCATGCCAATCCATTCGCGCGACAGCCCCAGCTTTTCAAACAAAGCCAACACCAGCACGAAGATCAAAAAGCCGCCCGTGTACCAAAAGTACACACGGTTGAGCTGCTGGTTCAGTTGCGCTTGCGAATGGCGACTCATGCGTCTTGGTCCTCAGGCTGTTCCGCCAGCTGATCGTCCAGGCGATTCATGTACCAGGCGTAGAAAGCGATGATCAAGCCATAGACCAGCAGTGCGCCTTGCGCTGCCACCCAAAAACTGAAGGGCCAACCGAAAAAACGGAAATCCAGTTCGCGAGCGAAATACGCGACACCGAAAGTGACGACAAACCACACAACCAGCAGGCACAAGGTGAGCCGTCGGTTGATGCGCCAGTGCTGCGACGGATGCAAACCCGGCTTCATGGTGCCAGCGCCTGTGACTCTTTGGCCGGGAACAGCTCGGCCTCCAACCGAAGGGCCGCTTTGGGTTCAAAGCCACCCAGATGTGCCACGGTATCAGCCGCGGCTGCTGGATTTCCCAGCAGACATTGCAGCCTGGCCATTTCGACCCAGCCGTGTGGACTCAGAGGCTGCAATTGCGTGTTTCGGGTTTGTGCCTCCAGGGCCTCAGGCCAACGACCCAAACGCCGAAGGACTCGACCCCACCCATACCACGCTTGGTCCAGTTGCGGAGCCAGGTTGACCGCCTGACGAAAAGAAACCTCCGCACCCACCACGTCGCCCACACGGTCACGCAGGTAACCCAAGTTGTAGTGCATGGCCGCATCTTGCGGTGCCAGACGGGTGGCACGCTCCTGCCAACGCACAGCCTTGAACCAACGGCGTTCCACGGCATGCCCGTGAGCCAGAGCGGCCCAAACCAGAGCGACTGAGCGGTCTTGTCGAACAGCACGCAACCAGCATGCCCGCGCACGACGCTGAGCACCGAGGGTCTGCCAGCATCGTCCCATGACCAGCCAGCACCTCGTCTTGAAGAGGGCATTCACTGGCACACCTGCATCCCGGCCTCCACACATCCAAAAACTTTCGCCACGGTTGCAGCCAACCACACGGCCAGCAGAACAGCAAATGCCACCACAGGCAACAAATGGCGTGGCATCCGGCGGGACGTGATCCATCCTGCTGCCGTCACGAAAGGGCGGGATACCACCTCGAGCACCCAAAGAAACGGGTTAGACCTGATGCCCTGGGGCGAGACACGCTGAAGCCAGGCCGTCAAGATCCAGCGGCCCAACAGTGCAAGCAACGCAATTTCAGCCACCAGCTTGACCAACATGACCCATAACAACATGGCAACGGGAAAAACAAAGCTTGATACGGCACAAACCCGACCAGGGGGCTGCGGTGTAGCATCGAATATTAACGCCACTGACTGCCCATCCATGCCGTTCGATCCTACACCCCGCAGCGCTGACAACTACGTGAACCTGATCACCACCCCGGTACAGGCCTTGGTTCGTCGCCCCCCAGTGCTGCTACCTCCGGAAACACCGATTCAGCACGCAGCCCAAGTAATGCGGGATCAGCGTGTTTCCTCTGTTCTCATCGTCAAGGACGGCACGCTGTTTGGACTGATTACAGACCGCGACCTGCGCAATCGTGTGGTGGCGGCCGGTCTGGAGACATCGCGTCCCATCATGGAGATTGCCACACTCGCCCCGATGACCATCCCGTTGAGTGGGCACGCATTTGACGCCTTGCTGCTGATGGCGCGCCATAACATTCACCACGTGCCAGTCATGGACGGCACCCAGGTCGCCGGCATCATCACCAGTACAGACCTGACAGAGCAGCAAAGCAACTCAGCCGTCTACCTTGCCGGGGCTATCTACAAGCAGACCACGGTTGATGGTCTGATACAGACCAGCGCACGCATCAAGCAACTGCAGCAAAACTTGGCAGCTGCAGAAGCCAGCGCGTACAGCACTGGACACATTGTCTCCGCCATCACCGACGCATTGACCTCGCGCTTGCTGCAACTGGGCGAATTGAAGTTTGGTCCGCCGCCGGTGGAATATGCATGGGTGGCCGCCGGATCCCAGGGACGCAATGAACAAACCGCAAAGTCTGACCAAGACAATTGCATGATTCTGGACGATGCCTACGAAGAAGCTCAACACGGGACCTATTTTCGAGAGCTGGCACGATTCGTCTGTGATGGCTTGAACGCCTGCGGCTACGTGTATTGCCCCGGCGAAATGATGGCCATGACGGACCAGTGGCGTCAGCCTCTGCATCGCTGGCACCAGTATTTCGCCCATTGGATTGCTCAGCCAGATCCGACAGCACTGATGCTGACCTGTGTGTTTTTTGATCAGCGCTTTGTGTACGGAAAGCGAGAGTTGATGGAGGACCTGCGGACAGAGGTACTGTCTCAAAGCAAAAACCAGAGGATCTTCCTCGCCCACATGGTGAGCAACGCACTGACTCATCAGCCACCGCTCAATTGGCTGGGTAACCTTTCGCTGATCAAGGGGGGACCACAAGAAGGCAAGATTGATCTCAAGCACACTGGCATCGTCCCCATCATCGACTTGGCGCGGGTTTACGCTCTGGCGGGAGGCTCGTCGGCCGTAAACACCAAAGACCGCCTGGAAACGGCGGCCGCGAGTGGCGAAATCACTGAGCAGCGGGTCCGCGACTTACTGGATGCGCTGGAATATCTGAGCACACTGCGGATCCAGCATCAGGCACGTCGCATGTCGGACGGTCATTCCGCCGACAACTATTTGCACCCGGAAGAGTTGTCCAACTTTGAACGCAGCCATCTGAAAGAGGCGTTCGCGGTGGTCAAGAGCCTGCAGAGCGTCCTTGGCAACCGCTATCAGATGGGTCGTTGATAGCTGACATGGGCACGCTCAGTATTTGAGACGAGCGTAATACGTGCGTTCAGCCGCCTGACGGGCTTGACCCAATGTTTTGATGCCTTTGTCCGCCAGCAGCGGAATGAGTTTGAGGAAAACTTCGGCAGTCACCATGGCATCACCCATGGCCGTGTGCCGCCCGAGCACAGTCACATTGAATCGTTCGGCGATAGCCTCGAGTCTGTGCGAATTCTGATTGGGATGGACCAACGCAGAAAGCAGCAACGTATCCAACACAGGTTGGTCAAACTTCAAACCAGTCGCCTTTTCCTTGAGCTGCAAAAATCGCATGTCGAATGCAGCGTTGTGCGCCACCAAAACCGTGTCACGCGCAAACTCATGGAATGCCGGCAAGACCTGCAATATGTCGGGTTGACCCGAAACCATGTCCTGAGTGATGCCATGAATCGGAATGGAGGCCGCAGGTATCGTGCGGCGAGGGTTGACGAGCTGTTCGAAACTTTCTTGTCGCAGCAACTTGCCATTGACAATGCGGGTAGCGCCAATCTGGATGATTTCGTCACCCTGAGACGGGTTCAGGCCGGTGGTTTCTGTATCAAACACGGTATACGCCAGTTGAGACAGCGGCATGTCTTCCAGCGCCTGAGAACTTTCGTTCTGGCGGAACAGGTCGAAATCGTAGTATTCGGGCCGACTTTCGCTGCGCATCACTTCGGCGGTGTCGAGCTGTTCCTGGGGCTGGGCCAAGGGCAGGAGGAAACGGAAAAACGACTGGTGGCTGGCACGGTCACGTTCAAACCAGAATGCGCCGCCGTGGCGCTCCACAACATCACGAACCGAGAGCCCCGAGAGATCCTCACCGACCCGCATGCTGTCCATCTCCCAGCCCATCACAGTTTCGGTACTCATGGCCTGTCCGGACCAGATGAGATCCAGCTGCGCCTTTGCGCTGCCCTGCTCAGAAGTCGACAAGCGCAACCGTACAAAGCGGATGCCGAACTCATCTTTCAAACGAGCCGACAGGTAGACCAATGCTTGGAGCATTGAAAAACTCTCGACTCGCAACCACAGCCCCGAATCGACATCGCAGTCTTGCGTAGGCAGGTTCGTCATTTGCTCGATGCGTTGCATCGCTGCAGTGACCAAATCTGCGCCTAACATGTCCTCCATCGGCCAGCGGGCTTTCAGTCCGGCAGCCGAGTCCAGCGACAGTTGTTGCAAGCGCTGGCCCATGGCACCCACCTCTTCCCGCACCACGCTCAAAAACCGCTCGCGCATGGCAGGCTCAAGGTCCGGGTAGTCCAACATTTCCAATGCAACCTGGATGTTGGCCAACGAGGCGCGGCTGCCTTCGGTCAGTCCCAGCAGCAGGCGGTCACGGGTCGCCTCTTCTTCAAAATCGCGGGTAATGTTGTCCAGCATGAGCACGAATCCCGCCAAACCCAGAGAGGCGGAATCCGAGACGTCCTGCACCTGTCGCACCGGAGCCATCTGCACCCTCAACAACTGGCCAGCACGGGTGGTGGTGACGAACTGCGCGGCAGGATTTGCTGCACCACGTCGCAGACGCTGCTGAACACTCTCTAATGCGTGAGCGACCAGCTGTCTATCAAACACGGTGTAAATGGAGCGCCCTAAACCGATCAGCTCTGCCCCGTCCGCCAGGCGCGGCGCACTGGAGAGCGCCCGAAACTGCATGCGTGCGCGGCTGTTGTAAAGCAGAATGCGTCCGTCCAGGTTGCACACCACAACGCTTTGTGTGAGCTCGGACATCAACGCCGCCAACCGAGATTTCTCTTGTTCAATGCCCTGCGCAGCTTCGCGAACTTTGGCACTCATGTCGGCGCGCAGACTTTCGCGCTGGCGAACCAGTTGGTTGATGAGTTCGGCCAAAGCCCGAGTTTCTCGGTTGCCCTCCTTCGGCAAATCGCGGGCGACGTCGGATGTGAGAAAGACTTGTGCGTGCTCCACCAACTGCGCCGATGGCAACACCCAGTAGCGAAACCACCGCTGCAACACCCAAGCCAATCCTGCAACGCCAACCATCCACAGCAGCACCCACAGGGCCACACGCTCAACCGCCACGTCCAGGAACAGCTGGCGGAGATCGGGCTCCAGTGTCGCCGCCAGCAACCAAAGCCCCAGAATCAACCAGACGCCCAAACCCAGAGCGCCCACCAGCAAGAGCCCCCAAACGCGTCGATCGGGGCGCCGAGCTCGACTCACGTGCGATCCTCCAGCAGGCCCCGCACTTTATCCACCAGCTCTTTGGTGGAAAACGGCTTGGTCATGTAAGCATTGGCACCCAGCGCCAAACCCTTTGCCACGTCGGTGTCGCGCCCTTTGGCTGTCAACATCAGGATGCGCGTGTCCCTCACTTGGTCTGTCGCTCTTACCTCCTGACACACATCAAAACCTGTTTTACGGGGCATCATGACGTCAAGCAACACCAGGTCAGGCCGATGCGCCAGTATGGCGTCTACCGCCTCCTGACCGTCACGTGCCAGCTTGACGTCGTAACCCTCGCGCCTCAGCAAGAATTCGAGCGAAATCAGGATGTTGGGTTCGTCGTCGGCAATCAGAACGGTGGCTGTCATGTCTGGGTCTCCTGAGGGTTCGGCAGGGGCAGGCTGAAGGCAAAACAGGCGCCTTGGCCTGGCGTGGACTTCAGCCACATGCGCCCCCCGAAATGTTCAATGATTTGGCGGCTGATCGGTAACCCCAGACCGGTCCCCTGTGGGCGGTTGAGCCTGTCGCCGCCTTGGCGAAATTTTTCAAATACGAGTTGCTGCTCTTCGATCGGCACGCCAGGGCCGTTGTCCTGCACTTCCACGACAGCCTGCTGATCAATCAGGTTCAGTCGAACAGAAACCCGACCGTGGCCTTTCGGCACAAACTTGGCGGCGTTGGACAGCATGTTCAGCATGACCTGAGTCAACCGGTCTGCGTCGGCACGAACCATCACATTCTTCTTGGGCAAGTCCATGTGCAGCTGGGCACCTTGTTCGCGCAACAACTCCGCTGTGGTTTGGACAGAGTGGCGAACAAGTGCTACCAGATCCAGATCACTGTTCTGCCACTCAGCGTGGCCAGATTCGATCTTTGCCATGTCCAGCACTTGGTTGACGAGGCGGCTAAGGCGCTCGGTCTCAGCCACGACGATGTCAAGGAATTGCTGCCGCTGGGCAATACTCATGTCGGGATCATCACGCATCAGTTCGGACAATGCCCTGATCGATGTCAAAGGCGTGCGCAATTCGTGCGTCACCGACGACATGAAATCGTCCTTCAAACGGTCCAGGCTCTGAAGTTGATCATTGGCCGCGCGCAACTCGGCGGTGGCCTGCTCCAAAGACCGGGACTTCTCCTCCAATTCATGGGAGTGAAGACGCAGGCGGTTCGCCTCGTCCAGAATAGCCATCACCTCGTCGAGGTTGAGCGCGTCCTCCTTGACTACCGAGGCCACCATGACCCGGGCCGAAGCGCTGCCGATGGCGCCAGCCAGCAAGGTTTCAACGAACTGAACCAACCGCGCGTCGGCTTGGAGCTTGTCCACAGACGCCACGCCAACTTGGCGGGCATACACCTCGAAGCAAGTGCGGGCCTTTTCGGCCCCCAGAAATCGCGCAGCCAACGGAAGAAGGTCTGCCACACTGGCCTGTCCGCGCCAAAACACCGGACGCGCCGCGTTGGTACGGTCAAAAACATCCACGAACAACAAGGCCTGACTGGCTTCCTGAGCCGAGGGTGTGCGCCACAAAGACACCAATACATACGCCGCCGCGTTGAACAGCAAGCTCCAGAACAGAGAATGCGTGAGGTTGTCCAGGCCACGCATGCCCAGCAAGGCCTCGGGCCTGAGCCAAGTCCAGCCCCACAAACCATCTTGTAAAAAAGTGTCTGGCATCCAGCCAGATTTGGCGAGTGACGGCAGCATCAACGTGTATGCCCAAACGCTGAAACCGAGCAGCAACCCAGCCATCGCGCCCTGCCTGGTACCACCTTTCCAGAACATGCCACCCAGAAGCGCTGGACCAAATTGCGCCACTGCGGCAAAACTGATGAGCCCAATGCTGACCAGCGCATAAGCCTCACCAGCCAGGTGGTAGTAGAGATAACCCAGCAGCAGGATTATCAAAATAGCGGCGCGACGGATTTGAAGAATCAACCGCGTGAGATCGCTGCCCTGAGAAGATGCCCGGCGATAAGTGCGCAGCAACACCGGCATCACAAGATCGTTACAAACCATGGTGGAAACCGCGATAGCTTCCACAATGACCATACCGGTGGCGGCAGACAACCCACCCACAAATGCCAGTATCGCCAATGCGTGCCACCCTTGTGACAACGGCAAGGACAACACAAAGGTCTCCGGATTCAGCGTGCCGGGGCCAAAATGCAGCAAGCCACCCAAAGCAATCGGCAAAACAAACAGATTGATCAGGAACAGATAGAGCGGGAACACCCAAGCGGCCCGGCGCAAGTGCCGTTCGTCCACGTTCTCCACCACCATCACCTGAAACTGACGGGGCAACAGAATGACTGACAGCATGGCCAGCACCGTCATGCCAAACCATTGGGCATAGGCAAAATTCTGCTGCTCGCCAAGCTCGAGCAGGCGGCGCAGCTCCGGCACCGCCCGGGTTCGCTCGAAAATGTCTCCAAGGCCGTCAAACAGTGCGTAAGACACGAACAGGCCCACCGCCAAAAACGCCAGCAGCTTGATCACCGACTCAAAAGCAATTGCCGCGACCATGCCCTCGTGACGTTCGGTGCTGTCCAAATGGCGTGCGCCGAACACCATCGTGAATCCGGCCAGCACCAGTGCCAAATAAAAAGTGCTGTCTTGCCACCAGATCTGCGCATCGGCCACGTCCTGACCCAATGGCGCCGTCATTACGGCGAAGGCCACCGCTATGCCCTTGAGCTGCAAAGCGATGTACGGCACGATACCGACCACGGTGATCACCGTGACCATCCCGGCCAGCACAGGGCTCTTCCCGTACCGGCTGGAAATGAAGTCGGCGATGGAAGTGATCCGGTAAGTCTTGGCGATACGGATCATCTTGCGCACCACCATCCAAGCCAGAATCATGGCCAGCATGGGGCCCAGATAGATGGGCAGGAACCAAACGCCCGAGCTGGCCGCTCGTCCCACACTGCCGAAATAAGTCCAGGCGGTGCAATACACACCCATGGACAGGGCATAGACCCAAGCGCTATCGATGACCGAACGCCCTTGCGCAGCACGCCGGTCTGCCCAATACGCCACGGCAAACAGCAGCAGCATGTACGCGCACGAAACGGCAACGACGAGCAGTGGGGACACTTCGGTTCAATCCGGTTGTCGTTCCAGGATCCAGGCCAGCAAGGCAATCAACATGGCCCAAAGAGCAAACAGCGCGAGCGGAAACAGCGGGAGGCCCCACCACTGAACGTCCTGATCCCAGAGCGTGATCAAGGGAAAGTTGAACAACAAACCGCCCGCAAAAAACAGCGCCAGCAAACGTTGCGAAACCAGCGTTCGGCTCATCCATTGCCTCCTCGTTGCGCGGAAACTGCAACGCTCACAGAGCCAGATTGTGCGCTCAAGGGCCTTACCTTGCACTTACCTTCGATCTGAAAAGAAAACGGGCCGCAAGCGGCCCGTTCGTTTCACGACTGCCTCAGCAGCATCAGGTCATCAACCAGCCAGCTTCTTCCAGGTGTCCACAACGCTGTCGGGGTTCAAGGAGATAGAGCTGATGCCCTCATCCTTGAGCCACTGGGCAAAGTCCGGGTGGTCGCTGGGACCTTGGCCACAGATGCCGATGTACTTGCCCTGCGCACGACAGGCCTTGATGGCCTGGCTGATCAATGCCGTGACCGCCGGGTCGCGTTCGTCAAAGTCATGAGCCAGCAACTCCAGGCCGGAGTCACGGTCCAGACCCAGTGTCAGCTGGGTCAGATCGTTGGAGCCGATGGAGAAGCCGTCAAAGAACTCCAGATACTGCGTCGCCAGGATGGCATTGCTCGGAATCTCGCACATCATGATCAGCTTGAGTTCGTTCTCGCCCCGCTTGAGGCCGAACTTGGCCAGCAGATCCACCACGCGCTCGGCCTGTTTCAAGGTGCGCACGAACGGCACCATCACCTGCACGTTGGTCAGACCCATGTCTTCGCGCACACGCTTCAAGGCCTCGCATTCCATCGCGAAGGCTTCGCCGAAGTCCGCGCTGATGTAGCGCGCAGCGCCGCGGAAACCCAGCATGGGGTTTTCTTCGTCCGGCTCGTAACGGCTGCCGCCCACCAATTTGCGGTACTCGTTGCTCTTGAAGTCAGACAGTCGCACGATCACTGGCTTGGGCCAGAACGCAGCGGCGATGGTGGCAACGCCTTCGGCCACCTTGTCCACGTAGAAGGCGCGAGGGCTGGCATGACCACGGGCGACAGACTCGACGGCCTTCTTCAGGTCCGGGTCCACCTGCGGGTAGTCCAGAATGGCCTTGGGGTGCACGCCAATGTTGTTGTTGATGATGAACTCCAGGCGCGCCAGACCCACGCCACTGTTGGGGATTTGCGCAAAATCGAAGGCCAACTGAGGGTTGCCCACGTTCATCATGATCTTCACATCCAGCGGTGGCATGTCGCCACGCTTGACCTCACTCACCTCGGTTTCCAGCAGGCCGTCGTAAATGTTGCCGGTGTCGCCTTCGGCACAACTCACTGTCACCAGATTGCCGTCCTTCAGGTGGTCGGTGGCGTTGCCGCAGCCCACCACCGCCGGAATGCCCAGCTCGCGCGCGATGATGGCGGCATGGCAGGTGCGGCCACCACGGTTGGTGACGATCGCGCTGGCGCGCTTCATCACCGGCTCCCAGTTGGGATCGGTCATGTCTGTCACGAGCACGTCACCGGGCTGCACCTTGTCCATTTCAGAGATGTTGTGCACCAAACGCACCGGACCAGTGCCGATTTTCTGGCCAATGGCGCGCCCCGATGCCAGCACCACGCCTGTGCCCTTGAGCTTGTAGCGCATTTCCACTTGGCCAGCAGACTGACTTTTCACCGTTTCCGGACGGGCCTGAAGGATATAGAGCTGGCCGTCGTTGCCGTCTTTGCCCCACTCGATGTCCATAGGGCGGCCGTAGTGCTGTTCGATCACCAACGCATAGCGGGCCAGTTCCAGCACGTCGGCATCGGTCAATGAATAACGGTTGCGCAGCTCGACCGGCACGTCCACGGTTTTGACCAGTTTTTTGGTCGCGGCCTTCTCTTCCGGAGTGCTGAAGACCATTTCAATCAGCTTCGAACCCAGGTTGCGTCGAATCAGCGCCTGCTTGCCGGCCTTCAGCATCGGCTTGTGCACGTAGAACTCGTCCGGGTTGACAGCACCCTGCACCACGGTTTCGCCCAGGCCATAGCTGGAAGTGATGAACACCACGTCTTCAAAGCCGCTTTCGGTGTCGATGGTG
>JACCDV010242113.1_pt1 | contig 12656 bp, 11 predicted proteins | sample 7446131 | NCBI WGS metagenome assembly JACCDV01 (sample SAMN15323448, study PRJNA562643) | freshwater metagenome | isolation source: river surface water | place: USA:Blue River Watershed | collected 2017-08-17 | reverse complement strand
TTTCGATTTCTTCGGACGCTTTTGCAAGTGCATCTGCAAGTACTTCTTCCGTCACTTCTTGTGCGCCAACTTCGATCATATTGATGAGGCCGTCTTTTCCACACGCGGTGAGATCAAGTACTGCTTTCGGGTCCCCTGCCTCATCGCGCTCCTTATAGGTAGGATTGACAATAAAATTTTGCGCGCCTTCTTCCATGCCTATGCGAATTGCGGAAACGGGGCCATTCCACGGAATATTTGAGGTTGCAATTGCAAGTGATGCAGCGTTGACGGCAAGAATATCCGCGTCGTACTCTTCAAGCGCAAGAACGCTCAGAATCACCTGAACATCACGTTTTAATCCCTTAGGGAAAAGTGGGCGAATGGTGCGATCGACGATGCGGCCTGAGAGTACTGCTTCGTCTGAGGGGCGACCTTCGCGACGCATGAATCGGGAGCCCAAAATGGCACCAGCTGCATAAAACTTTTCTTCGTATTCGACGGAGAGAGGAAAGTAGTCGAGATTCGACTCCTTCTTCCCCATCACAACCGTCGCAAGGACCGCTGAGTTGCCATAGCGCACGAGTACTGACCCGTTTGCCTGATTTGCCCAGTCATTAAATTCTGCGGTTAATGTTTTCTCGCCAATCTGGAGAGAATATTCTTTCTTTTGCATATCGTCTTAGGTGACGATCAGATTTCAGCATTGACCCCTTTGGGAAAATCCTGCCTATCTAATCGTCACGATTAATTACCCATTCTAATGATGTTACTGTACCACGTCTCAAGAAATAAAACAGAACGGACTCCCTGGGGAGTCCGTTCTGTTTTTTATTCTATACCCATCTCTTTTTCTATTTCATCGGGCATTTGATCAGGGGAATTCCGCTCACCACGTGCACTCGCTCGACGAGTGCCTCCACGGAAGCCCATAATATAGCGTCGTGGATCCACATCGAGATCGAGGAAGTCGTCAGCGGCCTCCTTGAGCTTGCCGGAAGTCGAGCGCCCAAATGAGACAACCTCAACCTGACAGCCGCCGTGAGTTTGCAGATACTGTACGAGCGGGACAAAATCACCATCTCCCGTGACGAGAATGACTGTATCGAGCTTGGGAGCCGCGGTTATAGCATCAACAGCGAGGCCGACGTCCCAGTCCGCCTTTTTAGCGCCTCCATAGAATACCTGGAGATCCTTAAGACGCATTTCGATACCAATTTTGGCCAACGCCTCAAAAAAGCCCTTTTCTTCACCAGTTTCTGTAGTTACCGAGTATGCGCGAGCGCGGATCAGACGACGGCCGGCGACAGAATCCTTAAGGATGTTGCCGAAATTGGCACGGGCATGATAAATATTTTTGGCGCTGTGGTAGACGTTTTGAGTGTCAATGAAGACACCCACACGCTGTTCCCCATGCTTAATAATGGACATAAAAAAAGTGTTAAACCTATAAAAAGGGCTCTATGAACCCGTTGAGTATACCCCCTGAGGGGAGTTTATACCGCTTGCCGCTGAATGAAACGAAAGAGGAGAAGCTACTTCTTCAAACCGAGCTTCTTCGTAAGGGCGCTATAAGAGCGCTTGTTGGTAGATTCGAGGTATTTCAAATGCTTGCGACGATCCGCAACAAGGCCAAGAAGGCCACGACGCGAGCTCTTGTCTTTACGATTCTTATCCAAATGTGCCGAAAGCTCTTCGATGCGGCGGGTTAAAAGCGCGACCTGAACTTCCGGTGAGCCGGTGTCAGAATCGTGGCGCTTTACCTTGCCAATTTCATTTTGCTTCTTTCGCTTTGTCAGCATGGGGAAATGCTAGCATATTATGCCATTTCCTGCAACTTGAAGACTTACAGTCCTAGTTGGCTGCTGGTGTGGTTGCTGCTCCTACCTTTACGAGCTTAATGTCGAAGATGATAGTTGAATTAGCAGGGATGATGACTTTTCCAGATGGATCCTTCAGATCTTGGCTACCATAGCCCAATTCCGGTGGAATTGAGATTCGACGCTCTCCACCCTCTTTCATGCCGTTTACGCCAATTTGGAAGCCAGGGATAATGCCTTCTGCCCCGAGGACGAAGGTAAGTGGTTGATTGTTATTAGCCGCTGAGCTGTCGAAGACCGTGCCATCTTGAAGCATACCGACATAGAGAATGGATACCTCTGAGCCGGGTGCTGCTGTTGCGCCCGTACCGACGACCGCGTCCTGACCTGCAACTTGAGGTGTTGTAGTTGCTACTTGAGATGTCTCTGTAGATGGTGTCGCTGGGGATGCGTCTTTAGAAATATAGTAATAGACACCTCCTCCAATAATGATAAGTGCGACTGCAATAATTGCGATGTTTTTTCCTGTCATCCCGTAACGATACCGTGGATCCATTTTTCTGCAACTCCATAAATGTGCATACGAGCGTATACTTGCAGTATGGAGCCTCTTGCATCTGCTATTCGACCTAAAAATTTGCAGGAATTTGTTGGTCAAGAACATTTAACGGGCCCTCACAAACCCCTTCGTCTCGCCATTGAAAAAAGAGAACTGTTCTCATTTATTCTATGGGGACCTCCCGGCAGTGGTAAGACCACGCTTGCGCGAATTTATGCGCAAGCAGTGGGTGCTGATTTCTTTGAGCTCTCCGCCGTTGAGGCGGGTAAGGACGATATCCGAAAAGTGGTGGGAAGTCGCGCGGTGTTTAGTGAACAAAAACCAAAAGTGCTCTTTATTGACGAAATTCATCGGTTTAACAAGGCGCAACAAGACTTCTTACTTCCCTTTGTCGAGCGAGGCGAGCTCGTCCTTGTGGGGGCAACGACAGAAAATCCTTCATTTGAGGTTATTTCTCCTCTTTTATCGCGTTGCCGCGTGTTTGTTCTGCATGAACATTCCGAGAAGGAGATGGAAAAAATCATCGCGCGAACCCGTATTAAAGTCCCAAAGGATGCAAGGGGGTGGCTCGTGCGCATGGCAGGTGGTGATGCGCGGCAGGCGATCACTGTTCTCGAGACAGCGCATAAGCTCTATGGCGATATTACTATTACCGCTCTCGAGGAGGCAATTCAGTCACGCCATATTCGTTACGATAAAAAGAGTGACGAACACTACAATACTATTTCAGCATTTATAAAGTCGATGCGTGCGAGTCAGGTTGATGCATCAATGTATTACTTGGCGCGTATGGTGGAAGCGGGCGAGGATCCTACATTCATTGCGCGACGTATGGTTATTTTTGCGAGTGAAGATATTGGTCTTGCACAGCCTACGGCTCTGGTTGTCGCGAATGCAGTCTTCGACGCGGTGTCGAAAATCGGTTATCCAGAAGCAACTATTAATCTTGCGCACGGAGTTGCATATCTCACTGCATGCAAAAAAGATCGTCGTGCGTATGATGCGGTTTTTGCTGCAATAGAAGACGTGAAGCAGTTTGGAAACCTCCCTATTCCCCTCTCGATTCGGAACGCCCCCACAAAACTTATGAAGAATCTCGGTTATGGGAAGGACTACAAGAAATATGATACGAAAAGCTACTTACCCGAAGAGCTAAAAAATAAAAAGTATTTAAAGTAGTCGTACATCACGACATGTCGCACAATATTTACTGATACAATGTGCCCATGGCATCTGATTTGAATCAATTAAAACAACAGTTTCTCGAGTATCTTGAGATTGAAAAAGGGCGATCGGTAAAGACCGTTGAAAATTATGATCGCTATCTTGCGCGATTTCTCACGCAAACTAAGATAACCCATCCATCAGAATTAACGGAGCAGGGCGTTCGGGCATTCCGACTCTGGCTCAATCGACAGCCAGGGGTTTCCGGAGACATGAAGAAGAAAACCCAGAATTACTACATGATTGCGCTACGCGCTTTTTTGAAGTACTTACGAAAAAATGAAATAGAGTCACTGTCTCCCGAAAAAATAGAGCTCGCAAAGGTTGGGGGTCGTGATCTGGACTTGATAACCGCCGATGAGCTCAATCGCCTCATGAAAAGCCCTGCCGGCGACTCTCTGAACGAGTTACGGGATCGCGCGGTCTTAGAACTCCTCTTTTCGACGGGGTTGCGTGTCTCCGAGCTCTGCTCCCTCAATTCTGACCTTGATCTGACGCGTGACGAATTCTCCGTGCGGGGTAAGGGGGATAAAGTGCGTGTGGTATTTCTCTCAGGGGGAGCCAAGAAGGCTGTTGCCGAATACATTAAGAAACGCGGCGATATGGGTGAGGCACTCTTTATTGGATATGGGTCGAATCAAGACTCAGCGCGACTTACTCCTCGCTCGATAGAGCGTATCGTCAAGCAGCATGCAGTAAAGGCCGGAATTACGCGTAAAGTGACACCGCACGTCATTCGGCACTCATTTGCGACCGATCTCCTCGAAAACGGTGCCGATTTACGTAGTGTCCAAGCGCTCTTAGGTCATGCCAATATTGCAACAACTCAGGTCTATACTCATGTGACTGACAAACGCTTACGTGAAATTCATCAAGCGTTCCACGGAAAGCGCCGTACCTAAGTGTTACAAGTACGCATCCTCCATTTCTTCGGGTACATCGTTTGGCATTTAAGTACGCTTTAAAATAAAAAGCGGCGAATTTCCAAAGTAAATCGCTGTCGGCATGCGAAGTTGAATGCGGTACTTTAAGGCGACATCTCTCGAAACAGTATCGTCAATAACACTGCGAAATGTCGCCCACTCCCCTATGCCCTTTTCGCGGGGTGTTTCAAAGCGTGATTGTATGTGTGGGATCATATAGTTCATGGGTGCGTGTAAGTAAGAAAGTGCTGTACTCTCCAAAGGAGAAGCGAGCTCGAACCTACATCAGTCATTAAACACGACGAGCATGATGGGTCTGTGAAGATTTGATATCTGGTATTATGCCGACATGAAAATAGTATCGTGGAACGTCAATGGAATTCGTGCTGTGCATCGTAAGGGTATGTTCATTCCTGCGCTGAAATCCTTAGAGCCAGATATTATCTGTCTTCAAGAAACAAAGGCTGAACCGCATCAGAGTGAGGTAGATCTTCCCGAATATGAGGAGTATTGGAACTCTTCATCGACAAAAAAGGGGTATAGTGGTACGGCAATATTTAGCACCATAAAGCCTGAAAGTATTGAGCGCGGACTTCCGGGTGGTATAGCCAAAAAATTCAAGCTTGAAGGCGATGGGTATGGAGATCCGAATGCGGAAGGTCGTATTATTACGGCTGAATATAAGGACTTTTACCTTGTTACGGTCTACACTCCAAACGCGAAGCCAGATTTGAGTAGACTTGCTCTCCGGCATACTCAATGGGATCCGGCGTTTCTTTTGTATGTTAAAAAGCTCGATGCAAAGAAACCTGTTATTTTTTGCGGTGATTTAAATGTTGCACATACCCCTCTAGATTTAGCTAACCCAAAAGCGAATGAAGGAGGGCATGGATTTACTGAAGAAGAGCGAGAAGGAATAGATAAAGTCATTCAAGCGGGTTTTGTGGACGTATTTCGCCTTTTCCAAAGTGGAAACGGGTTCTATACGTGGTGGAGCAATTTTGGAAATGCGCGAGCACGAAATGTTGGTTGGAGAATTGATTATTTTTTTGTGAGCGAACGGCTCGTACCCTCCATTTCACGCGCATCAATACATCCTGAACTTTTTGGCTCCGATCACTGTCCCGTTAGTATAGAGCTTAAAATATAGCTTTTTTCACTGTCCCTTATAAAGGACAAAACCGAAAATGAGTTATCCACAGTACGTCCTTTACACTGTCCGATAGTGTACTATTCTTACTTGCAGGGAGGAGTATCCTCCTTAATAAAAGGTTCTCGTTGACAAGAGGAAGACAGGGAAACATTTCTCTCGTAATCGAAAAACCACTGTTAGGTACAACGTACTAGACAGAAAACCCATATCCGTGTTCTTTGAGGTTAGTCAAGTTTAGACAGGTACAACCTTCTCACAAGAGTTTGCAACGCGAACTCAAATATTGGAAAAAGTACTCTCGTTAAACATAGACAAAAAACCTACAATCGAGAATGGGAAAAATTAGCCGCTCTGCGGCATCCGGAATAGAAAGACCCGGGTGCACCGGGGCGGCTTTTGCTTTGCGCCCTCAAACCATTTTATGTTAGCTAACGTGGTGTTTCGAGCGCAGGAGCCCCACTGCGGCTTTTTCCTCAGCTTCTCGCCTCTCTTTGCCACCCTCCCCTAATTCGCGTAGATCGCTATCACTGAGACCAAGTAGCGCTTGTGCCCTTTCGGTAAGATATTCCTCTGTATTTTTCGCAGGTTCATCGAGTACTTCCTCGAGAAGCGCATGGAGAACCCATCCTATACGTGGTCCTGGCTTCTCCCCTATTTGCATAATGCCGAGCCCGTCAATTTTGAGCATAGATACAGAAATGGGATCTCGCATGGCCTCGTCGATCATCGACATGTACTTTCGTAGACGAAAAGGGTGCGCTTTGGGTCGCCCCGTACCGATGCGGTCGCAGACACGCAAGTTAACGAGGTCTTCCATATGCTCCTTCCCTACATGTGCAATAAGTCGTCGAACGGCGGAAAGGGTTACCGTATCAGGATCTGAGAAAAACATGTGCCAACGAACCAGTTTTTCAACCTTTACCACTACCTCCTTTGGAAATTTCAGCTCGGTAAGTATCTTTTTTGCCATTTTCGCACTTACGACATCGTGGCCGTAAAACGTCCAATCGTTTTTTTCTTCTGAGAACCGACGCGTAGCAGGCTTTCCGATATCGTGAAAAAGTGCAGCGAGGCGTACGTCGAGGGGCCATTTTTTATCCGCTGCATGCTGGAGACTGCGCATAAGGTGTTCAAAGACGTCGAAAGAGTGTGCCTGATTCTGAGCGCACCCAACTCCCTCTTCAAGTTCAGGAATAATAAATTTCAGAATATTAAGCTTTTGAGCCATATAAAGTGCCTGCAGAGGCCTATCACTTGTGAGAATTCGTGTGAGTTCGTCACGAACTCTCTCGCGCGAAATACTGGCGAGCTTATCAGCTTGTGATGCGATGCCTGCGGCGGTCGCCCCGTCGAGTGCGAAATCGAGCTCTGCTGCGAGACGAATAGCACGCAACATCCGAAGTGCGTCTTCAGAAAAACGTTCTTCGGGCTTCCCTACACATACAAGGACACGATTTTTAATATCTCGAGCGCCTTCATGTTCATCAACGAGTTCGCCAAGCTCTGGATCATAGGCTATGGCATTTATCGTGAAATCGCGTCGCTTGAGGTCATCGGAGAGGTTTTTTGCCCATGAAACCTGATCTGGGTGACGAGCGTTGCTGTATTTCCCCTCTATGCGGTATGGGGTTATTTCGATAACTTTGAGTCGTGGATTTTCTGACTGTGTCACAACACCGACCGTGCCAAAGTCATTTTCATAGAACGTTTCGTCAAAAAGGGGTTCGATTTGTTCCGGAGTGGCGTTTGTGGTTATGTCCCAATCTTTCGGTTCCCTGTTGAGTAGGAGATCCCTCACGCAGCCCCCCACTAAATAGGCTTCGTACCCAGCCGAGCTAAGTCGTGCATGGATATCGAGGACATCAGATGGAATCTTCGTTCTCATATTTCTATTCTAGCATCGGGAGCCATTTACACGTATGATACACACCACGCTCCTGTAGTGAAATGGATATCACATCAGTCTTCGGAACTGACGTTCCAGGTTCGAGTCCTGGCGGGAGCACTAAGACGAAAAATCCTGCTGGGAGCAGGATTTTTCGCTTAGTGCTGGCCGGAGGCGCAACGGCGCCGAGGCGGGGCTGCGAGCGTTTTCAACAGAAAACGACTCGTGGCCACAAGACGAAAAGATCTGCCCTGCGGCGGATCTTTCGCAAGGTGCTGGCCGCATGCACGACCACTTAATATCCGAGGAATCAATTGCCACCTCCCTTTTCTCCTGTATAATCACAAAGTTTTCGGGGGGTGAAGCAAGCGCGGATATAGTTTAGTGGTAAAACGCCTCGTTGCCAACGAGAAAATAGGAGTTCGATTCTCCTTATCCGCACAATGAACGAGTGAGATACATGACGCCTTGTGTGTCATGTATCTCCGAGAGAAGCAGTGCTGAGAAAGACTTTTATCCGCACTAGGAGCGAGTAAAATAGAAGGCCCTTAAGGGGTCATCTATTTTTGAGCGACGGCGTGCGGAAACGAAGTATCCGCACTTCCCTGCTCTTGCAGGGGTAGCAAACTAAGTACCTACTCTTCTTACGTCGCGTCCAAAAGCTTTCACGTGAAATACCCCTTGTATCACTGAGTATACAGACAGTCCATAATCGATTAATCCCCACTGTGCTTCATACAACCTATCTCAGAGCGGAGTTTCTCTGTTAAATTACACATATTCCCCAAAACTGTGGACAACTGTGGGGATATGTGGATATAGGACACATTGAAGCAATGGGCATATAAAGACGTGAAGTTCATAATATGTATATTTTGAGCCATAATAATGTAAAAGACAGGAATTTCACGTGAAAATATAGCAAATGTTGCTTAGTAACATATATAAAGTATTTCACGTGAAATATGAATAGAAGCAAAACGTCGCAAACAGGAGAGTTGGGAGAAACCATTGCCTGCACATTCCTCGAATCGAAGGGATTTAAAGTTATGGAGCGCAACTATCGCAAACCATGGGGAGAAATTGATGTAATCGCTTCGTATAAAAATATAGTGCATTTTGTAGAAGTAAAATCTTTTTCGGGAAACCTTGGTATCATTTCACGTGAAAACAACTCATACAGACCGGAGGAACAAATTCATTCAGGAAAACTGCGCAAAATTGTACGTACAGCCATGCTTTATATGGAGAGCCATGCAGATGATAGGGAATATCAAATTGATGCAATAGGAGTCATTCTAGACCCCAATACAAGGAAGGCTCGGTGCACTCTGTACGAGCAAATATTGTAATTCTCGTAAAGGACATTTAATGGACACAGACGTCCTATAGAAATACGAGTGGTTCGAAGCAATTCAAAGTTCAAAATTGCTACAGTCCACAAAATGGTTCTCGCTTAAGAATGTGGTAGAGGTAGGGCATTCTGAATGCATCGTCGAAATATAGAGTCGAGGCAGTTAGTGGCTTTTTGACAAATATTTGTGCTAGTATTGCGCGGACGGGGAGTCGTATAGTGGTAGTACGCATGGTTTGGGACCATGTAGTCCGAGTTCGATTCTCGGCTCCCCGAAAGAGAATCTGATTATTGCTGCGTTATTTCTGCAATTATTTGTTTTGCGAGCTGAGGTGCGTGGTTTTTCATAAATCCAGCACTGTATGAAACCACGTCGTTTTCGAGAAGATTGAGAAGGCTTTCGCCAGTTTCTGTACGCATATCTCTATTTATGTAGGAGAGGGTAATGGCGCGAAGTTCGCGATCTGCGGTTGTTGCACCTTCGCTTTTAGTCGAAATGAGTCCGACAAGTCGACCCCAGAAATTGATTGCAGCACCCCCCGAGGAGCCACTTTGCGCAAGAACAACACTTCCAAGTGATATTAAATCGACACTATTCTCGGAAAAGGTGAGTAAGTCGCCCACGGTGCTGACAACGGAGGAGGGGTAGAGATTCGATCGAGTAGAGCCACTTCCTGAAAATTCTGCAGGATAGCCCGCGAGAAGAACTGAATCGCTCGTAAAACCAATTGCTTCGCGAGTATCAATGGGTATAAAAGGGAAGGAGTTCGGAAGCGGTGAGGCGTGTATGTTTTTTGTAATCAGAAGAAGGGCATAGTCATCCTCTCCGGTGCCTTTTGGACGAGATTTCTTAATATCTTCTGCATGGTCGCGAACCCACGATGCTGGCATATAAAGCATTTCTGCCTTCCACACAGCTTGAGCAGGAGCTCCTGTACGAATTGAACAGCTGAGTCCAATTTCGGGCTGCGTGCTCAGTAAGACGTATTGCGCGACATGTGCGTTGGTTAGAATAACACCACGTTGATCAATAATAATTCCAGAGCCCGAAATCGAGCCGAGGGGACCTCCTGTGGTCTCGCAGTATATATTCACCAGCGCTTTTCGAACCTGCTCATTGAGACTTTCAACTGAAAGGGGAGAAAAGGCATACGGGTTATCAATGCGACGAACTTGGTTTTCAGGAGGTGGTGCCTCAGATTTTGCAGGAGCAGGAGCCGGAGTGACGGGGGAATTCTCTGACGTTTCAGTAGTTTTTATAGGAGCTACAGTGGGAGTAGGAACAGGAGACGTCGTTGTGGCTATTTCAGGTGTAGAGCTTGCAGACAAGGGCTGTTCGAGAGCTATGGGTGAGACGGGGCGGACATAGGAAATCACCGCGGACTCGGGTTCTTCGAGGAGTATTAACAATGCTGTCCCGGATAAAAGGACGATACTGATACTGCAAACGATATACAAAACCCCACGGAACATAGAGGTGCGGGATGGGGGGATCGAACCCCCGTTCTCAGTTTGGAAAACTGATGTCCTACCATTGAACGAATCCCGCGTCGCATTACTGTACATGAAGTAGCGTATATATACAAAAATCCCGCCCGAGGGACAGGATTCTTGTAAAACGCGCTATATCGTTATTTGACTGCGTCTTTCAGTGTTTTTGATGCGCGAAACTTAGGAACTTTCATAGCCTTGATCTGAATTGTCTGACCAGTGCGAGGATTGCGACCAGTGCGACCAGCACGGGTTTTTGCCTCAAAGATACCCAAACCTGCTATAGATACCTCTTCGCCTCGCTTGAGGCAGTCTGTAATCGTCGCAATGACCGCTTCGACTGCTCGTTCACCGTCGGCCTTCGTGCATCCGATCGTCCCGGCAACTTTTTCCACCAAATCCATTTTGTTTGCCATAGAGTATGTGTGCGATACTTTTGTAAATAAAGAAGATTGTCGACCACTTACATCGACAGGTAAGGGGTCTTTTGCAATCTAGCACCATTTTGAGCCACATTTTGTCGATGTCAACGCTTGTCAGAGCGTAACTTACGATGTGTACTGTTTCGAGCGTAATTTAAAGTTTTGATGAGTCCTTCGATAGATCTTTCGAGTATTTGAGTTTCGAAGGGCTGTGATGAATACGAGGGTTCTTTCCGTGGGTCGGATGCGTAAATTCACCTCAAAAACCCGCTTTCGCGGGTTTTTGAGGGACTATTGGACGTGATTACTTAGCGAGCGTACTCGATGACGCGATTCTCACGGATGACGTTAATTTTGATTTCACCAGGATACTGGAGTTCCTTTTCGATTTGATCGGCAATATCACGCGCGAGCTTACGTGCTTCAAGATCTGAAACGTTTTCAGGTTTAACGAAGACGCGTACCTCGCGACCCGCCGAGATTGCGTACACTTTATCAACACCAGTGTGTTGTTTTGCGATGCCCTCAAGATCTTCGAGTCGCTTAACGTACTGCTCAATCGAGTCTCGTCGAGCTCCAGGGCGACCGCCTGAAACAGCGTCAGCTACTTGGACGATCATCGATTCCGGCGTTTCGTATGGATATTCCTCATGATGTGCTTGCATCGCTTTGATTACGAGTTCATCCACACCGAACTTTTGCAGAATACGGCGACCGATTTCAACGTGTGTACCAGGGACTTCATGATCGACTGCTTTACCGATGTCATGAAGAAGCGCTCCTGCACGAGCAACAGCAACATTTGCACCGAGTTCCTCCGCGAGCATTCCTGCGAGGTGAGCCATTTCGACCGAGTGATCGAGCACGTTTTGTCCATAGCTCGTACGGAAGTAGAGACGGCCACGGATCATAACGAGCTTCGGATCAAGATTGGTGACGCGTGCGTTGTAAGCTGCCTCAGAGCCTTTCTTCTTGATGATGTTATTGATCTCTTGTTCTGCTTTTTGAACGGCTTCTTCTATCTTTGCAGGCTGAATTCGACCATCGAGAATAAGGTTTTCAAGAGCTATGCGTGCGATTTGGCGCCGTACGGGGTCGTAGCAGGCGAGGGTAATCGTGCCAGGGGTATCGTCTACGATTACATCGACACCGGTCATTTTCTCGAAGGTTCGAATGTTGCGACCTTCTTTGCCGATAATTTTACCTTTCAGATCGTCGTTAGGGATTGAAACCGTCGTTGCAAGCACATCAGAAACGACGGAATTGCCGAGACGATGAACGGATGTCGTGAGAATATCTTTTGCACGAGCCTCGAGCTTCTCATTGCCTGAAATTTCGAGCTTACGCATTCGGCTTTCCAGATCTTGCTCGTACTGCTTCTCAATAGAGGCGAGTAGTTCACTTTTAGCCTCATCTTTCGAGAGTCCAGCTACTTTCTCAAGCTTTTCCTGCTGTGCTAAGACAAGCTCCTGGCCTTTTTCCTTTAAAGTCGCGAGTTCTACCGTCTTTTCTTTCAGAACTTCATTCTCAGAGTCTACGTTTTTTTGACGCTGGTCAACCATCTCCTCCTTGCGAATGAGGCGCTCTTCCATTTGTTTCAGATCGCGCTCTTTTTCTTTAAGTTCACCTGAAATTTGCTCTTCCTTTTCGCGGGCACGAGTTTCTGCTTCCTCGGTAATTTTCTGCGCCTGTTCCTGTGCATCGAGCATCATCTGCTTGATCTGCAGTTCCATCGAACCCTTTTTTCCAAGGCTGATAATCCAACGGAGGAAGTATCCGAAGGCAGTGCCAAGAACGCCCGAAAGGACGAGGAGGGCAAGTATTAGTTTTAATGACATATGCCGGT
>JACCDV010131302.1_pt1 | contig 12657 bp, 8 predicted proteins | sample 7446131 | NCBI WGS metagenome assembly JACCDV01 (sample SAMN15323448, study PRJNA562643) | freshwater metagenome | isolation source: river surface water | place: USA:Blue River Watershed | collected 2017-08-17 | reverse complement strand
CAATCCCAACCCCAATCCCAACCCCTGATAAAATTTCTTTTATTATAATATTGAATATCGATTAGATGCCGAAACAAAATTTGAGATGACTGATATTATTTCTTTTCTTTACAGCTTCTAAAAATTTTTTTTTATAATATTGTGAAGTTGCATAGTATTTATATTAATGCCTAAAAATGATTTGAGCATCTAACTATCAAAAGTCTTAAACTCAATCCTTAAATTTCTAACACTACTCTACACCTACTATAAACCATACCTAAAATATCTAATTCTAATAATACTAGCATACATTGCGTTTCGTATAGGAAGATCGACCAAGATCGATACTTTAGACAGATTAGTAAATAACTTATCAACAATCTTAAATAGAAGAGTCCATATCACTATTCATTTACCTGAAAAGATTAAGTCGATTAATAGAGTTAAGAAGGTTCTTTTGGGGATATTAATATTATCAGCTGTGATTTAGATGGCCGTATATGCCTTTAAAATTCGCACCTTTCGGAAAATTAAGACGAAATATGTCATTGTGTACTCAATTATTGTCTTATTGCTTTTTCTATCAGCTTGGATCTATGAAATTATTTTAGAGTATTGGCTCAAAAAAGGTCGAACATAGGATCTAACTATTAACTAAAAGCTATATTCACTTCAAAAATAGCTTGGCCCGAGAGCTGAAGGCTTACTCAAAATATTTCTTTGTAAATAAAGAGTAATAAAACAAAGCTCAATCCCAAGAGGTGTATGTTTAAAGGATAACTGCAAAAATTATCGTCAACTTCTCAAGTAAAAAGCGGAAAGAATAGAGTCTCTCATCCAGAATGCTCTTCATTTTACATGGTGCGCAATTTGTAAGAGAAAAATTCCATTTTAATAATTCCTCTAATTCAAACCTGAAATATATCAACAGTCATAATCTGGATAATAAGAATAAATCCTTCATAGAAATCAATATTTGTTTGATGAAATATTGAGGATGATTACTTGGGCAAAGTAGGTTTCTCCTTGTAACTGTTCTCGTATTTATTGGAAAGATTCCTTAAAGCTGATAAAATAATTCAAAGTTCGCGAGAAATAAATTGATCAGAAACTAATGATGTACTAATCCAGAGTGGTAATAAATAGATGATATTTTATTTTGCCTTCTATGGATTCATCTGTATAATTTTTACTGATTGAAAATAATTAACTGATGTTTTTTTCTGGATATTAGTAAGATAAGGCATAATTGATAATTTTATTCCAAATCAAAAGATAAATTTTCGAATCGAAGATGAAGAAACCATTTGATTTTGATAGACAGATCGAGATAATGAGTGAAATCTTCCAAACAAACATCTCACTCTCATAAACAGCCAATATCTGCCTCTCAAAAATGAGACCAGATTTTATAAGCAGGGCTGTGAAATAGCTCAAGATGGATTATTAGTGGCTCTACCTCAAAGAAGATGGATAGAAATACAATTCCATCAGATCGACTCTACACCTGATTGGCAGGTAAAAAGTCAACAACATCGATGTATTTGTTGAATTATCATAGGAATTGTTTCTGGATTTAGGAGAGTAAATTAATAGCTATTATGGGAAAAAGCTAATCGATGTGAACAAGCAGATTCCCTTCTCAAAACAGTGCTCGAATTGTCAATAATGTGTTTCTAATTATTAAGGGGGGATCTAAAAACATTAAGAGAAATGTAAAAACACAAAAATAACAGCGCCTAAAAACCATTTACAAAATCATTTAAACAAAAAGAATAAGTGTGATGAATAACGAGCACAGTAACAAGGCAAAAAAATTAAGGACAAAAAAGATCGGCCTAAAATACCTCAATCGAAAAAATAGGCACTACATTGGAAAATAGAAAAAAAGAATTAATAATATCGAAAAGAAAAAAATATCAAAGCCGAAAAATACAGAAAATATATAAATGAAGATAACTCTTAATCAAACATAAATCATGTTGAGCAAGCCTCAAGTCAAAGCTAAATATAGGAAAGGAGTCACATTAATAAATTCCCTACACTGATTAGATTCACATACTCCTCAGTTTCCACTGAAATTGGAGAAAATGATCAATGAATATCCCAATAATCAATCTCTATAAATCCAATACAATTTTATCTCTAAATTAATACTAAGCCAAGTTTTATAAATAAAATAAACAAATGAAGTCATCTGTCACAGTGATGAAGCCCATCAAACAACGATCCAAATCCGCATTTACAGCAAATATGTTTCAATAGACCTAACAACTAAATTAAGTGCCTGCGGCTAGTCGAGAATTACGAGAATCTTACGATTTTGTTGGACCCCTTGAATTTAGAAAAAAACTTCTAACCAAGTACACCAAGCCAATTGAGCTAAAATAGAAAAATACGCCAGTGGAGCCAATATAATTTAATCAAACCAGTACATCTAAAAACATGTTTCGATCAACAATAAATCGTAATACTGTTCTATCCAATCTTCATAAAGAACAACAGATCGAAATTACCAAACAAGCTCGAAATCTTTAAAAATACAAAGAGTATCAGTAGATTTGGTAAAGAAAAAAAGAGGCTATTCGATACTAGACCAAAAAGAAATGTCCAATCCTCATGGATACTCACGTCAAATCACTATATGTTCACCCTAATTAGGATAAAATTGATGTTATTAATGACTTCATTGTGCACTATTGGGAAATGAGCCTGAGAAACCATCACCCTATTCTATAGAGGCATATCAAAGGGCACACTTTCGAAAAGATTTAGAAGGAAAAGTTATTACAACTAAGACAGGGCACAAGGAAGATATAGTAATCTATCCCAATACTGCCTGTTTAAAAGATTAATCAAATGCAAAACAAAGAATTAAGTGTTAGTGGTCGCAACAAAATAAAGAAAGAAGCTGAAAGTGTTCATGAATCTTTTAACACCACAAGATACTCCACCCCTAACACTGCTAGAGTAGCACAGGAATAAGTGTATAAGATTAGCTACTAAGGAGATAAAAGATGGATGGGCACATAAAACCTTTGATTATATACGCTAATCATCTTATCAATTATTTTCATTATTAGGCATTATTTTGGGGTTCGAATGTTTCTAAGCGGTTTTGATGGAGCAGTTAGAAAATCAACTTTATATATAGCTAAGTTAAATTGAGTTGTATTCAAAAATATATATAATAATGATGGAGCGTAAGGTGGAGATTAATGTTGACAACATTATAGAAAAGCTACTCTCAGTCCGGAATTCAAAGGTTCCCAAGCAGGTGAATCTTCTAGAAGGATAAATAAAAGGGTTATGTCATAAATGCAAAGAGATATTTATGCAGCAACCAATTTTCCTCGAGCTTTAAGCTCCACTTAAAATATGTGGTAATGATCAATTAATATAAGGAGATATCCACGGTCAATATCCTGATCTTCTAAGGTTGTTTGATCACGGGAAATATCCTCCATAGTCCAATTACCTTTTTTTAGGAGACTATGTGGATCGTGGGAAATTCTCACTCTAAACAATTTGCTTGCTGATGGCTTATAAAGTTAAATATCCAAGAAATTTTTTCCTCCTGAGGGGAAATCACGAATGCTCCTCCATCAATAGAATTTATGGATTTTACGATTAGTGTACGCTTGCAAATATTCAGGCAAAAGAAGATACAACATCAAATTGTGGAAGCTTTTTATTGATTGCTTCAACTGCCTCCCTGTTGCAGCCTTAATCGATGATAGAATCTTGTGTATGCATGGTGGGTTGTCGCCAGAGCTATAAGCTATTTAGCAAATAAAGAAAATAGAGAAGCCTACAGATGTCCCTGATACAGGTATATTAAATATAAATTAGGTCTTTTGTGCGACTTGCTCTGGTCTGACCCTGATAAAGACACCCAAGGTTGGGGTGAGAACGAAAGAGGAGTCTCTTTTACTTTTGGTCCTGATTACGTTCAAGTATTTTGTAAGAAGCATGACCTCGATTTAATATGCAGAGCGCATCAGGTGGTTGAATAAGGATATTAATTCTTTGCGAAGAGACAACTCATTACTATCTTTTCTGCTCCCAATTACTGTGGGTAGTTCAATAACTCAGGAGCATTGATGAGTGTTGATTAGAATTTAGTCTGTTCCTTCCAGATTCTTAAGCCAGCCGAACAAAAGATAGCTCAAATGGGAAATCCAAGGCCAAACACTCCACCAAGAGTTAAATCAACTAAATATTGATCAAACTTATTTGATTGTTATCTTCATTATCATAATAATATTATCCAACATAAAACAATATTTTAGATTATTTAATCAATATCCTGGATATTAGCCCTTGACAGCCTCAAGCAGGCCAAGCTAATCTTGAAAGAAGCGTTAAGCTGTCTGAAAACATCCTTCAACCCATCCATTTTGATTAGAAATGTCGTAGCCAAGCGTAAAAGCCATGATAGCCTGCGCAGTAAAGCTTGCCATGGTTCCTATTTAAACAAACTTCTAGTTAAGACTTGGATTGTCCCAAGAAGTAGCAGCTTGATTTTGAGTCGATTAATCAACAAAGATAATAGCCAAGAACACATAATATTTATCATATTTACTGACTGCTTTATTCATTCAAGTTTGTTTTTGAAGAAATTCTATTTTAAAGTTCCCTAATAATTTTTCAAACCTTTATTAAACATAAAAATTAATTAAGTAAGTTATCATAGGTCTGATTCCTTTAAAAAGATATTTTTTCAGTGGTTTTTATGCATAAGTTATTATCAAAAAAACAGTAAAGCTATTTATTACCTCAAAATTCATATACTTTAATAAATTTTACAGTTTAACCGAATCGATTATTTCACTATTGATTTAACTATGCATGTATTATCATTCAACGTCTCGCTTTACCTTTGATTTATTACTAAATTGCTCTTTGCCTCTCGATAAAAGATTATGTCAATTCACATCCTTCTATGAATGGCATATCATTGGTTTTTGACTCATGTTTAGGAACTCGAGAGGCAGTTGCAGTTGTTTTTTTCACACCTTTTTGCTCTTTGGCGCTTTGCATTAGTATTTCTTGCATCATCTGCTCTTAAGGGGTTAATCCAAAATCTGTTATGGAAAACTAACTATGATCATTCTTTATTTATGGTGATTTTTGCCTAACAACCTGCTATTTAGGTCTTTGTAAAGGAATTACTTTCATCTTATCAAATCCTTTTGGTTACTCTAGTTTGGGATTATTATTTTGAATATTATATTTATCCCTGAACTACAAGCCATTTCTCTCAATAGATTTACTTTACTTTATTTGGGGTTTAATAGGCTCATTTTTGTATACTTATTTATTACTAACTTGTGGCCGAATTGCTTATCGACTACCGTTTGTTCTTTTTTGTTCATTGCTTAAGGGAGGAGTAACTTTTGTTCCCAAACTAGGCCTAATTTCTTATTTTTTAACAGGGATATTATTTGATGGAGGTATCAAATTGTTTTGTTGTATTCTCTTCACTGGGTTGATATATTCCTCACGTTTAGGCTATGGTCTAGAAGGAGTAAACTTTTTTTAAACCTCTTGCCTTGGAGGATTTACTATCTTTTCATAAGCTAATCTTTGTTATACTCCAGTCTTATTATTTACAATACCAATATAATTCCTCTATTATTTTGGCTTTATGACTTGCTTTTCTTTTGAAGAAACTCTATTTAATTGGTTATATAATTCTTATCTTTTTTGTTGTTGTTGAATTATATGCTCTTGGTAACTTGCAGGTTGGCGAGGAGCCTCTTTTACTCCATCGCAGCTTACAAAGTGGACGAGGTAATCTTTGTTCATGATTGGTTTGTTACATTTTTGGCAAGGTTTGGTTCGAGACTAACAGGCTTTAAAATGGGTTTAGAAACCTGAAACTGGAACATTTAGTTCGCAATACTCACAAAATTTAGGCTTCAATGTGCACTTCCTTTCATGTTATTTGAAATCAGCTGAAGGGAATTCTTTGGAGCAATGAGGACATTTGTCTTTTCGATGAAACTCCTCTTAATGCTCCTCCTTGAAATTAATGTCGAACATTTCACGGCAAACTTAACACTTCTTGATATTCCTGCGGCAGTAACCGAAATGAGTGGCAATCTTTGATTACGGAAATTCCTTCATGCAGTTGTCGCATCGTTACACAGGCTAGCTCTCCATAGAAATCAATTTCAAAATAATATATAATCAGTTAGTATGATCAACAGTATTTTAGCACAAGCTTCTATACTTATTATTCTTTATTTTATATTTCATCATTTCTTTGCTTATTTACCCTCCTTCTCTTTCTCCTTTTATTTTTCTTACTTTTATTATTCTTATTCGCGCTTTATGTCGTAATCGGAAAGCCACCACATTGTCCAGGTGCTTTCAGGGAGCTTTGGAATTTCGTTTCTCCAGTCCGAGAAGTAGGTTGTATGTGCTCCAACTTTTGCATTTAACAAGGTCTGAATAATACCGATAATACCTTTAATTCCTCTGTTAATCTTCCATAGAACTATAGTTGGTGGGCTAGATAAAAGATGATAGGAAGATCTTAGTATTGTATTGCTTATGAATTCGTTATTGATGTAATTTAATTTGAAAAGAGTTCGATGTATTAACTTCTTGAACCTCCTTTCAAAATCACCGCTGCCTCTTTTTCTATATTCATCAAGAGTTACTCTTTAAATCGATTAGATATTGATTTTTGGCGCTTATCTTCTCTTTCCAAGAGTTAGTTTCATGCTCATTAAAGCTGCCGATTGATTTTCCTTGAAGAGTTGAGTCTAGGAATTATTTAATGAATTCTCTTGTGATATCATTAGTTTTGGGATCTTTTAGGCACTAGTCAACTAAATAGAAATAAAATTACAGTAAATAATAGATTTCAGTGTTGCGAAGTGTAAAGAGAAAGCGCAAAACTGAGTTCTCTTGAGTTTGTTGAGCAATCTGAGGACTAATAATGGCTTTTTAAAGTGAATAAAGATATCGATGGCTTAACCGAAAGCTCTTCCAAATAGTTTATTCTCAATTGAGTTACCTTTGTTAGTATATTTAATGGTTGAAACTGACTTAGCATAATTTAAAGCTTATTATAAGGGGTTTTTCTTGATTTTTTCACAATAATCTTTTCCGAAATAGTCAATTTTCTTTCTAAACACTTAAAGAGGAGTTTCTTAGATAACCTCAACAACTTTCTTTTTCTTTTTCTTCTTCTTTGATTCCTTTTACTCTTTTGTGTCTTCCTCTGCTGCCTTAGCAGCTTTTATCTCATCCTCTTGTATCTTGAATACATACTATTTCAAGTATCTCATAGCCCATCCAGCTGCTTCAGCATATTTCTTATCATCATAAATATTATCGTTAAATTCTATTAACTCAGTATACTCCCTTAGTGTCCATTTCCTCAAGCAATAGGTATGAAAGTCATATTCGTTTCCTTGGAAATCAATGAAATGCTTGGCTACGAAGTCAAGATGTCGTAGTCCTGCTTAAATATTTCTTTGCTTTAAGAAAGATTTACCAGCTTCAATAATATACCAATGATTTTGAAGTTCATATAGACTTGCCTAATCTCTCATAAATAACCTTAAGACAGTCTCTCCTAGATCTGGCCTTTCACACCGCATCAGATATTTGACACAGATATTGTTCATATAGCGATCTGCCAAATCTGTTTTACGAGCTTAGTTGATTGTCTTGAGAGAGTTAAAGTTATTATGGCGTTTATATTATATTTCGGCCTTGACCAAATAAAATTCTGGGACTGTGCATGTATGGGCAATGGCTTTTTGAATATATTAATAGGCCCTTGGAAGGGTATGGAAATGATAGCTATAATGCTGTGCAAGCAAGTATAGACCCCAAAGGTATTATGAGGGTGATTGTATTTCTGTTCCATCTGGGTAGACCTCTTTTTTTAAAGATTATTCATATTGTAAAAATACTTACTCAATCAATTTTTATTTACCAGACTCATAAATGGCTTGAATTTAGGCATAGAGACTGATGAGATTTTTAACATAGTAGGGTTTAATAAATGCTGAGAAGTTTTATTTGAATTCTTAAGGATTTTAGATATGGCAGAGCTCGAGAACTCTTGCAATTTTTGATTTGAATAAATTCTGCGCTTTTACAAAGGCTTCTCTGCTTGATATCTTATTCAACTCTTGATATTGTTTCAAATATTCTAGGTTTTCAGGGAACTTATGTAGTAAAAATTAAAGAGCCTCCTCAGCCTAAGCATGCTTTTATAACTTCAGTGCTGATTGATATAAGAGTTAATGATAGAGTACTTCATCTTTAATTTGCACCTTATTCTTCTTGAGCTCTTAGTACATTCCTTACCATCTTTCAGCATCTCTAAAGACAATAACTCTATATAGATAATAATGAGCAAGCTCAGTTGGTTTTAGTTAAGTAGTTTTAATAAGATTATCAAGAGACACCAAAGCCTTAAATAATGAAGGAAAATCTCCTCTCTATATCGAATTGAATGTACCAAATGGTGAGCTAATGTGAAGCCCACCCAGTTTTGAATCATATTAGGCTTTTGTTTAAGGATTGCGAATCGAGTAGCAACGTGGTTGTTGTGGTCTCGAACTTGTATCTGGAGAGATGCCGTCTATCTCATCAACTGGAGATTGTCAGATTATAATCTTAAGGCATTTTGGAAGCATTTAGATGCTTAGTTAAAATCTTTCCTTTGCTTGTAAATTGTTCCGCAAGTATGCCAGCAGAACATACTTTTCATTTTACTTTTCATCAGAGCGAGCTTTGCGCAATCTAAGGCTTTTGCTTCTTCCCCGAGAGATAATAAAAATAAGGCCTTCAAAGAGAGAGTTTCGGGATGATCAGGATGTATCTCCAATAATTTCTCAGCATTTTTCAGTCCCTTTTTATAATTTTTCGCATCATAAAATTTCTAAATGTGATTTTATGTACAGCAAGCTGCTTGTATGTCTGAGCATCTTTATTGGGAAGGCTTTCTGCACCTTTGTTTATCATAAATAAAGTTGATAAAAGATATAAGTAATAAGTTGAAAGATATCTTATCGTAAAAATGAAAGAATATATGATTTACTATTATCAGCTTTTATTTAACCTTCATTCGTCTAAGAATTCATTAAACTACTAATTGACTTCGATGATTTGCTTTGGGTTTTAGAAGATGATTTCTATGAGCTCTGGCTTTCTTTTTTACATTGATTTGAATTTTCTTCGTACTTGAATGCGGGTTTTTCCTAGTATTTTTGAAATAATTGAAAAATCACAGCCATAGATCTTCAATAACTCGAGAAACTTCGTAACATCTTCTTTGTTCCAGCACTCATTTTTCACCTTTCTTGCTTTATTCCCATCTTTCTTAGCAAAACAGTAATCAATTTAAACGCAATTAACCAGTTTTTCAATCGTGAAGGTTGATATCAAATCATAGCTGATTTTATTCTCTTCTGTTTTTAAGTCACTCTAGCATAGGGAGACTCCACCGACACTATCTTATGTCAGGTGGCTAGGTGAAAGATACAGATGTCGGCTATCCTCTCATGCTCTAAGGGAAAATATTCTCCATATATAAAAGAATTGAAATTAATATATTAATAATAACAATAAAAGCTTGATTTTTTAGTATCATTTTTAAGGATTATTCGAAAAGAAAAACTATTAACTATCTTGAAATTAAGTCCCTGCTAAAAAACGATTTTAGCATTGATTTAATTATCCTATAATTTCTTAGTATTAATAACTTTCTTCTAAATTAACAAAAAAACAATGATTAAAACATTAGAAACCGTTGACGATCTATCTCGCATCTTTCCAGATATTGAAGGGGAGCTTTGCAGTCGCCATTCTATCCTGTTTGGGAAGCTTAAGAATACATTCAACAAAGTATATGACCGTAAATCTTTGCCTTATTTCAGATATGGAACCATAAAATTACATCGTAACAAAGGGCATTTTGTAAATTTTCAACGACAACGATGTTGAATTATCGATGGGACTTGAAAACGGAGTAATTTTAATGACAAGACAAATCGATCAAGACTCACCGATTTATATTAATGGTAATCATTTCGATGAGGAACTTATCATGACCAACTAGGGCAAGCTTTAATAAGGCCTCCATTCTTTTTTAGATGAAATCAGCATAGCAATAAAGGCTGCAATCTAAGGAAAATCTAAACAAGAACTGTTTGGAGGGATTTTCTATGTCCATAGTAACATTCCTGAAGACTTCTTTAACTACAAAGAAATATTACTGATCAGCCTGTTTATTGGAGTCTCCAAGATCAATAATACACTAAACGGTCTATCTATTGACCAAATTATTCAAAAAATGGCAAAATACTAAATTTTCGGAAACTAGTAATTTTTACATAAGCTTTTTGAGTACCAGAACAGAGAATTCACTCTGAGAGTTGGGAATCAATCATATAAGATACCTCTCGAGAAACAAAATAAGATGGTACTCTGTCAACTTGACCTCGCAAAGCAAGATATTAATTTCTAGAGAAATAGAAAAAGATAGCTTAAGCAGAGGAAATAGTAGATTTTGTAGGTTTGTAAACGACAATGTGGATTGGATTCGATCCTTCAGATATTCTAAAGTGATGAAGTTCAATCAAAGCTTTAGTTTGACAATGAAATGATCAACTAAGACCAAGCCTTACAAACAGACAAGTACATATAGATTTATAAAGATTTTTATAAAACTCGATAAACTAGCTCGGACTCTTAAGCGAATTTAACAATGGAAACATCACATTCTAACAACTTGTGAGTGCACAGTGGGAATTGAACTCGAAGTACTGGAAAGTTCATGCAGAGGAAGTAGTATAATTGGTTTAGTAGGCTAAATAGGCCTTAAAAATTAACGTAATTCTCTCATAATTTAGAGTTGTATGATCATTAGTGAAACCTTTGCTCTTATAGTCGCAGACAAGAGTAAATACACTGAGTTACTGATATTCCTCAGGCAGAAAATCCATAAAGGAGAGCTGAAAAGCAAAAGTTTATTTAAAATATAAGAATAATTGGTTTAGCATAGATGGGGCAGTGATAAACAAATTGGATAAAAAATGTTCACATCTGTTCCAAGCTGTGGAGTATCTATCTTTGACCCATCCGAAGCCATATGGTTTGATTGATGAATAAATACTTTATCTAGAAACTACATTGGTTCTATAGTACTGATTTCTTGTTCCTTGATAAGAAAAAAAAATCTAGTTTTCTTTAGTTAGTCTTATCAATATTTATCATTTTATTCAGATGAACGATCATAAATTTCCCCTTTTTCCTTGCTCTTCTTCGATAGAGACAAACAAACTTTTGAAGTTTCCTGCACCAAAGCCTTCGTTATTTCTCCTTTGAATAACCTCGAAGAACAAAGTGGGGCGGTCCTCAACGGGTTTTGTGAAGATTTGAAGCAAGTACCCTTTTTCATCATGATCAAGCAGAATTTTATATTTTTGAAGCGTATCAATATCCTCAGAGACTTTAATTCCCATGTCTGGCAAATTTTTACGAATGTTATCGTAGTAAGTATCTGGAATAGACAAGAACTAAACTCCTCTATCCGACATGGCCTTCACAGTTTCGATAATAGTCTCAGTTTTCAATGCAATGTGTTGAGCACCAGCGCCATGATAGTAATCAACGTATTCTTGGATTTGTGACTTCTTTTTACCTAAAGCTGGCTCATTAATTGGCATTTTAATGTTTTCATGATAGTCTGTCACAACGATTGACCTCAAAGCCGAGTATTACGTATGCATTATCTTATCGTCTACGGACCAAAATCTATGAAAATCCAATGCATTTTCATAGTACTTGACAGCTGGCTACATTTACAAGTCTGGCTGATTTCCAACAACATGGTCTACTTTTTCAAATCTAACAGTAGGCAAAATATGGTTCAATTTCTCCTTGAGATGGTGAGGCTTGAACCCAGGAAGAAAAGGTCCCTTGTATTTTGATCTTTCAACAAAGGTGTGGATTGTGTCACCGTAGGTTTTGATCGAGGATAAAACAACAACTCCATTTTAATCTGATAGCTCATATGGAGCTTTGACAGATACACCTCCATGGCTTATGGCATACTCATAAACAGCTCGGGAATTTTCAACTGTCAAAGCAATATCTTTGACTCCATCACCATGTTGGATAAAGTGATTATTCATTTCCTCTGAGGAATCCCTATTATAAACCGAGCAAAAGACGAAGGTAGTCCCTTCGTGGTTCCTAACGACATGACTGGCAATAGTTCTATCTCCAGTCTACAATCCCTTATAGGCCAAATACTCAAAACCAAATCTGGCAGTATAGTATGAGGCTGCCTGTTTCGCGTTCCCAACCCAGAAGGTAATGTGATCTATATAGATTAGTTGATACCGAAGGCGAGGATTTGTCCAAAGGATGGTGGTTGTTTCACAGCTTCCATTATATGTCTAAGATAAAATATGATTTATGTACACAAATGATTAAAATCAAATAGATTAACAATCAATCAACCTTAAATGCTATTCTAATAATCAAATTTTATATTGGTAATTATTATAGATGATAAATGACTTTGCAAAAACTATTTGTTTTTGCTACTATTGTTGCATTTGAGATAAAGTTGAGTATCAAATAATCGAATACTAATTTATTGATTTAAACTATAACCAATTTTGCTTAAGCATT
>JACCDV010307655.1_pt1 | contig 12659 bp, 12 predicted proteins | sample 7446131 | NCBI WGS metagenome assembly JACCDV01 (sample SAMN15323448, study PRJNA562643) | freshwater metagenome | isolation source: river surface water | place: USA:Blue River Watershed | collected 2017-08-17 | reverse complement strand
GACTACATATGGCGATCATAAACGATGTACTAGGGAAGATCGTGGAGGCATCTCTGTGGGCCGATATTCGGATGCTACGTAGCTGGCCCCTAGTGTGCTGGGAGTCGTACAAATGTATATATGTGCGACAAAGCGTGTGGCCTAGGATCGTCCGCAGTGACTTCACTGGTATCTTTAAGGGAGACGGGGGAGTGTTCGATCAGTACGTAAACAGTGGAGGGACAGCGGTAGGGATGTTGCGTTACGGTGTTGTATACGTTAAACATAGATTGTTACGCCTATTCATCTGTATAGCGGGATGTGGAGATTGGTTTGGGCCTAAGAGGATGGGATTGGGGTACTCATTTGCGGCCACGTCACAGACCAGTAGAGTCTCTATCCATTTTGATGAACAGGGACGACTAACGTGTGACACTCGCCTCATGGAGTATGTCCCTCTATACCGTGCGCTGGTGAAGATATTTCCTGACCTTCTTCGCGCGAAGAAGGTCTAAGGCCTGAAGCCTCATGTTTTATGAGAAAATTGAATCAGAAGGGCATAGTAGTCTATACAGACCACTCTGCTGACTACATATGGCGATCATAAACGATGTACTAGGGAAGATCGTGGAGTCACCCATATCTGCAGATATGGGTGACGATGCTAGTATGCTAAAGCGCTGGCCCATGGTGTGTTGGGTGGTGTCATCCATATCCACGGGTATGGATGACTAAATGCTGTCCAACGATCATTCGTGAGGGGTTCTTGAGCAAGGCCGAGGGGGACCTTGAGATGTTCAATCACTACCTGAGGTTCGGTGTCATTGATCGCTCGAAGGAGAGGACTGATGCATACATGGTGATATACCACCCGCAGCTACGCATCTCATTCAAGGTGATCTATTCGTTTACCAAGCTGATGATCACTGTACCATTGGATGAGTTCATGAATAGACCTGTTGCAACGGTGGATTTGAGTCTCCTGATCGCGCAAGATGGAGGGTTGGAAATACGTGCGCCGGCGCGCAGTACACCGGCCATAATCATACTACGGTCATTCACTGAGATGGTGGATAGAGTAAAGGACTAAAATTGATTTTGTGCCGTATACCACTCTATACAAGTAGGTAACGACATAGGATACATGGAAGGCTTAAACGATGTACTGGAGAGGATCATAGGGGCATCTCTGTGGGACGATCCTGGGATGCTGAAGCGCTGGCCCATGGTATGTTGGGCGGCTTACCGTGCGACTGAGAGAATGTGGCCTGGGATAGTCCGCCAGAGACCCACTTGCCTGAGAGCGTGTATGGCGGCTGAGATCGAGTTCTTTGAGAGGTACTGCAAAGATAGGGTTCTGAACACCACTGTTCTGTGGGATGGCCAGTGTGTATTAGTGCTGTATCCGCCGATGATCGTTACTATGCGGGCACATGTAGTTGAGCATAGGCGCGTGAGCAAGATAACTGGAACGTATGGATTGGTCATCACATGTGGGAGTTCTCACGTAAGGTTCGTTGTAGCAGACAAATGCAAGCCGGTGTTGGTGTATGGAGTCGACACTGCGTTTGCCAGAGCCATAGAGAAGGTATTCCCTGAGTTGTTCGCGTAGACTCTTTTTTGGCCGACTCGGGGCCCGTCGCCATAGTGCGCTGATAAGTCAACGCTTAGGACACTCAAGACGTTCCACATGGTAAGCCGACAAGCAGGCCCCATAGTTGACCAAAAAAGAGGACGTAGGGGCGTTCTCGTGGGTCTTAATTGAGGGCGGCCGACCTGCTCACTCGAAGAGCGACTCAAGGACATCATCGGGGCGTTTGATGTTCTTCTGCACGAACTCCTTGTTGACATAGAAGCTGTTGTACAGAGTGCCGTGTTGGGGCACTGTGCCGACTAAGAGGGCCGGAGTGACGCCTGTAATGTCGCCCATAGAGGAATTGGTGGCCACCTCTTCCATCGTTGTTATGGGGGATGAGAAGCCTATTCGTAGGAACGGGTTATCACCTCTGTCCTTCATTCCTGAGGAGTCTATGCGGGTCACCACACCGGTCCTCGTCATCTCGTTAGCGTAGATCGTGTAGTGCCTGTAGTTGATGTCCGGTATAAGGTTACGCAGCTCCGATATGATCTTCTGACGGGCTGCCTCTATGCCGAACATCTGATACACCTCCTGTATCGCGTCGGAGTGTATGTTGTACTTGTCAACGTACTTGTTGTAGAGTATACCCTTCAGATTGGTGCCTGACGTTACGATGCCGAACACGTTGGTGTCACGTGATATGGAGCCATCTGGGTTGATCTTGTTGCGTAACATGGGCTCAACTGACGCGTTGGTCACACCGTCAACACCGCGGATGATGGTGTCTATCATTAAGTCCTTCCATGCTTTTACAGAGTCAGTATCGACGGCACCTTTATACATCGCGCTTCTCATGTATACGCGTATGACGATGCTCTTCACGTTCTCTGGAGTATACACTATGAACACGTCGGGGAAGGTCTCGCGGAGCTTCGAGATGATAAGCTCCATGGACATGTTCTTGAGGATCAACGTGGTCTTGTTGAGGGCGAACCTGATACACCACTTGACGAGATCACCAGGGGGCGAGAGTAGAGGGTTAAGCTTGAGAAACTCCTTGATTAACGCAGTCTCATGACGCCACTTGCTATGGACGGGCTCACCTAACTTCTCTAGGAAGATCTGCCAGTCGGTTACGAATCTGCCGAACTTCATCATCTCTATATTGTTGGCTATCTCTTGTACCTTGGCCTTGTTCTCTCTGTATTCTGGGGCCACTGGTATAAGCATGGTCGGGTTGACCAGGCGGGATGTCTCGCGGGCACTGAGTACCTCTTTGGCCTTTATCATAGTGAGCTTCGAGGTGCCCCCGGAGGCCGACCTGTGGTGCGCATCGAGCATGTACTGGGTCAGCGGCTCGGAGAACGACTGGGCGGCTATAATGCCGACTGCTGTGCCGGCATCTATAAGGGCCTGCGAGTACCGCAGTCGTATCTTGTCGATGATCAGGCCGAGCACTCCAGGGGTCATCTTGGCGGCTACTAGGGCGTTTGGATGGAGGTGCGACCTAATCAGCATAACAAGGAGCTGACATGCGGCCCTGATGTATTCTGGCACAGGGGTCTTGTTACGTTCCTGTATCTCATTGATTAGCACGTATGGTATGCCTTCGGTGAGGGCCGTGACAGTGGCCACCATGGCGGCTAGGGTCTCTGTTGTGGGCTCAGCTAGTGAGTCTTGATTGTCACGTAGTATGTCGTTGATTACTCGTTCAACGTCAACAGGCATACGGCGTTCATCGCCCATCAACTCCTTGACGTTCATACGTTCTATCGTTAGGAAGACTCGGCGGTATTCTGCGCGGTCCTTCTCCATGGCCGCATAGAACGCAGGATAGTCCGCATGAGAGTACTTGGTGGCGAACGCATCGTCGGCAATGAGAACAGTAGGGAACCTCACCCGTTCTACCTTACGTGGATCTAGGAAGTCCCCACCGTATGCGAACTGTATGATGATCTTGTCCTTCGTGGCCCATCTGAAGTTGTTGATGATGATGGACTCTAGGTTCTTGATCGACTTACGGTTCTGTTCCCCTGTAACCGATGTACTGAGGGCCTTAGAGATCAGATCGAATCTCGCGGCCATGGCATTGAAGATATACTCAGCAGCGGTCATGCCGCCAAGATAGGAGTTGGTTATGTAGCCCCTGGCCTCTGGAGATGTGTCGAATCTACAGAAGTACGGGAGCGTTCTCTTGTAGCCGAACTTCTGGCGAATACGTTCGCCGTTGATGAGCTTCTGGCCTATTGCACTCATCATATTGAACATGTTATCGATCTTACCCTTGCTGCCGAACATGATGAGTCGTAGCAGGTTGTTGACGTTGGGTTTGATGGCCTTCAGGATGGTGTCCGTGAAGTCATCGAATACACTGAGGTTATTGATTTGAAGGTCCTCGACGTGCTCTTCGACTGTCTTGCCGATGGGCGGGATGATCTCTCCGTTGATCAACTCCTCAGTGATTAGCTTGGATTTATTGATGAGGTTAGAGGCTATGGCATCGATCTCTCGCTTGGCCTCCTCATGGATAATGAGGTCCATTATACCGATAGAATAGCCGTACTGTAGTAGGTATGAATGGGCCAACTGCTGCATGTTGAACATGATGTCCAGGGCGCGGTCTGGGCCGTATTCATTGGCGATGATATGATAGACGCCGCCATTACTGCCCTTACCTATTGATTTTTTGTCCAAGATACCGCTCACTAGGCGCCCTTGATCGATCTTCACCTTGATCTCCGAAGGGTCGTATTTCATATGCGCGGAGAGGGCCGGTTTGTACCACTCAGGGGCCCTAGTGAAGTTGATAGGAGTATCTGCCAGAAGCTTTGATACGCACTCTGCGCCCGTGATTGAGTCACCCACATCGGTGAACGTGGGGAGCACTGTGGTGTTCTGAAAGAGCAGCATCGCGTGGTACTTGTTGAGCCTTACATTGGCCCTAGTGAGCTGCGCTGAGCCTATTATAGAGTCGTCTACGTGGCCTATTGAGGGCGACGAGGTAGTGTGCGAGATGAGCCAATTGGATACTGATGAGAGCCGCATGAGTTCATTGCGCGGGGCGATGCCCGAACTGATGATGATGTTCATGGCATCACCATCGAAGTCAGCGTTGTAGCTGATGTACACTGAGTTTCCCCAGTGAGTAGACTTTATCTTAAGCGGATCATCATGTGGAGCTACCCACATTCACCACCGATTAGTGTTAAGTCGTTGAGGGGTCACCTTATCTCTCGCTATATCGAGACTTAGGCACGCCCTGCGGATCGTCCAATTCCATATGTTTTTACCCTACCCGGCGCTATTAACGCGGCCACTGAGACGTTTCCATCTGCAGCTTGGTAATATGGACTCTAAGGAGGTTCCCGCATTTTCCTAATCTTGCAGTGTAGTTGGTAGTGGTATATTGGTTATTCCATCGATATACCACTACCAACTACATCACTAGGAGATTACATCATAGGTCAACCTTCCACTGTTTGCCTACCATGGTGTGTTGACCAACCATAGTAGCAGTCTCCTGTTCCCGCCCTACAACGCAGTGATTGTATAGTCAAGCGGAGTAGCCATCACGTTCATGAGTAGTGTCTTGATAGAGGGGTCAGTGATGACCTTGGCGCGATGGGTGCTGATGTTGCTGACCATCAGTGATGGCTGTCTGTTGAAGTTCACTGGGTCTCCATCTATCATATCACGCATGACGATGTCCCCATTCTCCAACTCTATATCTCTGATGCTGTCCACATCATGCTCTGTGCCCGTGTTCTTCTTGATGACCTTGGTGGCCCCAGGGTACTTCATGCGGCCGTTCTGTACGTAGATTAGGAGCTGCTTCTTGTTGTACTCCTGCACTGTCTCTTCATACTGGATCGTGCGCGCGAAGACCAGTGGTATGCCCACCTCGTCTACCTTTATACGCGGATCGCCAGTTATAGTGGCTCTGCAGATGTTACGGACGCGTTTACCCATCATGTTCTTACGAAAGCGCCCATACTTGCCCCTGAGTCGTTTAGCAAGGCTATTGAGGCCTTCACCGCCGGCCTTCACGAAGTCGTAGTAGGCGCTATTGAGCTCGTGTATTGACTTCTCGAACTTGGCGTCGATAACCACGGGTATTGCAGATGGCATGATCTCGTTCTTCTTGATTATGATTTGAAGCATGACGGTGAGATCATCGCTGGTGCTGCGTCCGCCACCTATCTTCTTAACATCGGGTCGTACGGTCACTGGGGGAACCTGAATGATATGTAGAACGATGTTCCTGGGGTGCGATGAGATGGACTTGCCCAGGCGCACTACAGTCTCATCAGTCACTCTAGAGAGTATCTCTGCGGCCTTATGCGGGTAGATAGTCCACTTGTCTATTTGCCGCTTGTCCTCATATGTTTCAGCGATGAGTAGGAGCGACATCGTGGGATGCTTCTTCACGGTGGGATGCACGGCTTTACAGTGAATACACCTCTTGTTGCCCACGCGGGACACTTTGGACGCCTCATCGAGTATCTTGGCGCGCGATATGCGGGCGAAGGGCTCTATATTGATGATCGGATGGCCGCATTGAAAGCATATCAGTTTCAACCACTTGCGGCCCTCTCCCACGAACATGGGGTTCCATACTGGATAGTTCATGACTATATGGCCTGGATGACCAAGACAGTTGCGCTTGTTATAGTGGCACGATAGGCACTTGTAAGAGTAATCAAACGTGCCCATGTGTGGGTCATAAGGGCCGCCTGGATAGGGCTCATCGCCCCTAATGAGATCATATGAGATCACGTTAGTGAACGACTGGGCCTTATTGTCGGCATCCCCTGCGAGGTTAAACCTTACCCTCTTGATCCTTCCCTGATATAACAGATGTGACGCTGCCATGAATGATAGTTGTGTTATGATATTCAAATTCGGAGGCTTACCAGTGGCGCGACCTATATATACATGGAGTTATATTTATAAATCGCTTTAAGCGCACACTGCGCGGCGGGCATTTGAAGACTACACTGTGGTATTGTATATCATCATGCATCACGAACCAGACGCCATTACGAAGTTCATATCTGCAATCATACCTGCCACGGCGGCCGAATGTGGCCTGCGCTTCAACATGCCTATTCGCGGTACCACGGCCTTCGTCGAGAAGGTAACGTCGGACATAGTGAAACTGTGCGATTTTCAAGTGACGACCATGCCCGGGGGACAGGGGTGCGGCCTAGTGGACAGTAAGGGCATTGAGCTGGACGCAGAGGGCAATATGACTAACCATATTCAGAACCTCAAGTTGGACTTGTACGACCTACTCTCGGAGTTCAAGGCGTCCATCGTCGATGAGGTCAGGGTGGCCATAAAAGAGGAGCTCCGTATGGAGATGTACCTTGAACTGCGTAAGATGAAGGGAGATATAGTAGATGGTCTTGACAGTGAGGCCGCTGTGTTGTCGATGAAAGGTGTCACGTTAGATGACTCGGTGCCCAGCACCTTGGCCTCTGATCCACTGTTTACGAAGGTGACCAAGAGTCTATCAAAGGAGGTGCAGGAGGGGGGCTCGACGTTCACCATCGATGACTTTATAACGGGCCGCGAGAGTCACTACGATGAGAACACACTGAAGGCCATGCAACACGCTGCTCTCGTCATGGAAGAGAATGAACTCAAGAGACTCAAGAAGGAACGATATAAATGCGATAAGGATGGCTTCTGCGACTTGACGCCCCATAGTGGAGTACTGCGGTATCAAATATAGTGGATCACGGTGATGTTGCTGCTCGTGCCCTGCCCCTCTTTTTTACCGATATAAACACGGGTCTGCCCCCAGTTAATGAGGACGACAAGACAACTACCTAGGCCTGATTCGCTCAACGTGGAGTGGATCAGTCTCGAGATAACGCGCCAACTACGCGAGCTGAAGACCCAACTCAACAGAGAGATAGTAGAGGATCTACATGCATTACAGAAGGATATCATGGCGAAGGTCGGCCCAATGATCGATGAGAAGGTCAAGGCGGAGCTCGATAAGCGGGCCCATAGGATATCGCAGGACGTCGACAAGAAGATCGATGCGGCCACGAACAAGCAATTGGCAGTGGTCAATCAGTCGAACCGCGAGCTTGCTGATGCTGTGGGTGATGATGTATACAACCGAGTGCTTGACGAGATTAACGAGAAGGTCGTGCCCAAGGTGGACAATATGGTTCGCTGGGTGAACTACAAGACCCAGGACACAGACATCCTGGTCCACAATTATAGATGCGCCGTAGAGAAGCAGAACAGGTCCGACCCCAGCATACGCTTGCTGACTGATGGGCAGAAGGATGATAGGATCATAACACAGCACGTGAGGACGTTTTTCGGGGATTCAGATTAATCTCACCATAAGTATACTCATGATACTCATTCTAGTGCTAGTGTTGATACTCATTTGGCAGGTCTGTGCGGTCGGCAAGGAGACGATGACGCGTATACGTAGAACAGTCGGCGTGTATAACGATGCAAACGAGATACAAGTGGCCGCTGGAGTAGTCAACTCAGTGCCCATAATGGACTACACATATACATACTGGGACGGCCAGCAAGTGACCTCATGCGATGAATGTCCGAACGCAACAGTATGCCCTCATTGCCCCAATATGAGTGCTTTGGGGGCTACTGACACGTCTCATGAAGCGTTGCTCAGCGCTCCAGATGCGGCTGAGTTCGCAGGCTCGCGTGCCGGCATGGGGGCGGCAAGTGGGGCGCATGGAATGGGCAGCGGGTCGGCCATGAATGTCGCCAAGGACAGCTACTGTGCGGCTCCCTGTAGCGATGGGCTCAACTGCAATATGATGCGTCATGGCATCTACTGTACACCGTCAAGGCCCATCGTTAACTTCCTATATGGGAACACTGATTACCCTGCATCGGCTCCTGCCTGCACGTTCTATAACAAGATAGGATATCAATACAAGGAGCCATGTATGTACACTGGGGCGAACATGCAGTACCTTGCCCAGCGGACCAAGTAGGCCCGCAGTCAAGTACACCACATAGAAGGCCACATGGTATGCTAGGGGCCCATTGCATGGTGTACTCAATAGCGGGCCCGCTTCAGGACGAGTCCGTGGCCCATAGTGTATTAGAGTTATACTGACTGATGAATATCATGGCTAGTACGCATATACATATCCGCGATTACCGCACTGAGATCCCCGGAGCTCTATCCGAGGATCATATGGAATGGGTGTTCCCAACAATAGAGAGTGTTAACTCTCACGGCAAGGAGACGGTTTGGGTGATAAGAGTGAGGCTCGCGAAGGTAGGGACAGAATCATTTGTGGTCATCAAGGACGAGTACTTCGACTCGCGACCACTAGGACCTAACTTGGTAGGTTGGCATAAGGTCGATAGTGGACTTAAGGGCCGGCCCCCAAGGAAGACCGTGGCGACTACTGTGGCCGCTGGTAAGAACATCGACAGTACTGCCGCTACGAATGTATGGACGCAGGCTCTGCGCAACGCGTTGGGAATATATAATAAACAACGCAAGAAGGCGACTGGGCCGCAAGAGAACGCGTTGGCAGATGGGGCGGAGGCATTGACCCTTTATCCGCCCATGTTGGCCAAGCTGTTCTCTGATATGAAGACCACGCCCGTCATCAACGAGGCCTTGCCTGCGTATGTTCAACGTAAATACAACGGTGTTCGAGCAGTGGCCACGATGGGGGGTGATGGTGGGGTCGTGATGTATTCTAGACGTAAGAACGTTTATCCTGGGTTCGAGTACATCAAGGTTGAACTGAGGATCGTCCTTGGGGCGGATAAGCGCGTATACTTAGATGGAGAGCTCTATAAACATGGAGTGGCCCTTCAGGATATCAGTGGATATGCGCGGCGGGAGGACCAAGAGGGGGATATGAAGCTGAACTATATGGTTTATGACTGCTTCATACCGAGCGAGCCGGGGCTTCTGTTCTCTGAGCGTATGAAGATATTGGATGGTATGCTGCCGACTACCCGCGATGATACACTGTTCGTAAAACGTGTTGAGACGTTCACCGTAACGAGCCGCAAGGAGATCGATGGGCTATATGAGGGGTTCCTAAAAGAGGGCTTTGAGGGCGCGATGCTGCGCTTGAACGACGTATATCACTACTCTTATAACGATCACCGCTCAAGTACACTGTTGAAGTTCAAACCAGTACGGGACCACGAGTATGTGGTTGTGGATTATAAGACCGGGGACAAGGGAAAGGCAGCGGCTGCACTGATGATCGTATGTGAGACAGAGAGTGGGCAGAGATTCCCTGTCACGCCGGCCATGGAGCTTCCTGAGCGGATTGCTATGGCGGCCAAGATGGGGGTTGTAGAGCCAAATGGACATACTCATTTTGAGAACCATTGGAAGGGCTACAAGATCATCGTGACGTTCGACGAGTTGAGTACTGGGGGCCTGCCCCAGAGGGCCCGTACGAAGATGGAAAAAAGACTGTGGGACTAGTTCTTCACTCTCATTGGCGGTCTCGAGAGGGCTATCTTCTTGACGAGAGACTGCAGAGCCGGCATATCGGATATGATGGGAGCATGAGTGTAGAGGTGCTCAAGGCCGGCTCTTGCTATTGGGTCAAAGGGGATAGGGTCAATGAGGCGTGCGAACTTGGTCATGTCCCGCGGGTCGCAGTGGTAGCAAACACAGAGGACGAGTAGATGGCTGTTGTGTTTAGCCGCGATAGATTCCTTATATAGCCATTCAAATGTTGTACTGTCGAGCTCCCTGAGGGGGCTGAGTATCTCGCGTTGTTTGGAGGCGGTCTTGCAGTTATCGACAGTGTATTCCATTGTGGCCTTCAAGAGGGATGTGTTGTTGGTCTTGTGGGCCAGCTTTACGTTTTCTATGAAGGAGTAGTTGAAGGCCAGAACAGGAATCAGCTTAGATATATCTAGCCCATGCTGATGGAGGAACATGGAGACCTCTATCCAGGGCCATACAAGAGGATGAGCGTTACATTGATAGGCTAGTGTCTCGGCCGTGAGAATGCTCTCTGTGTATACATATGCAAGGGCCAATATGATCGCCTCGTCGGTATACGTGGGGAAGCTCGGTAGCGGCCCCATGATGAGCTGTGCGAAGGCTTGCGACTTCTGAATGAGGACCACCTTGTGTACGTGGAGTAAGGTACCATTGGATAAGCTTATTGCTAAGTCACTGTACTTGGGGTCATTGAATAGAGCAGCGGTAGAGATCATCGTGTATGTGTGTATATAGAAGAGACGAATTCAATTTTATGGACCCAGGAAGGCGTTCAAAATTGAATAGAGACTCGCCAATAGGTATACCTATTGGCGAGTTCATTGATGATGAAGAAGTCGCGCGTTGAAGGGGATGATTGTATGGACATTGTGTTGAACAACGGGGAGCGGTTGAGTGCCAACAAGAGCATACTGGCCGCGAGATCGCCCGTATTCGCTAGGATGATAAGCACGAATGAGCAGACTGCGGGCATCATAAGGTTTGCCTCGTATACAGATGATGTCGTGAGGATAGCCATTCATATTATACATGATGTATGGGTATGTAAGGTGGAGGCCCCACACCTACCTACATCACTTCAGTGGGTAGGCTTATACGAGTTCACCAAGACATATGATGTTGATATTATGAAAGCAGTTATGACGTCATGCCCGACAGAGGTACTGCCGGTTACTCTCGTTGAGCTCGGCCGATTATATGAGGACGCCAACGTATTGAATATGGCCATCAGCAGGCTCTGCTCACCACCCCTGTTTGATATTGAAAACAAACGACGACTTGGGGGCCTGGTGGAGCTTGATTGGGATACGTTCATGTACATGTTCGAGTTGTGGATGGTGACATCGCATAGCAAGTACCCACTGCTATTCATATGCTGCACGTACTGTGCCTCCGAGAAAGAGAGGGTGTTGGCATGCACGCGTTTTGAACGGCTTATCGTGAGATTTAACATGCTTGAGTTCACTCGGGCACAACTCAAGGCGGCCACAGGCTTCCCGATGATAGTCGCCTCGCCGGCCGTTCGTTATCTGATGGGGCAACTGAGCGATGCGTTGAAACGCGACATCTAGGGCAGACTGTCTATTTTTTGTGGTAAAAAACGAAGCATTAGATGCGGTTGTCCTTCATGTCCGCCATACGTTTGAATAGGCATGCGATCAGGGGCGTAGTGGAGATGATCGGCAGATGACTAGCGGCCAGTCGGAGGTCATCGGAACTGATGCGAGACGTGTCTATCTTCTGTATGAAGGTGCCAAACGTGGACAGTTGGATACTCTCGGGCTGTGCATTGCAGTAATGACTGCCTACTACTAGTAATGAGAAGCTGGGCAGTGGTGCGCGCGTCCAAGCATCAGTTAGGTATGCGAACTCGTCCCATTCAAGGCTCGCTACTGACTTCAGCGTGACGGGATCTATGGACTCGTTATGGACGTTGTTGTTGAGCATCGTAATGACCATGGACATCAAGCTGGTATCCTTATGCACGTAGCCCAACTCGGCCATATCGGATATCTTGACGCATGCAGGCATGTTCGCCAAGACCATCTCCACAATGTCCACTTCGTATGCTCGAGCGAAGCCGTACAGATCTATCCACTGGGTGCGTGTTATGTCCCTCTGCGCGCTAGTGTGATCGGCGTTCCCGTACATGTATAGAACAGCGAGTTTCACTACCTCTGCGGCGTGTGTTGCAAGCTGGATGGTACGGGCTGAAGACTGTGCCTCTATCAATCTAGCAAATACGGAAGACCTCTGAGCGAGTACTAGCTTATGAGCGTACAGTGTTGTTCCGTCTCTTAACTCAATCAGTATATCAGAGTACTTAGGGTTATTGTATAGACTACGTACGTTGATCATAAGTCCTCTTCAGTTGTATAGGATAAGGGAGCCGTATTCAATTTTGGCGGCCCAAAAAAGGACTACTGGGCCGCATACATGGGCCCTATTTGGCACACAAGTGTACGTAGCAAGGGGACTGTAGAGAATATGGGGAAGGTCGTGGATATTGACATGAGTTCACTCCGCGTGAACGTGGCCATAGGTATGTCCGCTATGAGCTTACCTCACTCTTCTATCTGGCAGGCCTTGTCGGACGTAGAGCAG
>JACCDV010094199.1_pt1 | contig 12659 bp, 10 predicted proteins | sample 7446131 | NCBI WGS metagenome assembly JACCDV01 (sample SAMN15323448, study PRJNA562643) | freshwater metagenome | isolation source: river surface water | place: USA:Blue River Watershed | collected 2017-08-17 | reverse complement strand
TCGCAACGCCTTCAACCTGGGCCTGCTGCTGCTGACCTGCGCCCAGGCCGAGTCCTTGCAGGAGGGCGAGCAGATCGAGCTGGACCTCGATGCGCTGCAGATCCGCACCGCCGATGGCCGCGTGCTGCCGTGCGACCCGATCCCCGGCTTTTTGCTGGACATGGTGGCTGCCGGTGGCCTGCTGCCCCAGCTGCGCCAGCGCCTGGCGGCCCGCAACCCGACCCAGGAGACCCCATGACCGCCAACCATCCCGCCCGCATCGTGCGCGGCCAGAACCTGCCTGCAGACACCCCCGAGGTGCCGGTGGTGATCGTCGGCGGCGGCGCCTGCGGCATGACGGCCGCCGTGCGCCTGCGCCTGGCGGGCATCGACTGCGTGGTGCTCGAGCGCGACGCCATGCCCCAGGGCTCGACCGCGCTGTCCTCGGGCTTCATCCCGGCGGCCGAGACGCGTCTGCAAAAGTCCCTGGGCATTGACGACAGCATCGAGCAGTTCGCCCGCGACGTGCAGGCCAAGGCCCACGGCCGCGCCGCGCCGCACCTGGTGCAGGCCTATACCGAGGGCGTGGCCCGTGCGATTGACATGCTCGAGGCGCAGGGCATCACCTTCGAAGTGCTCGACGGCTTTCTCTACCCTGGCCACAGCGCCCGGCGCATGCACGCCGTGCCCGAGCACACCGGCGCCGCGCTGATCGCGGCCATGGAGCGCACGGCCGCGGGCCTGGGCGCCGACATCCTGACCGAGGCGCTGGTGCGCGAGATCTGGCTGGGCGAGGGCGAGCGCGTCATCGGCGTGGGCATCGAACGCGCCGACGGCAGCCACGAATACATCGCCTGCCAGGCGCTCATCCTGGCCTGCAACGGCTTTGGCGGCAACAGCGCCATGGTGCGCGAGCTGCTGCCCGAGATGGCCGATGCCGCCTTTGGCGGCCATGTGGGCAACGACGGCAGCGCCATTGCCTGGGGCCGTGCCCTGGGCGCGCGCATGGCTGACCTCACCGCCTACCAGGGCCATGGCTCCTGGGTCACGCCGCAGGGCGCGCTCATGACCTGGGCCTTCGTCATGGAAGGCGGCGTGCAGATCAACGCCGAGGGCCGGCGCTTTCACGACGAGACCCAGGGCTACTCCGAGGCGGCCGAGTTCGTGCTCAAGCAGCCGGGCGCCGTGGCATGGAACGTGTTCGACGGCCCGCTGCTGGAGCTGGTGCGCACCTTCCCCGACTTCGTCGAAGCCGAAAAAGCTGGCGCGCTGCGCAGCGCCCCCGACCTGCCCGCGCTGGCGGCCATCATCGGCTGCGATGCGGGCGTGCTGGCCCAGACCCTGGCCGAGGTCGCGCCCGGCGCCAGCGACGCATTTGGCCGCCGCTTCAAGCGCGGCCTGAGTGCGCCGTACTACGCGGTCAAGGTCACCGGCGCGCTGTTCCACACCCAGGGCGGCCTGGACATCGACGCACAGTGCCGCGTGCTCGCGCAAAACGGCCAAGCCTTTCCCAACCTGCTGGCCGCCGGCGGTGCCGCGCGGGGCGTCTCCGGTGACGCTGTCTGGGGCTACATGTCGGGCAACGGCCTGCTCAGCGCCCTGGGAGGCGGCTGGACCGCTGCGGGCACCGTCGCCCACCAACTGCAAGCCTGATTCCCAATCCCATGACTTCCCAGACTTTCAAGCAACGCCTGCAATCGGCCAGCCCGGTGCTCGCCCCCGGCGTGTACGACGCACTCACGGCGCTCATTGCCGAGCAGGCCGGCTTTGAGGCGCTCTACCTCTCGGGCGCGTCCATTGCCTACACCCGGCTGGGCCGCTCCGATGTGGGCCTGACTACCGCCACCGAGGTGGCCGACACGCTGGCGCGCATCACCGAGCGCGTGAGCCTGCCGGTGATCGTGGATGCCGACACCGGCTTTGGCAATGCGCTCAACACCCAGCGCACGGTGCGCGCCTTCGAGCGCGCCGGCGCGGCCATGATCCAGCTGGAAGACCAGACCTTTCCCAAGCGCTGCGGCCACCTCGACGGCAAGGGCGTGATCCCGCGCGCCGAGATGTGCGGCAAGCTGCGCGCCGCGCTCGATGCGCGCCAGTCCAGCGACACGCTCATCCTCGCGCGCACCGATGCCGTGGCCGTCGAAGGCCTGGAGGCCGCGCTCGACCGCGCCCAGGCCTACTTCGAATGCGGCGTGGACGCGCTCTTCGTCGAGGCCGTGCGCTCGCCCGAGCAGATGAAGACCGCCTGCGACCGCTTTGCCCAGCGCATTCCCATGCTGGCCAACATGGGCGAAGGCGGCAAGACGCCCATCACCGCCGCCTACGAACTCGGCCGCATCGGCTACCGCATCGTGATCTTCCCCGTCGGCACCGCCCGCGCCGTGGCCCACACGCTGCAGCGTTACTACGGCAGCCTCAAGCAGCACCAGACCACCGCGCCCGAGCGCGAGCGCATGCTCGACTTCGACCAGCTCAACGCGCTGATCGGCACGCCCGAGCTGCTGGCCACCGGCAAGCGCTACGACGCCTGATGGCCGCACGCCGGCGCTTGATCGTCGGCGCCGGCGCGGCCGCCCTGGCGGCGCTGGTGCCGGCTGCGGTGCGGGCGCAGGGCCAGGCCATCCGCATCCTGGTGGGCGCGCCGGCCGGTGGCACCACCGACACCATGGCCCGCACCCTGGCCGGGGAGATGGGCAAGGCCCTGGGCCGGCAGGTCATCATTGAAAACCGTCCGGGCGCGGGTGGCAATATTGCCGCCGAGGCGGTGGCCCGTGCGCCTGCCGATGGGCAGACGCTGCTGATGAGCTTTACCAGCCACGCGATCAATGCCTCGCTCTATCCGGCGCTGCCTTTTGACCCCGAGAAAGACTTCACGCCGCTGACCATGGTCTCGACCTCGCCGGCGATTTTGGTGGCCCACCCTTCTGTGCCGGCCCAGCACCTCAAGGAGCTGATTGCGCTGGCCAAGTCGCGGCCTGGGCGGCTCAATTTCGGTGTCGGCGCCCTGGGTTCTTCGCTGCATCTGGCGGGCGAGGCGTTCAAGATGCAGGCGGGTGTCTACATCGTCAACATTCCGTACCGGGGCACGGCGCCGGCGGTGCAGGATGTGCTTGCTGGCCAGGTTGAACTCATGTTTGCCAACATCGGCAACGTGCAGGCCCACCTTAAGGCCGGCAAGCTCAAGGCCTTGGGCGTGACCAGCCCCCGGCGGCTGCCGGCCTGGCCTGATGTGCCGGCCATCGCCGAGCTGCTGCCTGGCTACGAGTCCAGCGCCTGGTTCGGCCTGTTCGGTCCGGCGCGCTTGCCGCCCGAGCTGGCCCAGCGCCTGTCGGACGCGGCGCGCAGCGCGATCGCTGCGCCCGAGGTGCGCCGCCGCATCGAAGCCGAAGGCGCCATGCCCGTGGGCAACGCGCCGCAGGAGTTTGCCGCCTTTGTTCACGCCGAAATTGGCCGATGGGCCAAGGTGGTCAGGCATTCAGGCGCCACACCGCAATGAGCGGCGCCCCCCATCAGGGGCATGCCCTCAGGGCCTTGCGCGGCGCGCTGAGCCTGCCAGGGGCCGGGCCTTGAGCCCGCGTCCTCGGCCGCGCTGCCTGCCGGCTCGGTCAGGTCTTTACACTTGGCCTGCGGGTCGGTGGAGCGCAGCGCGTTCTTGTCCGGCTTGAGTCATACGCCATGTCTGCTTCCTTGCCGCACGACCCCTCGGATTTGTCCCCCCTGGCGCCGCTGCGCCTGCCGGTGTTTCGCATGCTGTGGCTCACCTGGCTGATGGCCAACGTCTGCATGTGGATGAACGACGTGGCCGCCACCTGGATGATGGCCTCCATGACCACCCAGCCGATCTGGGTGGCCTTGGTGCAGACCGCCGCCACCTTGCCGGTGTTTCTGCTGGGCCTGCCCAGTGGCGCGCTGGCCGATGGCCTGGACCGCCGGCGTTACTTTCTGGTCACGCAGCTGTGGATGGCCGCGGTGGCCTGCGTGCTCAGCGTGGTGGTCTTTTGGGGGCTGGCCACGCCGGGCCTGCTGCTGGCCCTGACCTTTGCCAACGGCGTGGGCCTGGCCATGCGCTGGCCGGTGTTTGCCGCGCTCATTCCCGAGCTGGTGCCCAAGGTGCAGCTGCCGGCTGCGCTGGCGCTCAACGGCGTGTCCATGAACGCCTCGCGCATCCTCGGGCCGCTCATTGCCGGCGCGCTGATTGCCAGCGTCGGCAGTGCCTGGGTGTTCCTGCTCAATGCGGCGCTGTCGCTGGGTGCAGCCTTCATGATCATGCGCTGGCAGCGCGAGCACCGGCCCAACCCGCTGGGCCGCGAGAAGCTGGGCACGGCCATGCGCGTGGGCCTGCAGTATGTGTTCCAGTCGGCGCGCCTGAAGGCCGTGCTGCTGCGCATCGGCCTGTTCTTCTTTCACTCCACCGCGCTCATGGCCCTGCTGGCCCTGGTGGCCAAAGGCTATGAAGGCGGCGGTGCCGGCACCTTCACCTTGCTGCTGGCCTCCATGGGGGCGGGCGCGATTGCGTCGTCGCTGCTGATCCCCCGGCTGCGCCTGCGCTACACGCCCGATGCGCTGGTGCTGCGCAGCAGCGCGGTCAATGCCTTGTGCGTGGCCGCCATGGCCTGGATCCATGTGCAGTGGCTGGCGGTGCCCGTCATGGTGCTGGCCGGCATGTCCTGGCTGGTCACGGCCAACGGGCTGAGCGTCTCCATGCAGACCAACCTGCCCGACTGGGTGCGCGCCCGTGGCATGTCCATCTACCAGATGGCCATCATGGGTGGCAGTGCGGCGGGCGCCGCGCTGTGGGGCCAGGTGGCCACGTGGACCTCCTTGCCGGTGAGCCTGTCGCTGGCGGGCGTCTCGGGTCTGCTGTGCATGGGGCTGGCGGTGCGCCTGGTGCCCGACGATGGACCGGTGCTCGACCTCTCGCCCCAGCGCGTGCTGGCCGCGCCCTCTGCCGACACCGACCTGCCGCCCGGCCAGGTGATGGTCACGATCGAGTACCAGGTGGCACCCGAGCGGGCCGCCGAGTTTCGGCAGCTCATGCTGACTGAGTCGCGCAGCAGCAGCCTGCGCAACGGCGCGCTGTCCTGGGAATTGCTGCAGGACATCAACGACACGGGCCGCTTCGTCGAGACCATCGTCGATGCCTCCTGGCCCGACCACCTGCGCCGCTTCGACCGCCTGTCTGCCGCCGATCTGGAGCTGCGCGAGCGGCGCCTGGCCTTCCACGTGGGCGAGCAGCCGCCGCGCGTGCGGCGCCACCTCATGGAGAGCACGGTGCGCCGGGGCGGTGTCGCCGAGTGAGGCGCTAGACTCTCGGTCTTTGCAGGGGGGCGTTAGCTCAGTTGGTCAGAGCAGGGGACTCATAATCCCTTGGTCGCTGGTTCAAGTCCAGCACGCCCTACCACTTCGGCCCTCGGGTCGAGCGTCCAGCCCAAAGCCTGCCCCGCGCAGCGCTTGCGCACCGCGCCTCTTCGCCACCGGCCCGAGCCCGCACGCGGCACTGCGCATCGAACCCAGGCGAACCTCATCGGGCCATGATGCCGCCGTCTATCGGTATGGTGGTTCCCGTCATGAAGCTCGAGGCCGGCGAGCAAAGCAGCAGCGCCAGGCCCTTGAGTTCCTGGGGCTGGGCGATGCGGCCCAGCGGCACCATGGCGGCAAACTCGGCAGCGACCTCCGGCTGGCGGATGCGGCCGTTGGCGATGTGGGTGCGAAAAGGTCCCGGCGCAATGCCGTTGACCATCACGTTGTAGGGGGCCAGTTCCATGGCGGCTTGCCGCACCAGGTTGACCACGGCCGCCTTGGTCGCGGTGTAGGCGTAGCCGCACATCACTTCCGACTTCAGGCCCGCCACCGAGGCCATGACCACGAGCCGGCCGTGGCGTTGCTGCTTCATCTGCGCTGCCGCAGCTTGCAAGGTCACGAACACGCCCGTGAGGTTGATGGACAGCACCTTGTCCCATTGCTCGTCCTGCACGGCATTGATCTGGCCGATTTCGGTGCGGTAGCCGGGGCCGGCCGAGACGCCGGCATTGGCGACCACCGCATCGAGCCGGCCGTGGCGGTGGCTGATGCCGTCGATCACGCTGCGCACCGCCGCCCGGTCCGACACATCGAGCAGCGCCGTTTCGGCGCTGCCTCCTGCGGCTTCGATGGCCTCACGCGCCGATTCAAGGCCGCCGGCGTCCACGTCCAGCAGCACCACCCGCGCACCGGCCTGGGCCAGCACCTCTGCAGTGGCAAGGCCCAGCCCGCTGGCCGCGCCCGTGACGGCGGCCACCTGGCCCCGCATGTCGAAAAGTTCATGGATCATCGGTCGGCGCTCCTGAAAGGTATACAAATATACAAGTCCTTTCGCGGAATGGGCGGGGCTAAAAGTGTGATCAATCGCCATAAATTCACGTATTTTCGCGGGAAGACGTTCGATGTAAGGGTTTTCATCAGCATATTCATGTGCCGCACGTTTTCATCAAAGGTGTACACTTTTTTGAAAGAGGCCGGTCCAAACCGCCCGCATAGGGACGTGCAGAGTTCACCAGGAGACTGTGATCACCATGGCGCACGTGGAGACATTGGAGACCGTCGCAGGATGCCGCATCCGGCTCATGCGCAAGGGGCAGGGCGAGCCCCTGCTTTTTCTGCATGGCGCTTCCGGCGCGCAGCGCTGGCTGCCCTTCATGGAATCGCTGGCGCAGCACCATGACGTGATCGTTCCGGAGCATCCGGGCTTTGGCGGCTCTGACACGCCGGATTGGCTGGACACCGTGGGTGACCTGGCCCATTTCTACCGGGACTTGATGGACCACCTGGGCCTGGACAAGGTGCACCTGGTGGGCACATCGCTGGGTGGCTGGATCGCCGCCGAGCTGGCGGTGTGCAGCTGCGAGCAGCTCCAGTCGCTCATCCTGGTGGCGCCAGCGGGCATTGCGGTGCCCGGGGTGCGCAGGCCCGACATGTTCAGCTGGTCGCCCCAAGAGCTGGCCGGCAAGCTGTTCCATGATCCGGCGCTCGCCAAGGCCGCGCCCGTGCCGACTTCCGATGAGGATCTGATGCGGGCGCTCAAGAACAGGCTGACCACGGCCAAGCTCGGCCAGATCCCGCGCATGCACAACCCGCATCTGCGCAAGTGGCTGCACCGCATCGGGGTGCCGACCCTGATCATCTGGGGCGATGACGATCAGGTCCTGCCGGTGGCGTATGGCGCGGCCTACCGGGACCTGATTCCGTCCTCATCGCTGGAGATTCTGGACCGCTGTGGGCACTTGCCGCATGTGGAAAAAGCGCAGGAGTTCACCCACAGGGTGCTCCGTTTCACGCAAGCGGCGGCCCGATGAAAGGCTGCATCCGATGAGCCCCCGTGCAACCCAGACAAGGGCCTGCCAATGAACCTTCCGGCCCCACCGCGCTTCACTCCGGGTCAGCAGGCTCGGGATCGTTGAGGATAGAAAACAGATGCGCGCTCATCGCCGCTTCAGCCCAGTCGGGATTGCGCGCCTTCAGGGCCGCAATGATCTCGCGGTGCTGGCGGTGGGTGCGCTCGGTCCGCGCATCGAAGGATTCGGTGTAGTGGTTGAAGATGGATGCCGGCAGTTCCAGGGAGGACGCCAGGATCTTCTCCAGGCGCGGGCTGTTGGCCGCGCGGGCAATGATGCCGTGGAACTCGTTGTTGAGTTCATCAAAGCGCGGCAGGTGCTTGTGCCAGCCCAGCTCCGCAAAGATGGCTTCCAGCTCGTCCTCGATGGCCTCGAGCCGCAGGATGTCGGCTGGGGCAATGCGCAGGCAGGCGCGCCGGGCGGCGTGCCCTTCGAGCTTGCCGCGCAGCCGGAACACTTCGGCCACATCGGCCATGGAAAAGCTCGCGACCTGCGCGCGCCGGTAGCGCCCCAGCACCACCAGGCCTTCATTGGCCAGGCGCGACAGCGCCTCTCGCACGGGCGTGCGGCTGACACCGATGCGCTCGGCCAGGCGCGACTCCAGCAGGGTCTGACCGGAGGCCAGCTCGCCGCGGATGATGATGCTGCGAATGTGCCGGTACGCGCTCTCGACGGCACCGCTGCTTTCGCCGTGTCGGCTGGTGGCGTTGTCCTGTGGGGTCATGCGTCGGTGTCGCGTCGGCAAGAGGTGGGGTGCAAGACGGAAGGCCGGGGCGCTGCAGGCCCGGGCGCGCCGCAGTATAGGTCGGGCCTGGCCCGGGCGGCGGCCCGGCCAGCCGGCGTGATTCAAAGGAGTGCTTCATGATCATCGAACCGGGCATGGCTGCCTTCGTGACGGGCGCCGGGTCGGGCATTGGCCGGGGCATGGCGCTGGCGCTGGCACGGCGGGGGGTGCGCGTCGGTGTCTGCGACATCCGCGAGAGCGACGCGGCTCAGACCGTGCGCCAGATCGAGGCCGCCGGTGGAGCCGCCCTGGCCGTGGGCGTGGATGTGTCAGACCGCGCATCGGTCGAGGAGGCGGTGGTGGCCGTCGAGCGCGCCTTCGGTGACATCGCCATTGCCTGCAACAACGCCGGCATCGCGCTGCATGGCGTGCCCCTGCATGAGATCACGGCGGCCGACTGGGACTGGGTGATCGGCGTCAACATCCAGGGCGTCATCCACGGCATCCAGGCCCTGGTGCCGCGCATGCTGGCCACGGGACGGCCGGCGCACGTGGTGAACACGGCCTCCATCGGGGGCTTTCAGGTGAATCCGAATTTCCTGACCGCCGCCTATTCGATGACCAAGTACGCCGTGGTCGCCCTCTCCGAAGGGCTGCACAACGAACTGCAGGGCACCCGGGTTGGCGTCTCCATCCTCGCGCCTGCGGCAGTCGATACCCGCATCCACCTGTCCGAGCGCAGCCGCCCAGACCGCCTGGGCGGCGCCACCGTCAGGCCGCAGAACCACTTCATGGGCGACCTGCTCAGGGGCAGCATGGCGCCGGGCGCGGTCGGCGAGCGGGTCGTCGAGGCCATCGAAGCCGAGGACTTGTACATCTTCACCCATCCCGAAACCCGGCAATGGCTCGATCGCCGGCATGCCGCGATCACGGCGGCCTTCGACAAGGCCGACCGACTCGCCGCTGCGACGGACGGCCGTACCCCCGGGTCCCTTTGAATGACCGATCAGGCGATGTCCCCACGCACAGCCTGCAGGGCCCGCAGGCCACGGCCTTGGCAGCGCGGCTCATGCAGGAACGGGTTCCTGCGTGCGGCGCGCACGCCCTGCGGTTTGAATTCAGCGGCGCGGCAACTGCTGCGCGCACTTAACCCCCGCCTCGGCGGGATAACTGGAGGCAACTAAAGTGAAAAACTCTCTACTTCGTGCGGTGGGCCTGGGCGCAGGTCTGGTGATGGCGGGAGCGGCCTGGGCGCAGACCGTGAGCATTTCCACCCTGCCTCCGGGCTCGGTCAACAACGTGCAGACCCAGGCCATTGCCAAGGTCGTGCAAAAGGCCGCCGGCATGCAGATGCGCGTGGTCACCTTCAACTCGCCCCATGCCTCCATGGGCGCGGTTCAGGCCGGCCAGGCGGGCTTTACCTTCATGTCCAACGATGAAATCGGCATTGCGGTGCGAGGCAGGGACGAGCACAAGGGCAAGCCCATGGACAAGCTGCGCATGGTGGCCGTGGTGTTTCCCTTCAAGGTGGGCGTGCTGGTGCGCAAGGACTCTGGCATCAACTCCGTGGCCGAGCTCAAGGGCAAGCGCTTCCCGGTGGGCTGGCAGGGCTTCCCGCAGGGCATCGCACTGTCCAACGCCATCTTGGCGACAGCCGGCTTGAGCCTGGATGACACGAATGGCGTGCCCACTGCCAACTTGCTGCGTGCCGCGGACGACCTCAAGGCCGGGCGCCTGGATGCCACTGTCTTTGCCATCGGCGCGCCCAAGATGGCCGAGCTCGACGCTGCCATCGGCATCAAGTTTCTGAGCCTGGAAAACAACGAGAAAACCCGCGCTGCCATGGCTGCCATTCGGCCTGAATACACCATTGCGTCGCAGGAGCCCCTGCCGCACCTCAACGGTGTGATCGGCACGACCAACCTCATGGAGTACGCGATGACGGTGGCCGCCAGCGCCGACGTGGATGACGAGACGGTCTACAAGGTGGTCAAGGCCCTGCACCAGAACAAGGCTGAGCTGGTTGCCTCGCACCCGTCGTTCAATGCCATGAACCCGGCCCAGCTGGCGCTGCAGCAACCGGGCGTCACCTACCACCCCGGCGCCATCCGCTACTACAGGGAAGTGGGCATCTGGCCGGTGCGCTGACGCACGGCAGCACCCCGATCAAGCCCCCTAGAACCGGAGACACCTCATGAGCATGCCAGGCGAAGAAAACCTCCAACCCAGCGCCGGAACTGCACTGTCATTCGCAACCACTTTCATGGGGGCCTTGATCGCCCTGGGCGGCATCGCCTGGGGCGCCGACCTGTACCGCATGGTGGGCTGGAACTTTCTGGCCGAGCAGTTCCTGGCGCTCGCGCTGGGCCTGGCCATGGGCATCATCTACCTGATCCGCCCCTTCAACAACCCGGGCGGGGTGCGTGACGCGGCGCCCTGGTACGACTGGGTGCTGGCCATTGTCTCGGTGGCCTTGGGTGCTTACTTGAGCTGGCATTACCCGCGCATGCTGGGCCAGTTCTTCAACTCGCCCTTGGATGTGGTGATCAGCTGCAGCCTGCTGTTCGTGCTCGTCATCGAGGGCCTGCGACGGGCATCCGGCTGGTCCCTGGTGATCGTGGTGCTGGCCTTCTTTGCCTACGCGCTGGCGGGCCACAAGGTCAGTGGTGCCTTGCAGACGCGTGAGGTCAGCCCCGTCGGCATGCTGGTCTACCTGGGGCTGGACAGCAGCGGCCTCTTTGGCCTGGTGCTGCTGATCGGCGTCACGGTCGTCATTCCATTCGTGTTTTTCGGGCAGCTCCTCGCGTCTTCGGGAGGCGCGAACTTCTTCAATGATGTGTCCCTGGGCTTGATGGGCCGCTTCCGCGGCGGCGCGGCCAAGATCTCCATCCTGGCTTCCTCGCTGTTTGGCTCGATCAACGGCATCGTGGTCTCCAACATCCTGGCCACGGGGGTGGTGACCATCCCGATGATGAAGAAATCGGGCTTCAAGCCCGAGGAGGCCGCCGCCGTCGAGGCCACGGCCTCCAACGGCGGCCAGATGATGCCGCCCGTCATGGGCGCGGTGGCCTTTTTGATGGCCGACTTCCTGCAGATCAGCTACGCGCAGGTGGCAATTGCCGCGCTGGTGCCCTCCTTGCTCTACTACATCGCCTTGTTCATCCAGGCCGACCTGGAAGCGGCCAAGGGGAGCATCCTGCGGGTGCCGGCCAAGGACATTCCCCGGATGATGAAGGTGCTGGCCAAGGGCTGGCTGTTCCTGCTGCCCTTTGCCGTGCTGGTCTACGCCCTGTTCTGGGAAAACCGGGAGCCGGAAAACGCCGCGATCTTTGCCTGCATCGCCGTGCTGCTGATCGGCTTTGCCACCGGCTACGGCGCCGAACGCCTCACGCTCAAGGAGCTGTGGCAATGCGTGGTGCGCACGGGCGTGTCCTCGGCCGACATCATCATGATCTCGGCAGCGGCCGGCTTCATCATGGGCATCTTGCAGATCACCGGCCTGGGCTTTGCCCTGACGACTTACCTCGTCGACCTCGGCCAGGGCAACATCTTCCTGCTGCTGCTCATCTCCGGCGTGCTGTGCATCGTGCTGGGCATGGGCATGCCCACCCTGGGGGTGTACGTGCTCCTGGCCGTCCTCTTCGTGCCGGCCTTCGTGGAGGTGGGCGTCTCGCCCATGGCCGCGCACATGTTCATCCTCTACCTGGGCATGATGTCCTTCGTCACGCCCCCGGTGGCCATCGCGTCGTTCTTTGCGGCCAACCTGGCAGGGGCCGACCCCATGAAGACCAGCTGGGTGGCCATGCGCTTTTCCTGGACGGCCTACATCGTCCCCTTCCTCTTCGTTTTCTCGCCCAGCCTGTTGCTGCAGGGTGACTCCTGGACGGTGACGCTGATCAGCGTGGGCACGGCCATCGTCGGCGTGTGGTTCGTGTCTGCCGGAATGGTCGGCTATGGCCTGGGTCACCTCGGCGCCGGCATTCGAACGGCCTCCATCGTCGGCGGCGGTCTCCTGCTGCTGCCCATCGAGATGGCCCCCTGGGCCGTCTACGCCAACCTCGCGGGCGCCGCCCTGGCCGTGATGGTCGTTGTCCTGGGCCTGGCCAACCGCCGGCGCCAGGCGGCGCTCACTTCGCAAGCCTGAGGCTGTACACCTTCAAAGGATAGGAACACATGCGTTTTTGCCGCTTCAACAACAACAGACTCGGTGTCGTCAGAGACGGCCAGGTGCACGACGTCACCGAGGTGCTGGAGAGCCTGCCGCCGCTGCATTGGCCGACGCCGCCAGGCGATCACTTCTTCAATCACCTGTCGCACCTGCTGCCGCGCATGCAGGCGCTGGCCGATCGCGTGCCGGGTGTGCCCGTGGCCTCGGTCAGCCTGCTCTCGCCGGTGGGCAACCCGGGCAAGATCGTCGCGGCCCCGGTGAACTACCAGCTGCATCTGGACGAGTCACGCGCCGACAAGGCCATCAACTTCGGCACCCAGGTCAAGACGATTGCCGATTACGGCGTGTTCCTCAAGGCCGGCAGCTCCATGATTGGCGCGGGCCAGGCGGTGGTGGCCGACTGGTCAGACCGGCGCAT
>JACCDV010738831.1_pt1 | contig 12662 bp, 8 predicted proteins | sample 7446131 | NCBI WGS metagenome assembly JACCDV01 (sample SAMN15323448, study PRJNA562643) | freshwater metagenome | isolation source: river surface water | place: USA:Blue River Watershed | collected 2017-08-17 | reverse complement strand
GGGAGGGAAATTTGTCAATTTTAGTAACAATTTTTTGTTATTTAGTTTAAAATTAAAAATAATAAATAAATGTGTAATAATTAATTTTTATTGTGTTAATTATTTTATAATAGTAATATAATTTATTAAAATATTTATTTACATGTATATTGAAATTTAGTGTCTTTAAATAAGAATTAATTTTATTTATTCACAGTGATCAGTATTAAAAATTTATAAATATATGATTTAGAAATTATTTTTAGTATTGGTAAAATTTGTGCCAGCAATCGCGGTTATACAAATAATACAAATAAATTTTATTGGTTTTAGTAAAATGTATGTATTATTAAAAATAAAATTATATTTTATAGGTTAAATTTTAAAATATAAATTATTTTTTTTATTAAAAATTTAATTCTAAAAAACTTTAAATTTAAACTAGGATTAGATACCCTATTATTTAAAGAATAAATAAAGTTAGCTTAAGTAGTAATAGTTATAATCTTAAAACTTAAAGAATTTGGCGGTATTTTAGTCTATTTAGAGGAACTTGTTAATTAAATGATAACCCACAATAAACCTTACTTAATTTTATTAAATTTGTATATCGTCGTCATAAGAATATTTTATAAGAAAAATAATTTTCTTAATATTTTATTAAATCGTATGTCAGATCAAGGTGCAGTTTATAATTAAGATTATAATGAGTTACAATAAAGTTATTTATGATGGATAATTTAATAAATAATTAGATTTAAAATAGGATTTAATAGTAAATAAATATAAAGATAAATTTATTGATTTTAGCTCTAAAATATGCACACATCGCCCGTCGCTCTCATTATTTTTTAAATGAGATAAGTCGTAACATAGTAGGTATACTGGAAAGTATTTCTAGAATTACAATTTAAAGCTTAATTAGTAAAGCATTTCGTTTACATTGAAAAGAAATATGTGCAAATCATTTTAAATTGATTAATTATTTATTTATTAATATTTTTAATTTGTAATTTAAAATTTTTTTAATAAAAATAATTTTGTATCTTTTATTTTTAGTATATTATAAAAAACAAATATTTTTAATTATAGTTTATTAGTATTGTAAAAAAACATTGAAATATTTGAAAAATTTATTTATCTATAGAATAATTAATTTTTTGTGCCTTGTGTGTCAGGAATAATTAATTAAATAATTAAAAATAATTAATCTCGAGTTAAAAAGATTTAATAATTTAAATTATTTGTTGTAAAATAAACATTAATTTATAGATTGTTAGAAATGAAATGTTATTCGTTTTTTAATATATCTAGTTTTTTAAGAAATAAATTTAATTTATATTTATTAAATTATTTAATTATTTAAAAATTAAATAATTTTTTTAAGTAAATATTTAAAGGGATGAGCTTTTAAATAAAATTTTATAATAATTTAAATATTTAAACAATAAATAAGCTTAAAAATAGCTACTTTTAAGAATTATTTTATAATTTATTTTATAATTAAAATATTTAGTTAATTTTTAAAATTTTTATTAAAAATTTTATTTTAATATTAAAAATAAAGTTATTATGATTGTATTAGTAAAATTATTTTGTTTAAAATTATATTAAATAAATAATTAAAGAATTTTTTAATTAATTCGGCAAAATTTTATATTCATCTGTTTATCAAAAACATTTCTTTTTGTTTAAATAAAAAGTATAACCTGCCCACTGAAATTTTAAAGGGCCGCGGTATTTTGACCGTGCAAAGGTAGCATAATCATTAGTTTTTTAATTGAGGACTAGAATGAATGGTTGAATGAGATATATGCTGTGTCAAAAGATTTAAATTTGAATTTTATTTTTTAGTTAAAAAGCTAAAATATTATTTAAAGACGAGAAGACCCTATAAATCTTTATATTTAATAGTATTTAATTAATTAAGAATTTTCATAATTAAATTAAATATTCAAAAATATTTTATTGGGGTGATATTAAAATTTATTTAACTTTTAAATTTATTTTTCATTGTTTTATGTGAATTTAGTAAATTGATCCAATTTTTTTGATTATAAATTTAAGTTACTTTAGGGATAACAGCGTAATTTTTTTGGAGAGTTCAAATCGATAAAAAAGATTGCGACCTCGATGTTGGACTAAGAATTAATTTAGGTGTAGAAGTTTAAATTTTGAGTCTGTTCGACTTTAAATTCTTACGTGATCTGAGTTCAAACCGGCGTAAGCCAGGTTGGTTTCTATCTTAAATTATAATGAAATATTTTAGTACGAAAGGACCAAATATTTAATTTTAAAATTTTTTATTGAGAATTAAAATAAAGTTAACCAATAATTTAATTTAATAAAACTAGTAACTATAATAAAATATAACTATTTTGGCAGATAAATGCAATAAATTTAGAATTTATTTATATAATTCATAATTATAAATAGTATTGATTTTAATTTTTGACATTCTTATACCTTTTTTGGGTAGATTAATTTTAGTTATTTGTGTAATAATCGGAGTTGCCTTTTTAACATTATTGGAACGTAAGGTATTAGGATATATTCAGATTCGTAAAGGCCCTAATAAAGTAGGTTTTTTAGGTATTCCTCAACCTTTTAGTGATGCAATTAAATTATTTACTAAAGAACAAACTAACCCTTTTATATCTAATTATATTATTTACTATATTTCACCTATTTTTTCTTTATTTTTATCTTTATTATGTTGATTATGTATTCCTTATTTTATTAAATTATTTAGTTTTAATTTAGGTGTATTATTTTTCTTATGCTGTTTAAGTATAGGTGTTTATTCTGTTATAATTGCGGGATGATCTTCAAATTCTAATTATGCATTATTAGGGGGATTACGGGCGGTAGCTCAGACTATTTCTTATGAAGTTAGTTTAGCTTTAGTTTTACTATCTTTAATTTTTTTAATTGGGGGGTATAATTTTTTTAATTTTTTTTTATTTCAAGAAAATGTTTGGTTTATTATTATATGTTTTCCTATTGGATTGGTTTGATTTTGTACATCTTTAGCTGAAACTAATCGTACACCTTTTGATTTTGCAGAAGGGGAGTCGGAATTAGTTTCAGGTTTTAATGTTGAATATAGAAGAGGGGGGTTTGCTTTAATTTTTTTAGCTGAATATTCTAGAATTTTATTTATAAGAATGTTATTTAGATTATTTTTTTTAGGTTCGAATATTTATTCATTATTCTTTTTCTTAAAATTATCCTTTATTTCTTTCATATTTATTTGAGTTCGGGGGACATTACCCCGATTTCGTTATGATAAATTAATATATTTAGCTTGGAAAAGTTTTTTACCTTTTTCTTTGAATTTTCTTTTTTTAGTATTAGGTTTTAAAATTTTGATTATTTAATTTAGATAATATAAATTAGTACAAAATCAATAAAAAAATTTTTTTTATCTTATGTTTTCAAAACATATGCTTATTCAAGCTCATTGATTAATTTTGAATATTATTTATAATTTATTAATAAATTTATTAATTTAACTTTTTATCTCATCAATTTGTAACTAATGGGTTAATGATAAAATAGGAGAAATAAAGAACTGTTAAGATTTGACCTGTTAAAATATAAGGGTCTTCAACTGGGCGAGCCCCGATTCATGTTAATAATACTACGATAATTACTATATATCAGAATAAAATTTGGTTAAATAAATAATATTGAATACCACGAAATTTTCTGATATTAGTAAAAGGTAAAATAAATAAAATAGCAATCGAAAGAACTAATGCAATTACTCCTCCTAATTTATTGGGGATTGATCGAAGAATAGCATAAGCAAATAAAAAGTATCATTCAGGTTGAATATGAGGAGGAGTCACTAAAGGGTTTGCTGGGATAAAGTTATCAGGATCCCCTAATTTATAAGGAGCAATAATCGTTAACATAAATAAAATTATAATTATTAAAATAAACCCAAAGATGTCCTTAAAGGAAAAATAAGGATGGAAAGGGATTTTATCTCTATTTCTGTTAATACCTAGCGGGTTATTAGATCCTGTTTGGTGTAAGAATAATAAGTGAATTATAGTAGCTGCTATTACAATAAATGGCAATAAAAAATGAAAAGTAAAAAATCGAGTTAAGGTAGCATTGTCAACTGCAAAACCACCTCATAATCATTGTACTAAGTCAATTCCTAAGTAAGGGATAGCAGATAATAGGTTCGTAATTACTGTAGCACCTCAAAAAGATATTTGTCCTCATGGTAAAACATATCCTATAAATGCTGTCCCTATTACTAAAAATAAAATTAATACCCCCACTGATCATGTATAAACATATAAATAAGATCCATAATAAATTCCACGGCCAATATGTAAATAAATACAAATAAAAAAAAATGATGCTCCATTTGCATGTAAAGTTCGTAGGAGTCATCCATAATTTACATCTCGACAAATGTGGTTAACTGAATTAAATGCTGTCTCGATATCTGCAGTATAATGCATTGCTAGGAATAGTCCTGTTAAAGTTTGGATAATTAAACATAAGCCTAATAAAGACCCAAAATTTCATCAAGCAGAAATGTTTGAAGGGGCAGGTAGATCAACTAATGCATTATTTATAATTTTAAATAATGGGTGATTTAATCGTATAGGTTTATTCATTAGTTTATATAGAATATTATTTATAGAAATTATAATTATATTTAATATTTTATTAAAAGTTAGGCCGTAAAGGCCCTTCAAAAATATTAGTAATTTTTACTACAGCAATTAGAGTTAAAAATAAGTAAATTATTAAAAGAATTGTAATTAAGTTAATTGGAAAACTATATAATTTATTTAGAATTAATGAATTTTCTATTAATAAATTCTTTATTACGATTAAAGAATCTGTTTCATGATTATTTAAGTAATTTATTAATATGTTTTTATCAATAAAAAATATAGTGAAATAAATAATTATAAAATTTATTAAACTAAATGTTAGTAATTTTATAGAAAAATTAAATATTTCATTTGATGCTAAAGAAGTTACATAAATAAATAGGACAAGTATCCCGCCTAAAAAAATTAAGAATAAAACATAAGAAAATCAGAAAGTTTTAGTTAATATACCAGATAATATACAGATAAAAAATGTTTGTATTAGTAATATTAGCCCTATAGCTAAGGGATGGCTTATAAAAATAAAGATTGTTCTACAAATTAGTCTGGATAAGAAAATGAATATATTAAAAATATCAAAAACAAGAAATAGTTTATTAAAAATATTAATTTTGGAGATTAATGAAAAAAGAATTCTTTTTTTCTTGAAGTTTTAAAAGAAAGTATCTTATTTTTGATTTACAAGACCAATATTTTTATTAAATTATTAAAACTAATGTTAATATTTTTGAAATGATTTTTTGTTATATATTTATTTTTTATAGGCGTTATTTCTTTTATTTCTAGTCGAAAGCATTTACTTTCTACATTATTAAGATTAGAGTTTATTGTATTATCATTGTTTTTTTTGTTATTTATATTTTTAAATTTTTTAAATTTTGAAATATACTTTTCTATAATATTTTTAACTTTTAGAGTTTGTGAAGGAGCTTTGGGTGTTTCAATTTTAGTGTCTATAATTCGTACACATGGGAATGATTATTTTAATTCATTTTCTTTACTTCAATGTTAAAGTTTTTATTTATACTTTTATTTATAATACCTTTATGTTTCTTAAAAAAAAGATTCTGAACGGTTCAAAATCTTTTATTTATTTTAATGTTTTTATTTATTTTTTTTAATTCGTTTAATGGGTTTTTTAATAATATTTCTTATTTTTTAGGGATAGATTTAATTTCGTACGGGTTAATTATACTAAGAATTTGAATTTGTAGATTAATATTAATATCAAGAGAAATGTTATTTAAGCTTAATAACTATGTCGTTTATTTCATTTTTTTGGTTTTATTTTTATTAATGATATTAATTTTGACTTTTAGATCAATAAATTTATTTTTATTTTACGTTTTTTTTGAAAGAAGATTGATCCCCACATTATTCTTAATTTTAGGGTGAGGGTATCAACCTGAGCGGTTACAAGCTGGGATTTATCTTTTATTTTATACTTTATTAGCGTCTCTGCCTCTTTTAATATCAATTTTTTACATTTTTAATTTTTCTTTTACATTAAATATATTTATTTTAATAGACTATTCTTTTTATTATTCTTTATTTTATTTAACTATAATTTTTGCATTTTTGGTGAAAATACCTATATTTTTAGTTCATCTTTGATTACCTAAAGCCCACGTAGAAGCTCCCGTCTCAGGTTCCATGATTTTAGCTGGTGTTTTATTAAAACTTGGGGGATATGGACTATTACGAGTTTTTCCTTTTTTACTTTTATCAGGTATAAATTTTAATTTTATTTTTATTTCTATTAGTTTAATTGGGGGATTTTTAATTAGTTTAGTATGTTTACGACAAATAGATATAAAAGCATTAATTGCTTACTCATCTGTTGCTCATATAGGGATTGTTTTAGGGGGTTTATTAACTCTTACTTATTGAGGCTTAAGAGGCGCTTTTACTTTAATAATCGCTCACGGGCTTTGTTCTTCAGGATTATTTAGATTAGCAAATATGACTTATGAACGAGTAGGTAGTCGAAGATTAATAATTAATAAAGGACTTTTAAATTTTATACCTAGACTTTCTTTATGGTGATTTTTATTATGTTCTGGAAATATAGCAGCTCCTCCAACTTTAAATTTATTAGGTGAAATCTGTTTATTAAATAGAATTATTAGCTGATCTTGATATTCTATTATTTTTATTTCTTTATTGTCTTTTTTTGGTGCTGCTTATTCTTTATACTTATTTTCTTTTAGACAACAAGGGAAAATTTATTCGGCTTTATATTCATTTTCAATAAATTATAATCGTGAATTTTTAATTTTATTTTTACATTGATTTCCTTTAAATTATTTAATTATAAAGAGTGACATTTGTTTACTATGATTATAATTTAAATAGTTTAATTAAAATAATGATTTGTGGTGTCATTGATATGAATTTTGTTTCATTTTAAATCATGATAAATTTTTCTATTTGTTTTGTAAATTTTTTAATTTTTATGTTTGTTAGAATTTCTATGTTTTTATTAAGAATTTATTTTTTATTAAATGATATTGTTTATTTTATTGAATGAGATTTATTAATTATCAATTCATCATCAATTGTTATAACTTTTTTATTTGATTGAATAAGATTTATGTTTATGTCTTTTGTTTTATTTATTTCATCTTTAGTGATTTTTTATAGAAAAGAATATATGGCAGAAGATTTAAATATTAATCGTTTTATTTTATTAGTCGTTATATTTGTTTTTTCTATAATAATATTAATTATTTCTCCTAATTTAATTAGAATTTTATTAGGATGAGATGGGTTAGGACTAGTTTCTTATTGCCTAGTCATTTATTTTCAAAATGTAAAATCTTTTAATGCGGGAATGCTAACAGCACTGTCTAATCGTATTGGTGATGTAGCTCTTTTAATTGCTATTGCTTGAATATTAAATTATGGAAGATGAAATTACATTTTTTATATTGAAATTATAAAAAATGATATTTCTATGATTATTATTGGTGCATTAGTTATGTTAGCTGCTATAACAAAAAGAGCTCAGATTCCTTTTTCCTCATGGCTACCTGCAGCAATAGCAGCCCCTACTCCTGTTTCTGCTTTGGTTCACTCGTCTACTTTAGTTACGGCAGGGGTTTACTTATTAATTCGATTTAATATTTTATTAATAGATACTTTCTTAAGAAAATTTTTGTTATTAATAGGAGGCTTAACAATGTTTATGGCAGGGGTAGCAGCTAATTTTGAATTTGATTTAAAAAAAATTATTGCATTATCTACTCTTAGTCAACTTGGATTAATAATAAGAATCTTAGCTATAGGATTTCCTAAATTAGCTTTTTTTCATTTGTTAACTCATGCTTTATTTAAGGCTTTATTATTTATATGTGCAGGATCTATTATTCATAATATAAAAAATTCTCAAGATATTCGTGATATAGGCGGGTTGATTTATTTTATACCTCTTACTACTTCATGTTTAAATGTCGCTAATTTAGCTTTATGTGGTTTACCTTTTTTAGCAGGGTTTTATTCTAAGGACTTAATTTTAGAAACTGTTTTACTATCGAATTTAAATTTATTCTCTTTTTTTCTTTACTTTTTTTCTACTGGGCTAACTGTATGTTATTCTTTTCGACTCTCATATTACTCTTTGACTGGTGATATAAATCAATCTTCTTTAAATTGTTTAAATGATGAGACTTGAGTAATATCAAAAAGAATACTTGGTTTGTTAATTATAGCGGTTGTAGGAGGGTCTATATTAAATTGATTAATGTTTTCTTATAACTTTATAATTTGTTTAACCCCTATATTTAAGAATTTAACTTTATCAGTATGTATTTTGGGGGGTTTTAGAGGCTATATAATTAGTAATGTAAGCTTATACTTTTCTAATAAATCTTTAAATTTTTATCTTTTTAGTTTTATAAATATATCAATGTGGTATATACCTATTTTATCTACTATTGGTGTTATTAAGTACCCTTTGTTATTAGGGTTTAATACAATAAAGTCTTTTGATCAGGGTTGATCAGAATATATAGGTGCACAAAATTTTTATTCTTTAATTAAGCAATTTTCTCTTATAAATCAGTTTATACAGAATAACAACTTAAAGATTTATTTAATAATATTTGTATTTTGAGTATTTATTTTAGTATCCTTTATATTTAGATAAGTTTACTTTACATTTACGTTAAATATACACTAATTTTTAATTATTTATATATATATATATATATATATTGTGTGTATATAAATTACATTTATTATAATTATAGTATAATTTAATAATAGTCTTATAAGTTAAATTAAAAGTAGCCTTATTAATTGCTAAAAGTTAAATTATTTAATTTTAGGTATTAATTATATTTAAATAGCTTATATTTAGAGCGTGACACTGAAGATGTTAAAGAGATTGTTTAGTCTTTAAATATTTTTATAAAATAAATTTATAAAGTAAAATATATTTATTATTTATTGTATTTTAAAATAAAACTTTATTTAATATTTATAAAAGAAAATTTTCTTTATTTTTATAGTGAAAGTATAATGTTTTAATTTTTAAACTATATAAACTCCACATAAATTTTATAAGTATAATAATAATTTGGAGGTTAAATTAGAAATAAAAATGGAATTAAACCATTAAAGAAAAAAGTTAGCAGCTTTTTCTTGATCAACTTATTTCCTTAATTGGAATTTCTGGAATTCAATTTTATCATTAACAGTGATAGACCTCTATTTGGTTTCAATTAAAGAATACGGGCATATAATACCTAAAATTAGGTCGAAACTAATTGCAATTCATCGCTTCAAATTCTAAATAAATTTTTTAAGGAAAATTGATAAAATCAATACTTTTTAATTGCAAATTAAATGTTATAGTTAACTATATCCTTTTTTTAGTTAGATTATTTATATTTATTATCTAATTTGATCAATTTAAAGCCCCCTGATTTCATTCATGAACTAAACCAACAATTAGGATAAAAATAAAAATAATTCTTGTAAATGATCATCAAAATAAATTTGAAATTTTTAAAATTATAATTATTGGTAAAATCAGAGCAATTTCTACATCAAAAATTAAAAAAATAATAGTAATTAAAAAAAATCGAATAGAAAAAGGCAGTCGTGAAGAATTTATAGGATCGAATCCACACTCAAAAGGCGATGTCTTTTCTCGGTCATTTAATGATTTTTTTGATAATAAAGATGCTAAATATATAACAATTATTGAGATAATCATAATAACTAAAGCTATGATATATAATGTAAAAATTATTTATACTAAATTATTTAGTCCTTATGATTGGAAGTCACATATACTTATATACTATATAAATTTATCTACCTCATCAATAAATAGAAACATATAAAAATAATCAAACTACATCTACAAAATGTCAATATCATGCTGCTGCTTCAAACCCAAAATGATGAGAATTAGAAAAATGGTTTTTTATGTGTCGTATTAAACATACCATTAAGAAAGAAGTTCCAATAAGTACATGAAGTCCATGAAACCCTGTCGCCATGAAGAATGTAGATCCATACACAGCATCAGCAATGCTAAAAGATGCTTCAATATATTCATAACCTTGTAAAATTGTAAAGTAAATTCCTAATAAAATTGTAAAGAATAATCCTTGAGTAGTTTGAGAATGGTTATTTTCTATTAAACCATGATGAGCTCATGTTACTGTTACACCTGAAGTTAATAAAATAGCAGTATTTAATAAAGGAACTTGAAATGGATTAAAAATTAATACACCTATAGGAGGTCAGATTCTTCCTAGTTCAATGGTTGGCGACAATCTTCTATGAAAAAAAGCTCAGAAAAATCTGACAAAAAAGAAAATTTCTGAAATAATAAATAAGATTATTCCTCATCGTAGACCTAATGTTACGTTAAAGGTATGTAACCCTTGAAAAGTTCCTTCTCGTGAAATATCTCGTCATCATTGATATATTGTTAACAATGTAATAATATTTCCTAGAATAAACAATGAATTATCATATTGATGAAATCATTTTACTAATCCTGAAACTATTGTTAAAGCACCAATTGCTCCTGTTAAAGGTCAAGGACTATAATCTACTAAATGAAAAGGATGATTCGAATGTGTTGACATTAATTTACTTCACTAGAATATAATGTGGATAAAACTGCAAATACATATGATTGAATAATAGAAACAGCTGATTCTAATATTAAGAGAGCAATTTGTCTAATGATTAAAAAATTTACTAAAATAAGTGATAGAGAATTTCCTGTATTTCCTATTAAGGTTAATAATAAGTGCCCGGCAATTATGTTTGCTGTTAATCGAACTGCTAAAGTTCCTGGACGAATAATATTTCTAATTGTTTCAATGCAAACTATAAAAGGCATAAGAACTGCGGGAGTACCTTGAGGTACTAAATGTGCAAATATATGTTGTGTATTATTAATTCACCCATACAATATGAAACTTATCCATAAAGGTAGAGCTAATGCTAATGTTAAAGTTAAATGGCTAGTACTTGTGAAAATATAGGGAAATAGCCCCAAAAAATTGTTAAAAAGAATTATAGAGAATAATGAAATAAAGATAAATGAACAGCCATTTTGTCTATTTGGCCCTAATAATGTTTTAAATTCTTTGTGAAGAGTTAATAAAATCAAGTTTCATAAGATATTAAACCGGTTTGGTAAGAATCAATATGAATAAGGAATAATTATTAAGCCAATAAATGTACTTATTCAATTTAGTGAAAGATTAAAAATTGTAGTAGAGGGATCAAATACAGAAAATAAGTTTGTTATCATTTTCAGTTTAAATTTTTTATTGAAACTTTTTGATCTGATGAATAATTTACGCTTTTTTTATTATATGTAAAACAAAAATAGTTAATCACGTTAAAAAGTATAAAAGCAAAAGAAAATACAAAAAATAAAATTAATCAGCTAATAGGTGCTATTTGAGGAATCAAAAAATATTAAGAAATTTAATAATTTTAGTTTGACATACTAATGTTATTTATTAACTAATTTTTTCATTAGAAGTAATTGTTAATTTACTATAAAATGGTTTAAGAGACCAGTACTTACTTTCAGTCATCTAATGAGTTAATTTAAAACTTTGGTTTTAATAATTAAAAGTTAGAAATTCATTTAATAAAACTTTTAGTAGGGATTCTTTCAATTACAATTGGTATAAATCTGTGATTAGCCCCACAAATTTCAGAACATTGCCCAAAATATAGTCCTGGTCGATTAATTAAAAAGTTTGTTTGGTTTAATCGTCCAGGAGTTGCATCAACTTTTACTCCTAAAGCAGGGATAGTTCATGAATGAAGAACGTCTGCTGCAGATACTAAAATTCGAATTTGATTATTTATTGGTAAAACAATTCGATTATCTACGTCTAGTAATCGAAATGAATTTAGTTCAATTTCGTTAGTAGGGATTATATAAGAATCAAATTCAATGTTTTTAAAATCTGAATATTCATAACTTCAATATCATTGGTGTCCAATTGTTTTTAATGTAATAGAAGGGTTATTTACTTCATCAAGTAAGTATAATAATCGTAAAGAAGGTATGGCAATAAATATTAAGACAATCGCAGGTAAAACTGTTCAAATTATTTCAATAGTTTGACCATGAAGTAAAAGTCGATTTGTGAATTTATTAGTAAATAGTATAGCTATTAAGTATCCAACTAAAATTGTAATTATAATAAGAATTAATAACGTATGATCATGAAAAAAATTTAATTGTTCTATAATTGGAGAATTTCTATCTTGAAGACCTAAATTTGCTCATGTTGCCATTTATTTTAAATTATAAATTAAATTAAAATTATAAACAGCTTAAATTATATTATATATATATATATATTTATAAACTTAAATGTAATGTTATACATATATCATATATATATATATATATTTATACCGTAAACATTGATCAATAAATTACCTATTATTTAAATATTTCGTATTTTTATAATTATTTATATTTGTATTTTAAGCATACATTATTTAAACGTGTATATATATTACTTAACACATACACAT
>JACCDV010734054.1_pt1 | contig 12662 bp, 10 predicted proteins | sample 7446131 | NCBI WGS metagenome assembly JACCDV01 (sample SAMN15323448, study PRJNA562643) | freshwater metagenome | isolation source: river surface water | place: USA:Blue River Watershed | collected 2017-08-17 | reverse complement strand
TAGTGAAGAGCAGGGAGTCTTAGAAATAACAAAGATCAAGCTGAATGAGCGCTAATAACGACTAAGACACGTTGAGAAGTTACTGAACTAAAGCGTTGAGCAATCCAAAAAACTTTCTTCTCAGCTAGCAGAATTGGACCAAAAGAACCACGAACTAACCAGAGAAAAGCACAGAGTGTCTAAGAAGTTTGAATAATTAAGAAAGGAGAGCGAAGACTTCAAGAACAGTTCCTTTAAGAACTACGAACAGGCAATCAACGATAACCTCAATGAAGTCAATGCCCTTAAGAAACAAATCAGCAGATTAGTGGACTCTGAAGAAAGAACCACCATCAGATACGAGGAGGTAAGCAACCTCTTAAACTTGGTCCGCAAGGAAAAATAGGTGCAATAAGTGTAGAGGATTAGTTTATGCCGCGAGAATGAGCACCTCTCGATCAGAGTGAAGGAACTGCAGTAAATATAAAGAGCACTTGTCATAGAGAACGAAAGTAAATGTATTTATATTTAGGTCTGAGGAATATAGCTCGTAGAAATTGATACCCTCATATTCTTTATTTTCATCAACCCACACTTATATTTAAATACAATAATAAGGATCAAAACCTTATGTTCACCGTATAAAGAGATTCAGCCAATAGAACATCACGAAGGGAAAGGAAAAGGGCAACTTAGAGCGTAATGAAGGTTCAAAAGAGCCTAGAGGTTGATTACCCTGAGCACTTGGGCAATGTAAACTACTTAGCATTGGACTAATTCGAAGCCGCAATCGACGATCCTGTGGTCCACAAGGCATACCATTAAGCCATCATGGAGAATCAGCATCTATTTGCGAAAAAGATTGTACTGCATATTACTTAAGGCGCCAACTGCCTATACTCACTATTTGCAGCACAGTCAGGCTCACTCAAAGTATACTGTGTTGTGAATGGGGGAGGGCAAGCAGAGGCACAAAACCTATACATGATAAGGGAAATAATAAAGGAGAACAACCTCGAAGATAGAATATAGGCTGTGTGTTGGAGCAATTTCAATGCTTAAGTTGACATAATAGTAGCTGAGCCCATGGGCTATTGCCTTCACTTCGATGGCTTGCTTGACCGCATCATTTAGGCTAGGGATCTTTACCTGGTGAAAGAGGGAATAATCTTCCCAAAGCTACTCTCCTTCAAGTGCGCCCTCATTCATGACTAACACTTTTCGGATCACAAAGTCAACTATTGGGATGACGTCTATGGAGTACCCATGCATTCCATCAAAAAGTGGATTTCACATGAGCCAGTCATAAGAACCATTGACCCAAGCCTTGTGACCAGCAAAGTCGCAAAACTACTAACCTTCAATTTGGAGACCATTACATACGAATAAGTAATAAAGTTGGATAAAATATTCGATGTAGATCCTCTGCCAGAATGCAAGGCTAATGGTATTGCCTTTTGGTTCTAAGTTATTTTTGCCCACTGCACTTAAAAGAAAGACATAAAGGCTTCTCCTTGGGTAGACAGCACTAAATACACCCATGTGACTCTCTACTGGCCATAGGTGGTGTAGCTCAGCTAAAAGACAAAGGTTCGATTGAAGGGGCAGAAGTTTCCCAAAGAGGGCTACTCAGTGGTGAGCACTGCAATAAATGGCAAAGTCTATCAGTACTCTTTTTCATGATCTGCATACTGTTTATATTATCAAAGGGTAAATAAAATATAATAATTTGAATAATAAAGATGAGCAAAGGCGAAAGTGTTGCATAGTATCTTCGTGACCTGACTCAGTGGAAGACTAATACAGCTGAAATTGCACTTTAGTTTAAGTCGATAGCTCCTTATATAGATCCATAACTGACCTGCTGCCCTACCTCCATCTCTTTGAGAAGCTGCCCAAACTGAAGAAGCTTTCTCTTCACGGCAATCGAATCAAGTAGCTGCCAACTGACCTGGGCTATGTCTTCCCCAACCTGGAGTAGCTGGACTTAACCAACAATCTCTTGGATGACAACGTATCCATTTGGTGAAGTAGGTCGAGATGACCATCATCTCGCTCAAAACCCTCCCCAAACTCAAGAAGCTCAACTACCAGGTGAAGAAGGACAAGGAGAAGCGCATTGGGGAGGAAATAAAGACTTTGTAGTTCCTCAATAACACTCGCATCTATCGGGAGAAGGCCAAAAAGGAATACTAATTCAAAAATGCCAACGAAAAGTCACTATATGAGTTCGAATAAACCCTCATGGAGAAGTTTGCGCAACTCATTGAGTTCGAAAAGAAATATCTGGGTAATAATAGTGCGAGTAAGGTTAGGCAATCGAGGCAGACGCCGGCGATAAGTTTAGACAGTAGATATCGCAGATTGGGCGAGAGTGTTTGGATAAGTTGGGGAAGGACAAGGATAAGGTGAACGAAACTTTAGAAAGTATCATGCTCTTTACCACCAAGTTTGATATGTTTGAAAACCTTAAGACTCGCTGCCTCAACCTCTGCATGGATATCTATAGTGACATTGGCAAGTTCCTCAAAACTGTATTTGACGACCAAGACCGCCTCTTCAAACTCATCTCATGTACGGCCCCATCTACATAGAGCTCACTCTTTCCCTTGCTCGCGTCGAGCTGGACCAGCGATAGAAGGAGGAAGACGAAAAATACAACAACTAGTTCCAATCCCAGCACTCCATCGTCAACAAGAATGCTATAATGCAGAAGGAGCTCAAGCGGATGAGGAAGCAAAAGGATGAGCTGATTGCTGAAATCAGCCAGCTATAAACGCATAATAAGAAACTTACAGATACCATCTACAAGTACTCTAAGGGAGACGGCTCAATCACCAGGAATATGCCACTCATTCAGACCTTCCAATCAGGAGCCTCGCATCCCCAAAATCTTGAGCGCTCACGCTAAAACAGATAGCAAACGTTACTCACCAATGAGTCAGGCAGAAACGTCTAAAGGATTCGAGGGAACTTGGATAAAATGTCTAAAATAGCCAGCACCAACAACTATAACTCCAACAAATCACTGTCCCTGAAGCAGCTCAAGGAGACCATCGAATAAATCTATGACTCCAAACTCAAGTTCGACGAAAAGAATTTCCAGGGGAAGCTTGCCAGGGAGACCATGAACCAATATCTATTTACTTACCTCAACCAAAAGTACGGTCTCAAAAGTCTCACCATCGAAGCGGCCAGCAACATCGTATCAGGCATCCAAGAGTACTCAGGTCGAGACAACGACATCACAGTGTTTGGGAAGATCCTCCGTAATGAAGTTGACGAAGAATTTCGGTTTGTGCAGACTGAGCTGAAATCAACTATTAACGAGTTGTTAAAGATGCACATTAAGACTAAAATGCCGTACAAGAGTGCTGCGGAAATAAACGATATGATGAGTAAGAAGATCAACGGGGAAATCTCATACGAATAGTGTGAAGACCTCGTCCGATACCTGTATAACAAAGCAGACGCAAACTAAATATTGATGAGGCTGGAACCAGTGTTCGCAGAGAGGCCAAGGAAAGATGCAGGACAGCCACGAAGGAGGGCAGCCAATGCTCCCGATGTTAGCACCAACACCAACCGAGGCAAGATATAATACTTTACTTTCTTGCAACACGTCCTGAACTTCCAACTCAAGAATCATTAGAAACTTCTTCGCCCTTTGGTGAATGCCTTCAAGCTCAAAGATAGGGACTCGGATGGAATAGTCGATGAGGAGGAGTTCATAGCTATCATCGAATTATTGTGTGAAGATGCTTCATAGCTCATCCCAACCCTCTTAGATATAGTCGACCCATATGAGACCAAGGCCATTACTTTCACGCAAATGGTTCGCCTGGTGGCTAATTATCCTTAAAACAATCCCATCTTAAACCGATATGCTTTGAAGGCCGAATAGTAAGCCCCTCCTCTTTAGTCTTGATCCTTATCGCCACTATAAATATAGTGAATGTTTGTTACTAAAATGATAATAATATATGCACCGTTAACCCTTCCAATAGCTCAAATGCCCCACACATAACCATTAGCCTTAATACTCCTCCATCAAAACCACGACTTCCCATTCACGAAAAACTTCCCTTTCACAGACCAGCAATAATTTGAGGGAAGTGGCAAATCGTAGGTCAAGCTTACTACTTCATCGTAGGCACTAAAGCCTCGTCAAAATAACTGAATAGAACTTCGCAATGCTGCATCGAATTAATACTCAGAAAGCTGTGGTAAGGTTCAAAAAGCCCTAAGCGAAGGAAAAGCCTAAAATTTTTAAGATAATGCAGATGTTCAGCAACAAGTAAAATACAGGTGAGACTATCGATTTAGCTATAATGAAAAGAAAGAGTGAGATTGACAAGGCATTGATGGTAAGTAAAACCCAAAAGATTTTCTATTTTTGATTATGCTGACCCATAATTGCCCATAAGCAAATATTGATTGCATTTAACCTATGGATTGTTGTATAAATATTCCGAGACTGAAAGACATATGCGTTGATGTGTATGCCCATCAAACTGGGAATGACAACAAATATTTTCTGAAGAAGAATGGCAGGCTATTAATAGTTTGCTGTTTAAGAGACAGTTAAAATAATTCAATCGGATTTGCTAATTATCATACATTTTTATCAAATAAATTTAGTTAATACAATCATCTTACAAGACTATTCTTACCTTTAATAATTAGGCTTTCATCAAACACTTGGAGTCTTCCATCCTATTGTTAGATATTATGATATCTTTAATATCTTTATTCAATATTTTAAAAATATAATTTAGATACTCTTTCAAAGTAAACTGCTGATGAAAAATCACTAAAACAAGCTAGATGGAAACTAAAGCAGTAAGCAGGGAAAAGAGAAGCAGCTTATAGAATATTACATAAAAATTATAATTAGCTTTGGTCACAACAAATATTTTTTCCTTTTCTTATATTTTTACACAGCTAGGTTTGTTAGTACTGATTGTATATTTAGATTATTAAATATGTATAATTAAGGCACACAATTCTTGTTGGATCTCTATCGCAAATATTTTGGCTTTATACCCACACGCGAAAGAATCAACGCCAGAAAAGACGCCTTCTACGAACTACACGTCGATGATGAAAACCAAGCCGACATCGAAGCCATCAGAAGACTCTGTACATCAACATCAATACAGCTAAGACCATTACTAAGTTGAGTGATATTTGCTTCAAGGAGTGCATTAGCATGGACTACAAAGTATATACATACGACTAATCTTCCTGCGTCTCATCATGCGTGTAAAACTATTTCAAAGGGTACGAATAGATCACAAGGTACACGCACTAACACTTGCAATCATAATGATATACTTACTGGATTGAAGATAAGAGTAAACTATTATTACATCATTTGTGCTTTTTCAACATGGTGAGAAGACCCACACTGCTCTTCACTCTCTTCAAACCCTTCCCTCCACTCTTGTCCACAGCACGCACTATTGACTTCTAAGCGTTTCTCTTGGACCTTTCAATCAGGTTGAGCTGCTTCTTGCTCTTCTCCTTCTTCAAGGTCTTCTTATGGTTGGGTTTGGCCCTATGCAGCTCGGAAGGAGGGTAGGGATGCTGCTTGTCTATTTTGATGGTAAAGCCTTAGTTCTATCTTGGAGGGGAAGACATATATCCATTGATTTTCTTCTCCTTCACATTTTATACTGCAGTCTTCCTGTTTTGCTCTTTAGAGTGCTGGATTTGAAGACTCTTGTTCTCCTTCGTAGACTATGATTTAACAGAAGGGAAGGCCTCATCCACAATATTCATCTCTTCGTACCTGTTGAAGTAGAAGTCTTAGAATTCATTGGAAAAGTCATCGTCCTCATCTGCGAATTTATGATCGAAGATCTCTCCTCCCTCCTCTACCTCTTCCTCGTTGATATTAAAGGTGAGCAAATCGATTTGAATGGGGGTGGAGACTGTTTTGTTGATGATGTCAGCTGGTTTGAGTTTGCGCACCCAAGGATGCCCAAGGATTTCCTTGATGCCTCCCATCGACCCAAGTCTTCTTCTTGGGTCCTTGATCAGCAGTCCCTGCAAAAGCATTTTGATTTCCGGTGATAGTTAGACATGTGAAGGAAATCCGATCTACTAATTCTGGATAGAGTGATATATTTTTTCAACATCCCTGGAGTAAAAGGGAGGGTTGCCAGTCACCAGCTCATAGAGTAGAGCACCCATGCAATAATAATCAACAGCAAAAGAATGTCCTGACCTGCATTAATCCTTAAGTACTTCGACAACATCTCAGGTGCCATGTACTATGGACTTCCGCAGTATGTTGTGGCTAGCTCGTTGGGTCTTAATCCCTCTTTGCTCAATCCAAAGTCTGCTATTTTTAGGTGTCCGTTGACGTCAATCATGATGTTCTCGGGCTTGATGTCCCTGTAGATGATGTTTTGGCTATGAAGGTATTGGATGCCCAATAAAATTTAAATAAAGCAATAACGGGCTTATTACTCACTCATCTTACGGATCTTGCGCAGGTAAAAGAACAGTTCTCCTCCCGGACAGTCTAGAATAGGTAAACGCTTACACTAAAGAGCCAAAGCAACAAAATGTTTCGTCTCGAATGCGAATTAGAGGTTGACAATATGTTAGCTTTTAAGACCCACCATTATATTTCTTTCGTTACTCACTACGCATTCCTTTCCCGTCTAAAAGAGACTATCCTTCTCCATGAGTTTGAGGGCATAGAATACTCCAGTGGTCTTGAGCCTGGCCAGGAAGACTCTCGAGAATCCACCAGTTCCGATGCACTTGATGATTTCAAAGTCCTACAGCTTGATCTGGTCGGTCCTCTTCTCCCGCCAGATGGGCTAGATTTCGAGCAGTTTGTCCTTGAAGACTTTGATGGGCTTGCTAGTTTGGAAATAGTAGTCTTTCAGCACGTCAGGCCTGCCTGAAGTCTTCCAGTTCACAATGCTAGCGGGGTTGAAATCCTCATTGCCTAAGTAGACTAATCAATACGCAGGACCTCCTTTTCGAAGCGGATGATATGGGGCATTACAGTGTCATTGAGTCCCCTCTCATCGCACACGTTGATGGGGATGGAAATCCTTTTGTTCTTGTAGTTGACCTTGATGAGAATTTATGGAGGTTTCAAACCCTCGATTTTCTTCTTCAGGATGGTCTGCGATGGCTTTTTCATCATCGACATCATCGTCTTAGAGTTCTCGGTTTTCTACTTGTGCTTGATTGATTATTTGGCCGCAGGGCTTGGGTTTCTCTTATCCTTTGTCTTTGAACCACTTTGGCTTTTCCCAAGGCTCTTTGGCGTTGAGCTTCTTCTGTTGCTATTCATATGCTTATAATTTAAATTATCAAAATACAGTGCTCCCCTTCCCAAAGAGAAACTGAGTGATCCTTGAGGAAGACTGTGCCTAGAGTGTATAAAAAAGAGTGGGGAGTACCATTATGGTTTTTATGTATATTGATACAGAAATAAAGGGGTGATAGTTTTTGTGTATGGGCTAGTATGAAATAATAGAGTGATTGTAATCAGAAAAATATATTCTTCTGAGAGTTAATCCTTGGGAGTTTGACGTATCCATTAGGGGACTGCATTGGAGACTAAGTTAATATTCATATACTTTCAGGTTTTATAGCAGCTTTTAGTTTTATTTCTCCTCCTTTACATACCGCTGTGGAGTCGGAGGCATTGCGATGTTTTTGCTTGAACCTATCTTCTTCAAACTACGAGGGTACACTTCTTTCGCTTACTCCTCCTCCTTCTCGATGTGCTTGAGAGTTACTAGCCGTTTGACTGACTTGCTTTAAGGGAGCTGGTGGTTGAGATTTTTGAGCATCTTGGGACATCTGATTGTATCAAGCAGTTCTATTTCTCCCTCGTCAGGGTTCTACATCTATTGGAAGATCTGGTCCTTGAGCAGCTACTTGGGAGTTGGACGATCATTCATCTTCACTGCCAAACATCTCTTTATCAGATCGGCCAGCTTCTTGGAGTAGGATGAGGGCACAGGCTCATAGTACCCTAATACAACCTTCTTACTCAGGCCCGGGAAGTCCTTAGCCAGGAATGGCGGCCTCAATGCAGTAAGTTCGTAAAGCAGGCAGCCTAATGACCAAATATCAACGCGCCCATCATACTTGGCATTGTTCCAAATCTAAGGACTGGTATAGTAAGGAGTTCCTGTTTGAGTGGACGCATACTTGCCCTCCATGACCTTAGACACATTTAAATCCCCAATTTTGGCCACCCCTCCCACGAAAAATACATTAGCCGGTTTTATGTCGCGATGAATGATGTGGTTGGCGTGTAGGATTTTGAGTCCTTTGAGGAGGTCGTAGGCCACTTGCCAGATAAAGTTTTCACTGAATTTCTGGTTTTTCTCCACCTTCTTCTTTATTAGTCCCTTCCTTATTATATTAGTACTGCTAGGTCGCCGCCGTCTGCGTACTCCATGAGGATGCAGAGAGTGCTCCCGAATTCCTCAAAGAAGGCGCTCTTGTAGGATATGATGTTGGGCGAGTCGATGGAGGCGAGGAGTCTGACTTCATTGAGAGCATTATCTTTTTCTCTGGCGTTGAGTTGCATAAGTTTTATCTGCTTCATGGCATACACTTCCTTGTCGGCCTTGTGCTTCCTGACTTTGATGACCCTGCCGAAACTACCAGCCCCAAGCTCTTTTAGGAACTAAAATTCGTTCATTGCAAATAGAAGAATATATGCATCAAATAAAATATATGGGTTAAGGCAGCACATTATCCTGTCTACCGCCAATATTATTTAATAATAAAATGAAGCAACTTTAGGACTAAGTAGAGGAAGAAATGCGGAGACTTAAATCTATTTAAACCACCCTCGATCTATTATCGACTTCCAATAAGAAACAATTTCACAAATATATTAATAGTTCGCAGAAAAAGCAGACAGAAAATAACAATGTATAAAACTTGAAGGATTTAAAGAAAAATTTGTTCAACAATAGTGAGTAATGGTAAGGGAAGAAAGTCATAGGTCAATAAGATAAAAGAAAAGGCAAATAAGAGTGTGCTGTACAGAAGGGGAAGAAAAAGAAGTAGTTGGATAGATAAGCCTTAAAGAAACTTAACAAGCAACTAGATTTAGTAAGATAGCTAAGCCTACTATAAAGACATCTAAAGCGCTATGGCCTTAAAATATGATTTTTGATATTCACAAGCTATCCCACCATAATTAGTATAATTTAATTGTCAACAATGAAATCCTACGGACTTGTCCTCGACTAATCCCTACAACCCCACCACCACATACACTCACACTCCCCCAAACAAACACCAAACAGCTTCCCCAAACAATAACCCCAACACAACAATAGCACTCAGTCCTATAGCACTGTCGTCTAGCAAGCCATCATCACCAAGGATAAACCACTTCTCAAAGAAATCATCGCTGACTCAGATGAGACAATAGTTAACAACACCATAGCCTCAATAAATATTGATAAGGTCTCAAGCCTCCTTTGCCTCATTTAATAGTTCCTTTACGAGGACAGTCGCCATACACGCCAATACTCCAACTGGCTTAAGCATCTCCTACGCCGTCATATTGGTGTTATCCTCTCCAATCCATAAAATAAAAATGTCGTCTCCCGCCTAGCCAAATTTATTTAAAGGAAAACAAGCGAAAGATCAGCTCTTTTGGTGATTAAAGGGGGACTGGTTGGGAGGGGAGATGAGTTAGAGAAAGGGAAGTAGTTCAAGGCTCGATTCAACTACAAATAGTCGCAGGAGAGAGATAACGGAATGTAGTAGTAGCAGCAGTAGTTGGGTATGGATGAGTAGATGTAATAGTTGGACTAGCTGATGATGGATGATTTCGACGAATGATATTATGTAATGATGATAATGAATGAGTGGACGGTAATCAAATTTTGACCTTGAAGGCGCTTCCCTCAGTGAGCTTGCACTTGCCCCCAGTGGGCTTGGAGAGGATGTTCTTGCAGTTGTTGCAGGCCACGACGGTCTGCGCATGGCTGAATACCACTGCAGTCTCATTGCAGCCGGAGCACTTCACGTCCATGAAGTAGGAGTTGGGGGCAGGCACGAGTCTCTTGAGCTTGTGGCTTTGCCGTTAGGTGGTGAGGGTGGGCTGGAGCAGGTCTCTATCCATACTAAAAATATTAAGAATATTTTATTATGGAGCATCGCATTCCATACTTAACCCCCAAATTCTTTTACTAACTCAACACATATCCGACAACCAGCAATAAATTAATTTTGTTGACGATATGTATCCCAAGTCAGGTGAATAATATTTATTTGAATAAATCCTTTAATGAGTCTATTCTACAAGAACAAGGATGAGTAAGGCAAAAAGTAGATCGAATACCCTGATCTTGACCACCCCAAAGGTTACACTGCTTCTAATCAGCAAGCGAATCCAACACTTTCAAAAAGAGGTCGGCTGCCAACTCCAGGGAGTCCGTCTTCATCGAGAAGGAGAAGTAGCCTGAGAAGGAGCCAGGAATGTGCGATAAATGCTGCGCCTGCTTTTCGCTATAATACTACAAGGACTATTTCAAGGTGACCAACGCAGACGTAAAGAAGAGGATTTTGTGTAACTTGAAGTTCTGGTCAGGAGGATTCTTCCAGCCTCCAGAGCAAGAGTACGACCTGTACCTATCTCCTTACCTAGCTACGGTCCCTTCTGGCTCTACACCACGATGGTGTTCATCGTGGGAGCAGTCCACAACATCCTCATCTACCAGAATAGTGAGAGCTTCGAGTACGACTTTCAGATCATCGGGGTCGCCATGACTATCTTTTACCTCCTTGGGCTAGGCCTCTCCATACTCATTGGCCTTCTCTTCGGATGCCTGGGACTATCATCCAAAACATCTCAAATAGTGTGTCTCTACGGGTACTCGATGGCGACCTACATAATCTGTGTGCTGCTGTGCTCATTCAACATGACACTGCTCACCTGGCTCTTCCTGCTGTACGCTGCTGGAGCGAAGATCGGTTTCATCCTCAAGAACATCTTTGACCTGTAGGTGCCGCCAGCCAAGAAGGCAATGGTGATAATCATCGTAGCCATCTAGGCAGGAATCCAGTTCTTCATAATTAAGTTTTCCTTCATTAAAACCAACAACAACTCCAACGTGGGGGCAGCCTTCAGCCACATGCTACAACAACCCTACATTCATTTCAGGAACTATTGATCCATATCCTCATTATATTAACTACCCAAAGTCATTCAATATGCCATACCATCATTCAGTCTCAATCGACTAAGGCGCAGCCTAACCTCCCTGCACAACTTCTTCCTTTGCCTCGCCCTCCACTCCTTTCTTCACTCCTATTCCTCGCACTTTCAGGAATGCCTCATAGTCTGCCCTTGTATACACCACTCCGTTGTCGTTTTTGAATGAGTCGAATTTGCCCAAACTGTAAGTCCAAATGCCCCTCTTGCTCAGCCCTTGAATCCTATGAGGATAGGAATCAATATTCTCCGATTTTTATTTGAAGAACCTCTTGTACTGTATTCCATAAAAGGAGCCGTTCCTATGCGACTGAATTATTACTAATTTACCTTATAATCCGCCCTTCTGATCTAGTAGTATATTCCCGGCGTCCAGTCCTTCTTATGCAGGAAGAACCCCACCCCTTTATTGGGGTACAGGCTCAGCATTTCTGGGACATTATTGTGGTGTGCTCTTTTGTGCGTTATGACATCTTTGAGGGTGTAAGTCTTCAGTGCGTTTTTGAAGAGTTCTGCTGATATTTTTTATAGTCGCTCAATCATAATTAATTTATATTCATTAAATAATCAACTATCCAAGCAACCCTTATTGGGAATATTACTGTTAATATTTATTTGTTAATGTAAAACATAGAAATAAAGAAAAATAAGAACAAACGCTCCATCGAAAGTCTCATCGAAGAAAGCGCCTTAGACAACTCATTCAACTACGAAGCGCACTAACTGAGAAAGGCCTTCAATTAAACCCTTCTCACCATGAATGCCAAGAATGCAGAGAGGGAAAGGGAAATATAAAAATACAAAATAATACTAAAGGAATACGAAGAAAACAAATCTAAGTATTAACACAGGATTGCCAAATTGCAGGATGAGCTCAGTTTGAGGAACGAGCAGTACCAAGAGATAAGTGAGACATACAAGGAGACTAAGAAAAAGCTTAACTATCTGCAGTATAAATTTGAAAACCTCACCGAAAACAGGAATCTTTTCGACCAAAGAGATAGTTATGAAGATGAGTAGAGTGAAAGTAAGGCAAAGCGTAAGCTGAAAAGCGAAATATACAGTGAGCTCAATAAGACCATAGTGAAAAAGGTTGAGTACTTCACCAAAGATATAAAGAAGATGTCCATGTCTGCAGACCTATAGGAAAGGATAGAGTCTTTCCTTTAATAATTGCTATACCTCAACCCCTACTCTGAGTTTCACATTGCAGAAAGGATCACGAATCCCCCTTAGAACCAGTTCGGAAAGATAAAGAAAGATTACACTGATATCACCTCTCAGGACGAATGGAAGAGACTTTAGAAGTCACTATAAAAGCTCAAATAGGTGAGTAAAAGAGTGCCTTTAGCTGAAGATATGAACCATGGGCCTGAGTTGGTGAGATAGAAGAGCGTGGGGAGGCGCAGGAAGCTATTCAACTGATCCATCTAACTCATAATATATCCGAATTGGGGTT
>JACCDV010819654.1_pt1 | contig 12663 bp, 7 predicted proteins | sample 7446131 | NCBI WGS metagenome assembly JACCDV01 (sample SAMN15323448, study PRJNA562643) | freshwater metagenome | isolation source: river surface water | place: USA:Blue River Watershed | collected 2017-08-17 | reverse complement strand
GCATGCTTCTTTTCCATATATGCAATATGCTCTGCAGCATTGATTCCTTCTTTTGCTGCTACGTGCGCCAATGCTTGACCTGGAGAACAATCACCAATCGCATAAATTCCTGGAACAGCAGTTTGTTGAAACTTATCTACCACTACTCTTCCTTTATCTACTTTGATGCCGTTTTGTTCTAATCCAATATTTTCGATATTCGCTACAACGCCAGCAGCACTCAAAAGCACATCTGCCTCTATCGTCATTGTTGTACCATCTGATTTTTTAACCAACGCTTTCACACCAGCACCAGTGGTATCCACTGATTCAACTGATGCATTCGTCATGATCTCAATGCCTTGCTTCTTATATTGCTTTTCTAATTCCTTAGAAATATCTTCGTCTTCTACTGGAACAATTCTTGGTGCAAACTCAACAATCGTCACTTTTGTACCCATGCTATTGTATACATAAGCAAACTCAACACCTATCGCACCACTTCCTACAATGATCATACTCTTTGGTTGTTGCTCCATCACCATCGCTTCTCTGTAGCCCATTACTTTTTTACCATCTTGCTTTAAGTTTGGTAATTCTCTTGAACGACCACCAGTTGCAAGTACAATATATTTTGTGTCGATCACTTGAGTTGTACCATCCGCAGCTTTAACTTCTACCTTGCCTTTAGCATGTACTTTACCATAACCCATGATCACATCAATCTTATTCTTCTTCATTAAGAACTGAACACCTTTGCTCATCTTATCAGCCACACCACGGCTACGTTTTACCACTGCACCAAAATCATGATTCACCCCTGTTGTAGTGATACCATAATCTGCACTATGTTTTACATAATCATATACCTGCGCACTCTTGATCAATGCCTTGGTTGGGATACAACCCCAGTTTAAACAAACTCCACCCAAGCTTTCTTTTTCAATTACAGCTACTTTTAAGCCTAATTGAGAAGCACGAATAGCAGCAGGATATCCACCAGGACCACTACCAATAACGATTACGTCGTATGCCATATAGTTCTATTTTAAGTGTTTATTAGGGTGCAAAAATACCCCGAAAAAGGCAAATGAAAAAACAAATGATCAACTATTCAAAGAAAACACGCACCATCTGGAAAAACCACTTATTGTCGTTCGGACGTTGTTTACTAGACTGGTTTTCATCGTATTTACTCAAACCAAACAAACCCGCCATATTGCCCCCTCTCACCGCAATCTCTAAATAGCCAGCCGAGTTAAACCAAGCCATCTTGTCGGCCACTGGGACGGATCCGTAATTTTGACTCAACACTTCAATGGTCTCATTTCGGGTAAATACAATCTTAAAGGACCTGCCCTTGGCATGAAAATCAAACTCCTCCTTACGGATATTCACCACCACATTCTCAAACTGGTCGATGAATAAAATTTGACCTTCCATCCAATCTGGCCCTAAAGTAGGCTGCATTGGATATATCTCTTGAATCGTGTCTGTTCTTTCCCCGGCTTCTTCCAAGCTTCCAGAAGCAAAAAAATACGCAATGGCCTCTACCACACGCTCCGTCATTTGGATGAAGGTGCCGGCGCCTTTACAATCGATTCTAACAATTTCCTTTGGCTTCAAACCCAGCATCATGGTTAAAAAGCCATTGTCTGGTGTAATAAAATAATGCCCATTGTAGTGGGCAAATAATAAATGATCTGTTGGATAGTGAAAAGCATTCACCATTACAATATGCACGGTACCTGCGGGATAATACTTTGCAGCATTATTGAAAATATATGCCCCTTGTTGGTAGTTTTTACTCGATAAATAATGTGTGATATCTGCAATGACACAGCCAGGAATAGTTGACAAAATTTGCCCTTTAACAGCACCAATGATAAAATCCTCTTGGCCAATATCAGATGTTAAAGTTATTAATGGCATATTTAATCTTTAACGAAAAAACAAGTCCTTTATTTTGTGGTTATGCCCTAATTTTTAAATGAGAATCAATACTTTAAACCAAGCATCCCTATTTAACGAGCTGTCCATTTTTGAAGAAAAAATTGAAGGTTAATTTGTCCGCCAATCCAGGGAAAAATTTATTCATAAAAACGGCACGTTTCCCGGTAAAAGTGAGGACCAAAGTACGTTTGCGCTTTTCAATTGCGTGAATAATATGCCCAGCACACTCCTCAGAAGACATCATTGCACCCTCATCCATCGGCGACTCCCCTTGTGATTTTGCATCCTTATTCAAGGCAGCGTTGCGGATGTTGGAACTTGTAAATCCAGGACAAACCCACATCACATGGGTGCCAGTATGCAATAACTCAGTCCTAATGGCTTCTAGCCAGCCATTTAGTGCAAATTTAGACGCAGAATAGCCACTTCTTCCAGGCAGGCCACGATACCCAGCAATAGAAGACACCCCCACAATAACCCCCTTTTGCTTCAATATGGCCGGTAAAGCAGCTTTAGTTGTGTAAACTGTGCCCCAAAAGTTGATATCCATCACTTGCTTCAAAGTTTCTGTATTTGTTTCTGTAATCAACGCCCTCATGCTAATTCCAGCATTATTGATCAACACATCAATCTGTCCCCAAGTGCTTATGACATCTGCAATAAATTGTTCACATTCTTGTTCTTTACTAACATCTACACCTTTCAAAAACAGTGGCGCACCAGGATGCTGCACTTGCAATTGATGTAATTTTTCCTGACTTCTTCCGCAGGTAGCAACTCTTGCCCCCATGGCTAGAAACTGCTCTACCAAAGCCTTTCCGATGCCATCGGACCCACCGGTTATGACCACTACTTGATTGTTGAATAAAGACATAAAAATGCGTTTGTACAAAAGTAATTGTTATTTGAAGATGAACCACTTAGGAGCAATTTAGAGGCAAAATAAAGTTCCCTTTTTATTTGGTTTGTTTCGATTAATCCTTATTTTTGCACTCCTCAAAAGGGAAACGGGTTAGAATTGGTAGCTCAGTTGGTAGAGCAATACACTTTTAATGTATGGGCCCTGGGTTCGAGTCCCAGCCAGTTCACAAAGCTTGTCACGAAAGTGACAGGCTTTTTTTATGCGATGCCGCGAAACAAGCTTGCTTGATTGAGTGGATGAGCTTAAAAAAAGCTAACGAAACGCGAAGCGGTTCGTTGAAAAGCTTTGAGTAAGGACGCCATTTAGGGAAGTCGGCGAAGTGAAACGAAGCCGACAATCCCAAAACAAAAACTCCGAAATCGTCAAGAAATCGGAGTTTTTTTTATGCCCTATGGTACGCTTTTCTAGTATTTTGTATTGTTTTGTGTGGCTCGGTTGGTAGAACTTAAATTGTCAAATAGATAAATGATTAAAAAGCCCTAATTGGACGAGCCTCATATAAATCATTGTTAATATCAGTTCCATATTTTAGACCAAAGGCTGTTCTATCTAAACTAGGATAACCCTGAATACGAACAATAGTACTTGAACCTTCTGTTGATGACCAATAATACCAAGGATTCAGTCCAGGAATTAATCCTGTAGCTAAATTGTAAGTTAATAGTAAATCTAATTCATTTGCTGTAGGTAAACGCCAGTCAGTAAATAATTTACCTGCTGTACTATGATTTGAAGATTTACTAATTTCATTTTGCGCATCCTTCCAAAAACATTTTGATAATAAGTTCTGAGTCTCTGCAATCAAACCATGTAAGCCATCGCTTGTAACATAAAATATAATCCCTCCGCCAAATGCTTCTCCTAATGTACGAGTCCTAGTTCCACTTGGCGCTGCAGAAATCCAGGCGGTACCATTTGAGGTTAGTACATTTCCATTTGTGCCAGGACTTGTTAATCCCGTTCCACCTTTTTCGACTGCTACCGCTGTTCCACTCCATACACCACTTGTGATGGTTCCAACTGTTGCTAAACTAGATAAGGAGGTTAATGTTGTGTTTGTTGTTGCTGTAATGTTTCCCGCTGTTGTTGCTGTTGCTGCATTACCAGTTGTGTTTTGATTAAATATTGGAAAATTAGTTAAACTAGCAGCACTTCCTGTTGGAACTAAATAATCTGTTCCAGCAACCAATGGTGCTTGAACATTAGTACCTATCACCAATCCTAAATTTGTTCTCGCTTCACTAGCAGTTGTAGCACCTGTTCCACCCTTTTCGACTGCTACCGATGTTGCACTCCATACGCCACTAGTGATTGTACCAACTGTTACTAAATTTGACAAAGAGGTTAACGTCGTGTTTGAAGTTGCTGTTATATTTCCTGCTGTTGTTGCAGCTGAAGCATTACTCGTTGTATTTAATTTAGTCTGTAATGCTGAATCGATATAAGTTTGTTTGATATACTTAATTGTATCTGCGGCATTCAATTTTAAATCAAGTGCATTTTGAGTTAAAGTACTGATAGGTTTAGCTAGATCTGTTGTATTATTTACATTATTTAAGGTTAATGCAGTTTTTAAAGCTGTTAGACTATTCACCCCTGTTCCTCCTAATGTTACAGGAACAATACCTGCTATATTTTCAGCATCAACACTTTTAGCAAACTGCGCATAGGCAACATACTGAAACTGGGTTGTCCCCATCGTAATAAAGTTAGATCCTGCTGCAGGGTCCATTTCAATTTTTAAAAACTTTGGCGTTAGTTTCCAATTAATGGCGGCAAAGTTTCCTAATGTACTTATTGCCCCCGTATCTCCTATCACTGCAGTAAACAAACCCTGAGCGTTTGTGTTGACTCTTCTTATTTCTGAATAATCAGCTATTCCTGTTGCACTACCTTGTAGGATACTTAATTTTATAGTGATCGCTTGTGATGCCAATATCACATTATTACTTGTTCTGGCTACTCCCTGAAAATTTAATCCAGTTTGCGCATTCGTTTTTATCATTACCATAGATAGCAACATGAAAAATAAAATACGAAGCTTGATATTATTTTTTCTCATAAATTATAGTTTGATGATTTTATAAATACCTGATTTAGTAATGCCTGTAATTGATTTAAAATATACTTTCATATAAAATACACCTGATGGATAATTTTCCATTAAAATGACTTTGTCAAAACTGCTAAAAATTGTACCAGCATCTTGTGTAAAAAAAATAGTCGAATTTGCATCTAGCAATTGTAGTGATAAACTACCCGCTTGATTAAACCTTGCTTTAATATGCAAAAAATTAGAAGTGGGATTTGGGCCAATAGTAATTTGTGTGCCAAATACTGTAGGACCAAAATCATTAATATCAGTAACTATACTAGTCATAGGTTGCAATACCCCTGTATTTAAATGATATCCTGAAGCAATGAAATTGGCAATTGAAATCGATTCGCCTAAACTCCACTCAATGGAAGAAGAATACCCACCTCCATTGTTAATAACAAAAGGAGTAATCGATTGACCATTAGTATTTGTTGAAAAAAAAATACTACCTAAAGTAATAACTAAATTTGAAAAGTATTTTATAAAAATTGTTTAAAAATAATTTACGAATCTACTAAAAATAATATTCTTATAGACATAAAATGATTTTAAAACGATATTTTAAGACAGCTAGAAATAACTGAATGGGGGTATACCAAAGTTAACTTAAAGTATTATTAAAAAGTATAATGTAACTCTTTACTTAATGAATAACTCAATTCCATTGAGTTGGGGAATAAACAAAAACTCCGAAATCGTCAATAAATCAGATTTTTTTATGCCTTTGTGGCTCGCTTTACTAGTCTTTTGTATTGTTTGGCTCGGATTATAAAATCATGATTTTTTTAACCATCTAAATAGTGGAATATCTGTGAATTTCAAATTGGAGAGTGGAGGATTTTTCTTGAATTTCTTTATTCCTTCTTTACTTTCTATAAATAAGCTAAACCCAATATATCGATTTGTGATATCGGTTATAATTGGGCTGCTTGTTTTGTAAATATTTGGAGTTTGTGAAATGGTAACTACTGGGTAAATATTTGAATACTTTAATCCCAGCTTATATTTAACCCCATATTGATAACCTAGGTAATTGTTATATTTAAAACTACCGCCTCCTATTATTGCATCAAATCTTGGACCAATAAATACATAATTGGGTATAAAAAATAAGAGATTTGGTTTATTTCTAAATATGGCTGCGTTAAAATTTACACTTGTGCTTAAAGTTGAAAATGAAGTATTTAACTTAAATGGAATAGCGGAATTTGGATTTTTAAAATTTGTTAACGTATTAATATTGTCATAGTAATAATTAAAACTTGATCCAATCAATGAGGTAATTCCAGCTTCTATGGAAAGTCTTTTACTAACTTTATAAGTAGAATTAAATCCTATATTTAAGACATTTATATTTGAAGCTATGCTAGTTGCTGGACCATTAACCTTTTGCTCTAAATTAGTAAATCCTAATCCAAGAGAGAAACGTAATTTACTTTTAAAGCTTTGTTCAATTTTAATTGAATCCTGAATAATGCTTGTTTGAGAAATACTTTTAAATGTAATAACTAAACATAGAAAAATAGTTATTAATTCCTTTATATATTTCATTGCACTAAAGTTTTACAATCTTAAACATATGTACAAACTTCATGTCTAAAGAATAAACTTTAACAACATAAACACCTGTTGAAAGAGACTGAAGATTCAAATTAGTTCCAGTTGGAAGCTTCACTCTATTCGCTATTGGTCTGCCCGTTGCAAAATCTAAGATATCTACATTTAGTGTGCTATACTTGATAAGAAAGAAATGAAGATAGATATTAGTAGCATATGGATTAGGCGTTACTTTAATAAATTGATTATCGTCTAAATTAACAATATCAGTCACAAGATAGAAATAAGAGGTCCCCTTTAAGCTTGCACAGCCATTTTGAACAGTCGTTACGGTGTATTGAGCATTCTCAGTTGGCTTATACTTAAAGTCTGTTGCTCCAGCAATTGCGACCCCATTTTTATACCACTGATTGCCTGTATTGTAATTTGAAGTCAAAAAACCAGCAGTATCCCTGAAAATAGATGGGGCTGGAGGTTTTTGATATAAACTTTTTTTAACAACAATTAATCTTGATGAGTCAAAGTGTCCTAAACCATCAGAATATACGATATGGTATACCCCAGTATCATTCTGAGTAAGTTTAATAAAGGATGTATCCTTCGCTTTAAATACTGTATCATTCTTGAACCAGGTATAAAAAGGAGAACTATTTGCTTTAATAACAGTGGTATCGCCTGGACAAATGCTTAAATCGCCAATAATTGATATTGTTGTATCTAAATTGATTCTTAATGGCTGTTGAAATCCTACTGTAATTTTATTATTACCTGAAGTATAGTTGCCTGCTGTATATTGGCCTACAGAAAAGTTAATATTAGGACTCGTAAAGCCAATAGAATTAATTGACCCACGCTTGATTGTTTGGGCATTGATTTGCCCTAAGATAAAGAATGATAATATAAAAAGTAGTTTTTTCATTTAGTTAATATTCTACAATTAATTATTACCAACGATTATCCAATTTGTGCCATCACTGACTACTTTTACATATTTATATTGTGCACTTAAAACATATGTTGTTGATCCATCAATAGTTTGGGAGGATGTTGTCCCAACAGTCACATTATTACTTCCAGAATTTATCCTTTTTATAGTATAAGTCTGTCCAATTTTACCAACTGCAGTTGGGAGTGTAATTGTAAATGCTGAAGTTGTTGCATCTGCAGTAATAATTTCATCTGATGATAGCGCTGTGTAAGCAGAGGTCTTTGTTGTAAAAGATAATAACTGACCATTTGACTTCAATGATCCTTTAATATCAGCAATCAACGTTGATGAATTACCGATAACTGTCTCATTTGAAGCAGAGGCAGATGAAGGTTGTGCATTAGATCCAATCAAAATATTATTTGTACCAGTAGTTAGAGCACTTCCAGACATAAAACCAACTGTTGTATTGTAATCGCCAGTTGTTAAAGATTTTAAAGACTCATCACCAATAGCTGTATTATATTGTCCAGTTGTTGCCAATTCTATACTATAAAATCCTAACGCAGTATTAGAATTACCAGTAGACAACCTCAAAGATTTCATACCAACTGCAGTATTTCTATCGCCTTGTACATTTGATTGCATCGCATCTGATCCAATCGCAATATTATATTTTCCTAAAGTATTTATTGGCAATGTACCTGTTCCAATTGCAACGTTTCTGTCTCCTGTTGTATTTGCCTTTAACGCAGATTCACCAATTGCAGTATTTGAGAAGCCTGTTGTATTATTTGTCAAACTTAAATATCCAATTGCAGTGTTTCCTGTTCCAGTATTATTTGATGGTGTAGCACTGCCCTTTAGAGCTTCGTATCCGATAGCAGTGTTTGCAGTATTAATTGATGTCACTCTATTATTAGCATTTAACATAGCATTATAACCAATTGCGACAGATCTACTATTTGCAATATTATTCATTAATGCATTATTACCAATTGCAACATTTTGGCTACCAATAGTATTTAATTTTAATGCCATATCCCCAAAAGAAATGTTTTCTGAGCCAGTTGTATTTGAATTCATTGCGTACCAACCAAATGCATTATTCATAAATCCAGTTGTATTTGCAGATAAAACTCCAAAACCAAGGGCATTATTTTGATATCCAGTCGTATTATTATACATTGTAGAGTAACCAATAGATACATTATCTGCTCCTGTTGTATTTGATCTTAAGGAAAAAGATCCAATCGCTGTATTATAGTTTGCAGTTGTGGATGACATTAATGCTTCTTTTCCAACTGCAACATTATGAATACCAGTTGTATTTTTATTTAATGCCTCATTACCAATAGCAACATTCTGATTTCCTGTTGTATTTGTATATAATGAACTATGGCCTATAGCAACATTATCTGCTCCTGTTGTATTTTTATTTAAACTTTCAAAACCAATGGCATTATTTTTATTTGCGGTTGTATTTGAATATAAAGCCCCTTGTCCAATTGCAATACTTTGATATCCACTTACATTACTTTGCAACGCGCCATTACCTATACCGATATTACTATTACCAGTTGTATTAGATGCTAAAGCAAGCAAACCTAATGCTGTATTATCTCTTCCTGTAGTGTTTAACTCCATTGCTCTATTTCCTAAAGCAGTATTATAAAATCCGGTAGTATTTGTTGCTAATGCATAAGCTCCAACAGCAGTATTTTCATAACCAGATACATTATCTCTTAAAGAATTACTACCTAAGGCAGTATTGTTAATACCTGTCGTATTTTTCCATAGAGCCCCTGTTCCAAAAGCAGAATTTAAATTACCAGTCGTATTTGTCATCAAAGAAGCGTTACCAAATGCAGTATTATATTGACCTGTAGTGTTTGCTGTTAAACTTGTATAACCTGCAGCAGTATTTGAACCGCCTGATGTATTCGCAAATAAGGATTGGTAACCTATTGCAGTATTATATTGTCCAGAATTATTTGCTGGCGTTGTACTTCCCCTTAAGGATTCATATCCAACTGCAGTATTACCCGTTATTCTACCAGTTGTTCTGTCGTCTGCATATAGCATAGAACGAAAACCAATTGCTACAGAACCAGAATTTGCTGCATTAGAATACAATGCTGAACCACCAACTCCAACATTATTACTACCGGTTGTATTCTGTAATGATCCAGTACCAATCGCGGAATTGCCAATACCAGAACTATTTGCAAACAAAGAAAGTAATCCAATAGCAACATTACCACTACCGGTTTGATTAAATTCTAATGCCCTATTTCCTATGGCTGTATTAAAATAACCAGTAGTATTAGAAGATAATGCGGACACTCCTAAAGCTGTATTTTCATAACCAGTTGTATTGGATCCCATTGTTGTTGTGCCTATCGCTGTATTTTTAAACCCTAATGTATTTTTCAACAATGCACTATCCCCAATAGCACTATTTCTACTACCTATAGTGTTATTACTTAAAGCATTAATCCCAATTGCAGTATTACTATAACCAGTAGTATTTGTGACATTCGTTTGTTTTATATTACCAGTTATCACTAAATTTCCATTAATTTTCAATACTCTATTATCAAACTCACCATAAATTAGTGGATTAACTGAATTATCATTTTGTATAACTAGTTTATTACTAGCATTTTTAAATGAGTCATTAGCTCCTGCGTAACTTCCAATAAAAATATTTTTATCCCCATCAATCAAGTTTGCCCCAGCATTATTTCCAATAGCTACATTAAAACTTCCTGATGTATCACTTGCTAATGCACTTTGTCCAAATGCTGAATTATTATTTCCTGAAATATTTTGTGACAAGGAAAATCTCCCAAACGCACTATTGAAAGACCCAGATTTATTTTCAACTAAAGTAAAATTTCCGAAAGCTGAATTTCTGGTGCCATTAATATTATTTCTTAAGGCATAAAAGCCAAAAGCATTATTACAACATCCGATTGTATTTGATTTTAAAGCCTCAACACCAACTACATTATTCTGTTGTCCTGTTGTATTATTTTCCAAACTTTGCAAACCAATAGCTATATTATTGTATCCAGATTTATCTGATTTCAATGCTTTATAACCAATGGCAATATTAGCATTGCCACTGTCTACTAAATTTAATGCACTGTCCCCAATCGCTATGTTAAATTTTCCATTTTTAACAAAATTCAAGCTAGAGATATTTGTTCTGATATTACTTGTATCAACATTTAATATTGATAAAAAACTATTTTTATCAATAACCCCATTCAACTTCCCATTTACTGTCAAATCTCCATTAATAGTTACTTTCTTATTATCAAACTCACCATATATTAAAGGTGTTTTTGTTTTATCATTCGCAATGATTAATTTATTATTTGTATTCAAGAATATTGAATCGTTTGCAGCCTTATAACCTAAAATCACATTACCACTACCTCTTATATTTCTAGCAACAAGGGATCCGATGATCACGTTTTTATTGCCTTTAGAGCTTGTGTCTTGTAACATTTCAGAACCAATAATAACATTATCATCCCCCTCGTATTGGTTAGCAACGAAAGAACCAATAGCCACGTTTCTAGAAACATCCTTAGAAGCATTTAAGTTATCTGCTCCTATTGATACATTCGACTGTGCATTTCTGGAATATTGAAGTGATCTATAACCAATCGAAACATTATTATTATAAACCACGTTCCTATTCGGTATTGTACCTCCTGAAAATCTTCCAGCTTCATGACCAATCACTACATTTTGGAAAGCTAAATTATTCATAAATTGTCCAGTATAGTTTCCAATCATAACGTTTTGTGCTGCTCCTCCTCCAGAACTTGAACCAATTCCGGCTCCTGACTGAACTCCCATTAAAATATTATCATTATTATTATTAGGAGAATTAAACTTCGGCAGAGACTTTCCAGCATTTTGACCAATTGCAATATTGGCACTATTTGTAGCCAAACTATCAAATAGCATCAATGCATCATATCCAATTGCTAAACCAGCCGGTATTTTTGTAACAGAATCTTTAATAAACTTAACAACCCCAGCTTTAATTGAATTTAATTGAGAGGTAATTTTAGATAACGAATCAATCTTAGGAATAAAAACTCCTCCTCTATTATTGTTTAATACAATACTATCCCCCCTTTGTACTAGTCTTATCGTTGTTAATTCATTTTTAATGCTGTCAACACTAATACTAGCAGCCCCTGCATTGTTTGCATACAAAGCATATGGAACAGACAACAATTGAGAAGTACCAACAAAGACATATGATGTTCCCCCTGTTAAATCCAACTCAACCTTCATATAATATGGAAATTTACTCCACTGAACATCAGACATTTTCCCAGTAGTAGCTTGTCCATTACCAATAATGACAGAAAATTGACCATACGCATCTGTATTAACATTATGTATCTCTTGAAATCTAGTTGTTCCCAATTGTTGAGATTCGATTAAAGAAATTCTTAATGATATTACTTTGTTAGATACTGGAGTACCAGCATTGGTTAATGCAACACCCTGGTAATTAAAACCCAAAGGCGCTTGAGCGGATACAGATGTAATAGTTATTAAAAATGTAGCTAAAAATAACCACGTAAATTTTTGAATATGATTCCACATAAAAATGATTTTAAAAGTTCATTTTAAGACAGTTATAAATAACTGAATGGGGGTATTGCAAATTTACTTTATTTGTTAAGTTTTCAACATGTTGATATGCCTATGTTTTCAACAAATAACAATATAACTGTTGCCTCCCACCCTTTTTTTGGGAAATTATCTTAGAATCTTATAAAAAAAGACCTTTTGTGGCTTATTTTGGATTGACGATATTGATTATCAATCTAATACAATGAAAATTGCAGAGTTAGTTTTGAGATTTAGGCGCAAGCCAGTTCTCAAAGCTTTTCAACAATTTCAAGTTTCCAATGTTATAATTACTATGAAAGTAATCTACCTAATATCAGCTTTAGCCCTCATTTTTATAGTATTTCAATCCTTTAAAAGTTTTTCAACGTCAAGTATTGAAACTCAAAAGTACAGAGTGGTTAAAAAGGAGGACGGCTTTGAAATACGTTTTTACCCCAAAGCAACTTTTGCCACTATTCGCTCTTCTGGATCAAACTATAAACAAGTGGTAAGCGGAGGATTTAGAAAGTTAGCAGGTTATATTTTTGGTGGTAATGACCAAAATAAAAGTATTGC
>JACCDV010803053.1_pt1 | contig 12663 bp, 14 predicted proteins | sample 7446131 | NCBI WGS metagenome assembly JACCDV01 (sample SAMN15323448, study PRJNA562643) | freshwater metagenome | isolation source: river surface water | place: USA:Blue River Watershed | collected 2017-08-17 | reverse complement strand
GTCCGTCTGCCATGAAATTAAACCCAAGCGAGCACCAACCGCCCATTCACCGACCTGATGACCTGTTAAATATTGGCCCATCACCGACAAACCTTTGGTGTCAGACGCCACAGTGATAGGCACGCCCGCATAGTTAAAATCAAACAACTCTGCTTGGCCGTACTTGCTGTAATCCACCAGCACCGACCAATTGGCGTTGTATCTGTAGCCGCCGTTGAGCCCCACCGCCACAGCCGAGCCTGACTCATCTTCATAGTTAGACGCGCCGACTGTGTGCTTAGACCAACCAATGGTGGTACCGGCGAAAAAACCTGAGGACAAGCTATCTTGTGCTGAAACAGAGCCTGACAACAGTAATGCTGCAGCCGCCGCGATTTTCCATGTTTTCATTGAATTATCCTAATGTACATCCGAGTTAAAAAGCGCGGCATTATTTTACATTTGATAACCTCTGTAAACACGAAATTGTTAGCCTATGTTTTATATAGACTTATCAATAAGGAATGTTAACAGTTAACAGGGGTTGATGGCCAAACCAGCCCAAGATGAACGCACTGCAGCAATAACTGCTGCACACCAGCTTGTAGGTTTTGCTCAGTCAAATTTGGCACCAATGGCGACAGCTGCTGACAAAGCCCGCTGATGGATTGCGGAGTTGTCTGTAGCAACTGCAGCACCGCCATGCTTACAGCGGTCAGTTGCATAAACTGAACCTTGCCTTGGCTGGTGCGATACAGCGCTAAGAAAGTCGGTTCCACAGGGGCTGTCAGCGGTTGATACTCAGGGCTTAGCTGGTGCACCGGATAACGACAGGCGACCAATTCCACTGACTGCCCAAGCTGCCAGAGCGCATCCGGGTGGTCGCTTAGCGCTTGCGGTGGTGTCGGCTCAGGCGGCAAGCCACCGGCACGGCGGTATAAGTCCAATTCCAGCCATTCGTAATAGGCAAGTTCCAGCGCAAAATCAGGCCACTGGCTGGCATCGTTCGTTATCTGGTTCGTGACATGGCGCGTTACATGGCCCGCAATATGGTGAGCTAAGTAATCGTAAAACGCCCGAGGAATATCAATAAAATAGGGGCTGTCCAGTTGGCTATGTGCAAAAAATGCGGCAATGCAGTGATCCCACTGCGTATCGCCGACGATGCTTCGCAGCACGGGGAATGCACTGCGAATAAAGCCACGCACATTGTTAAACACCAAGTCTTGATAGACCGCCACGCGCTCGGCAGGCATCCCTTCGACCGGTTGCGTATGGCGCTTTCGCACCGCATCAGCCAGCTGCTGTTGCAACGCGAATAACTCAGCCGACATTAGCAGCCTCCAACCGGCGAGTCATCGCCTGAACTTGCTGTTGGATCTGTCGCACTTGAGCCAGCTCGTTGAGCAAAATAGGCAACGCCGGCAAATTAAAATCCCGCTCCAGCAAGGTTGGAAATACGCCGTGACGTTGATAGGCATAAGCCAACAGCTGCCACACCGCGTCACAGACATCGCTGCCATGGGTGTCGATCAGCAAATCAGGGGCTTGCACATAATGCCCTGCGATATGGCCGTAACACAGCTGTTTGGTCGGTAAGCCATCGATAAAAGCCTTGGCGTCATAGCCATGGTTCACCGAATTCACATACACGTTGTTGACGTCCAACAACAAGCCACAGCCGCTTTGCGCCAGCACTTGCTGGATAAACTCCAGCTCGGTCATTTGTGGTGCCAAGGCGCTGTAATAGGAGATATTTTCCAGCACCAATGGCCGTTGCAACGCATCTTGCACTTGAGAAATTCGCGACACCAGATGCGAGACCGCATCCTTTCTAAACGGCAGCGGTAACAAGTCGTACAGTTGCCCCCCTGCGGCGGTAAAACTCAAATGTTCACTGTAAAACGCCACCGGATAACTGCGAAAGAACTGTGCTAACTGCTGCAGGAATGGTTTATTTAGCGGATCGGGGCCGCCGATGTTCAGCGATAAGCCGTGACAAACCAGTGGGAACTGCGCGGCGATAGCATCGAGTTTTTGCCGAAGAACGCCACCAAACGGTAACCAGTTCTCAGGCGCTAACTCGACAAAACCAACCTTTTGACACATTGGCGTGTGCGCCGATGCGAGCAACTCGTCGACATATTCACGGCGCAAGCCAAGGCCGGTCAGCGGCAACGCAGAGATGGTCATGGTTCGTCCTACAGCGGTACTTGCAACAAGGATGACAAGGGTGGTGTCAACAGCGCATAACGCAGCAACGCTGCGTTATGCAAGGCGACGCTTAGAGGGCTCCACCGCAACTGCCTTGAGAGGCTTTTTGGTGCTCAGCACCACATTTGGCTTCTTTGGTTTTCTCGGCGCTCGCATCGGCTTTTTGCATGTTCTCACCACACTTGCCTTCGCCGCATTTGCCTTCACCACACTTCCCTTCGTTCTCTTTTTTCGCACTGTCATCGGTCTTTTTATCAGTGTTGGCATGACCACCACAGGCGGCTTCTGCACCGACCAATTGATAACCTTGCGCCAGTGGCGTGGCGGCAAATGGGTTGGCTTGTGCAGACGCGCCTGCCAACGATGCTAAAACCAACCCTGCCAGTGCCATAGATGTCGTGTTGTTCATAGAAGTTCCTCGAAAAATGATGATCGATGTGTTGTCGTAGTCATCTGCCATGCATGGGCAACGCCTTTGCCACAGATTCTGCCGATAAAGACCGCGCACAGCTAGCCGAACTTTCAACATTCGAAAAAAAATTTTGCCAAACAAGGCGACCTACCCGTCCACCATGGTTAGCAACGAACGACTGACCGCGTCAGCCGACTAGACCATTGGGTTGACACGACAGGTTAATGACAGCAGAAAACGTGAAAGACAGGGGCGCGGTTTCGTCTTGTCAGTCGACCGCAACCAACAGCGCCCCGTGCAAATGAAAGGCCGCTTAGGATTGGCCAGTGGGCAGCTGCAGCATGCGCTGTTGCAACTGCTCTAAATCAGCATGCTGCAACCGAAACGCACCTTCGGTGGTGCGCAGCAACCACACGCCGTCTTGCGGCACTAATTCGGCACTACTTAAACCGAGCATAAATTCCTGATGTGGTAGCTGCCCCGCTAACGCGGCCTGCACCGCGGCTTGCGCTTTGGCGACATTTTCAGGGTATAGATACAACGTCACCGGCAAGCCGGTATTGGTATTGAGCTGCAACTGCATGACAGCACCACGTTGTGGGTGTTGAATGACCTGTGAATCCAAGGCGCTGGCTGGATGATGTGTGACTTGACTGCAACCAGCGAAAAGAACAACAAGGCTTATTAGCGCTTTCTTCATTTTGGGTACACCGTAAAAAAAACGGTATTTTACGCAGGTCGGAACAGTTAGCCAAGCTTCATGTCATTAAATAGTCATACTTTGGTTACAAATTAATCACAAATGGCATTAAATGCCAAATTTGCGCGCCAAGATCGCACTTAACCATGACCAGGGTAGCAGGCGACGTAACGCAGGTAACAGCCGAGCGCCTCGACCCGCCAGCAAGTGATAACGCCTTGGGTGTTGCAGCAGTTGGTTCACTAACTGTGTGGCATACGCATCGGCTTGGGTTGGAAAGTCCTGTGACGCCTTGGCACGCTTTAAGATCCCCTGCCGATATGGCCACCACGGTGAGGTGTCGCTTAACCAATGTAATTCTTGGCTAGCCCGTGCGGCAAACTCCGTGGCCACCGCCCCCGTGGTGACCAGCTGCACCTGAATTCCCAGCGGTTTAAGTTCCATCAGCATGGCATCAGAGATCGCATGCAACGCTGCTTTTGAGGCGCAATAGGCCCCTGCAAACGGCGTGACCAGGCTCGCACTGACACTGCCAATATTGAGCACGCTGGCGCTGCTTTGCTGGCTCGCCGCTTGCAACCAAGGCAACAGGGCGCGAGTCATCAAGGCCACGGCAAACACATTGGTGGAAAACTGCGCCTGCCACTGCGCCTCGGTCAAATCCAGCACCGGCCCCATAGCGCCATAACCTGCATTATTGATTAATAAGTGAATAGTCTTGGTATGAGCCGACAGCGCTTGCAGAAATTCTGTCCGCGATTGTTCACAAGTGACATCCAACGGCAACGCAATAAACCCCAGCGCGGTGAGTTCCGCCAGCGCTTGTGGTTTTCGGGCTGTTGCAATCACCTGAAACCCTCGTTGCGCCAGCACTTTTGCTAGCGCCAAGCCAATGCCACTGCCTGCTCCAGTGACGAGCGCAAACCTTGTCATAAAAAAATCCTAAAAAAATAACTGGTCGGATGTCACACAGTATCCAGCAGCGGTGTCTTTTCAACAAGCGCGACATGAGCGCATTGATAAAACCAACGAATACACCAACTGACGAATCCAAGACATAAAGGAACACACACCATGAACACAGTATCAAAATCATCACAATTCGCGATCGGAGTTATGTTTGCTGCCATTGCATTTTTCACCGCTGTGCTGCAATGGAGCCAAGGTTGGGGCTTACCAATCGCCGCATACATCCTAATGACGGTGAGCATCTTTGATATGGCCAACAAGGTCAATGCCGAACAGGGCAAACAAGTATCCGATGTGTGGAAATACGCGATAAACGTCGTAGGCTGTAGCTTACTGGTCAGCGCCTTGTGGTTCAGCGGTCGGTTGGCGCAAGGCTTTTAAATCGCGTCCAATCACCTACCTGAGTGATCCACAGAGCCAACCTCGCCCGAGGTTGGCTTTTTTAGATCAGAGGCTTACAGTACCACAGAGTTAAATAGAAAGCCGCAAGGCCTGCCCCAAGGAGAACTCTGTGTATCCCGTTGTAGTGTCACCCCGTTTTAATGAAACAGATGCCTTAGGCCATATTAATAACACCGTGATTGCCGCCTGGTTTGAAGGTGCACGCGATGCGGTGTTTCGGGTCTTTACCGAAGACTTAGACACGGCCAACTGGCGACTGATTTTGGCCAAGTTTAGTGTCGAATTTCACGCCGAGTTGTTCTACGGCCATGACGTGACTATTCACACCGAAGTCAGCCGGATTGGCAATTCCTCCTTTGACGTCAGCCAACAAGCCTGGCAACAAGGCCGCTTATGTGCCAGTGGTGTGGCCGTACTGGTGCATTATGATTTTCAGGCGGCACAGAGTACACCACTCACCGAGCATCAACGGCAACGCCTGCAAAGCCTGTAAGCCTGTCGTTGACGCAGCCGCCGAAGTCCGACACACTGGGTTTAGCAAAACTGGACGCCAAGCTGAGTTACTTGGCATGCGGCAAACACGGATGTTTTAACGCCAAGCGTTGGAATATGTGGTTATGTCAGATGTGTTAAAAGCCAAAATCGAAGAGTTGTCGCAGAACTACCGTGCCCGACTGCCACAGCAGTTCGGTCAAATCGATGAGCTGTTCCAAAAATTGCTGGTACGCTGGAGTGCCTATGGCAGTCATGAGCTGATCAGCCGTTTGCATGTGATGAAAGGCTCCAGTGGCACCTTTGGTTTTCCTGAATTATCCAGCGCCGCCGAGCAGTTGCTGGAGATCCTGCGCCATGATGTGCACGATGCACAAGGCTTAGCGCGGTCGACGCCTGCACTGCTGCAAGCCATGCAACAGTTACAACACGCCATCAGTCAAAGCCAACAGCCCCACACTAAAACACCGGCTTTCGTTGCCAGCCCTAAACCCGCCCCGCGGCCGGTGGTCGAACGGTTATTATTGCTAGAAGACAGCGAAAGCCATGGCTTCATTCTGCAGACCAACCTCTCAGAGTTTGGCTTTAGTGTCGACTGGGTAAAAAGCCTCGCTGAAGCGACGCAGTATCTATCGCAGCAAATTCCGGTGATCGCCATCGTCGATTTAAACCTGCCGGATGCAAGCCGCGAACAGGTGTTTGAGTTTGTCGCTACCTTGCACCGTCATCGCAGCAAAGCCATCATCATGACCTGTGAAAACAGCTTTGAAGTGCGTATGCAAGCCGTGCGTAACTTAGCGGCTGCGTTTTTCACTAAACCACCGAAAATCAATGAGTTGGTCGCCAAAATCCGCAATTTATTGGACATTGAAAACGAACGGCCCTATCGGGTGTTGATGGTCGACGACCAAGCAACCGTGCTCAGTTATTACAAAGCCTTGCTCGAGCAAGATGCGTTTGAGTTTCGTGGTGTCACCAATCCGAGCGACTTGTTAGTGGCGCTGGATGGCTACAACCCTGATTTATTTATTTTGGATTATCATCTGCCTGATTATAACGGCGCTGAATTGGCAAGACTGCTGCGCCAGATCCCCGAATACGAAGCCGTACCGATTTTATTTATGACCGCAGAACAAAGCGCGCTGATTAAAGACGACTTGGTGGAGCTGGGCTCTGACGATGTGATCCCAAAAGATCTCAGCGTCGAATCGTTGTTAAGTCAGCTCAATGCGCGGGTTAAGCGTGGCCGTAAATTGCGCCAATTGATGAAACAAGACAGCTTAACCCGCCTGCACAATCACGGTTACATTCAAGAATTAGCCCAACAACTGTTTGCAATGGCATCCCGCAAACAACAACCGTGCAGCATGATTATGCTAGATATCGACCATTTTAAGTCGGTCAACGACCGCTTTGGCCATGCCGTGGGTGACCGAGTCATAGTGTCATTATCGCAACTGTTATTGCAGCGACTGCGAAAAAGCGATGCCATCGGCCGTTATGGCGGTGAAGAGTTTTTGATTTTAATGCCAGACACTGCGCCCGCCGACGCGCTGAATGTGATGCAGCAAATTTTGTCGCAATTTAGCCAAATTGCCTTTAACGAAGACAAACAGATGTTTTCGGTCACTTTTAGCGCCGGTGTCGCCAGCAGTATCGATTTTGACAGCGCCCAAGCGGCGCTTGATGCCGCAGATAAAACCCTGTATCACGCCAAAGCACTGGGCCGAAATCGGGTGTTATTGGCCGACCCGCAGACACTTAATTAACCGTGGCACGCCCTATCCGCTTGTGTCCACCTGCGCCGCATTGGCCTGATGCCTTTGCCGCCGAACAGCAACGAATTGCGTCGGCCATCGAGGCACAGCCAGGGCTCGCCTTCGGTAGCGACTATCGCTTGTCGCATATCGGCAGCACCGCAGTGCCAGGACTTTGGGCCAAGCCCATCATCGACATGCTGTTGTGTGTGCCCACCAGCGCCGCTCTTGACGAGTGCGTGGGTTTACTCAAGCAACTGGGTTACCTGTGCAAAGGGGAAAACGGCATTGTCGGGCGCCGTTATTTTGTGTTGCCGGTCGGGATCGCCCATTGGTCAGCTCAGCCTTGGTCTGTCAACTCTGCGCCCGTTCATACTGAGGATCGCAGCCACCACTTGCATGTGTTTGTAAAGGGCCACCCAGCCAGCGATAGCCATCTGGCTGTGCGAGACTATCTTCGCGCTCACCCTGCGGCGATCGCACGCTACAACGAGGTGAAACATCACGCACTGACCCAAAGTCAGGGTCAATCTGATCGCTACAGTGCCGAAAAAGATCCATTTGTCCAACAGTTAGTCCAAGACGCCTTGGCATGGGCGCACCATCAAGGCAGACTATAACCAACACCTATTCGTGGCATCTTTGCATGGAGCATCGCTTAACCTATGGCCTTTGTTAATCTGCCAATTCATCAATCAGCTCGCCACTTGCTGTCGATTTGCCAATTCACGCTGTTTGCTTTATGCCTGTTGCTTTTTGCCTCCGCCCACGCGAAAACGCCCCCGGTGTTGAATGTGCTGAATCTACAGCAACTGGCGGTCGGTGAGGTTAAAACGCTGTATTGGCGCGGCCTGCCCGTGCTGGTGTACAAGCGCACGGCAGCGCAAATCGCGAAGCTTAACCAAGCATCGCCCACGCAGCTGCCGCCTTGGCGCAAGCTCGATCTGTATCGAGCCCAAGCACGCAAATCTGGCAACCAGCTCGCTTCGCTATTGCTCGCCGGCACAGACCCGTTAGACGGCTCTAAGCTACGTAGCCAAAGGCCAGATATACTGGTGGTGCTGGGAGTATCTACTAATTTTGGCTGCGTTATTCAATGGCAAGCCGACTCGCAGCAGTTTATCGATCCATGTTCTGGTACGCGTTACGGTGTTGATGGGCGGATCATTCAAGCGACCGCTCGTGAACACTTCAACTTGCTGATCCCCGTACATCGGTTTAAAGGCGATATGCTCACCGTTGGCGATACCGCCGAACAAGGGGTGACTATCCATGACTTTGCGCCGAATATCCTGCAGTTAACTATCCCTGCCGGAGAAAAGTTACTGGAGGCTATCGAGTGGCAAAAACCTGACCTCATCATCGAGCTACTGAAAGACCCAACAGTACTGGACTATCATACCGTGACCGGCGCCACCGCCATCCACTTCGCCGCAGCGGAAGGCGCCCCCAGTTTGCTGACACAACTACACAACGCCGGTTTCCGACTGGATGTGACCACCAATGAAGGCGTAACACCGCTGATGATAGCACTGATGCAGCTTAACGCCGACAACGCTCGTTGGTTAGTCGAACATGGTGCGAGCATCGTGTGTCAGTGCTATGACAAATCTTGCAGTGCGAGCGAGTATCTGCAGCAAAGCCATGGTTATCTCACTAGCACTGACCAGCAAGCATTTTTGGAAAAAGCTGGGCTGGCCAAGGCGGGCTCGACCACGCAAATACCACCCAACCGCGCTAACGAGTAACTTCCACCGCTCTGCCGTGCCTGCTAAAATGCGTCATTGATTACATATCTTAACGAATTGGGTTTTGGCAATTCGTTAAGGTGTGCCGCTTGGTCATGCTTGGGGTGACGCGCCGCAGCGCCGTTTTCACCACTGACTATCAACCTTAAAGCCCTACGTACTACTGGTGGAACTCTATCGTGTCGTTGAATCAAGCCGATTTTGTGGTGGACTTATCCACCCTCAACAGCCCCAAAAAGCCAGGCATCAGCGCCTTGATGCGCATTAAAAATGGCGCGGAGTTTTTACGGCTCAGTATTGAATCGCATTTGCCGTACTTTGATGAAATTGTGGCTTGTTATAACGACTGCAGCGATGAAACCGAAGCGATCCTGCTGGAATTGCAACAAGAACATCCGGATAAAATTAAGTTGTACCACTACCTGCCCAAAGTGCATCCACCGCTTAGTGAAGGCAACAAACAAGCCGATACGCACAGCGTGCATAGCTTGGCTAATTATTACAATTACACCTTGTCCAAAGCGCAATATTGCGTGGCCACCAAACTCGATGATGACCATTTAGCCATCACCCCCAACCTCGCCAAGGTCGTGGCGAAAGTGCGACAAGACATAGCCCGCGGTGTTCGCAAAATCTACACCTTTTCGGGTGTGAACTTGCTTGGCAAACCGCAAGAGCAATTAAAGGTCTATGGCAACTTACCGTTTGTCGGCACCGGCGACCACATGTTTTTCCCGGTCTGCAGCAATATTTATTTCCGCCAAACCGAAAAATACGAAGCCTTTGTGTTTGATAAACCCCGCTTTGAAAAAGAGTACCAAGGCATTTTGTACTTCCATTTAAAGCATGTGAAAAAAGACTTAGGCTTTGCCAACCTCGATTTAGCCACGCAAACCGCCAGCAACCAACAGTTTCTGGCCACCCTGCGCGGCTGGACCTTGCCTGAGTTTTACCAGCAAGTATTGGCGCAAGAACTGGATAGCTTTGGCAAACGGCTGGAATTTAACGTTCGCAGTGTCCCTGGTTTAGCGGCGCTGCTGTATCGCTTAACTGGCAAACATACGCCGCTGCGCATCGCCCGCTTGCAGCAGTTTCAGCAGGACTTGTCGTGCATTGATTTTGAACGCGACGTGGTGCAAGTGGTCCGCGACTTCGCCGCCCAACCGTTGCTGCGCCGCGGTTAACTGGGTATTTCAGGTTCTTTTTTTAACGCGGTGTAGCGTTGCTGCGACGCATCACCGCAACACCAGCATGCTCGCAAAGTGCGTTCAGGTTAAGAGCGTGTTGATGTAGAGCATTCTGGCCATGCCGCGACCATGCTGACATACACAGCAAGCCCGCACGTTTATTAGTTAATACCCAACACTTCGGCATAGTTGGGCGACGCCATCACAGGCACAAATTCGGTGATGCTGTAGCTAACAGCACCGCTTTGCCTGAAAGGGTCAGCTTCCAGCATCGCCACTAACTCGGCTTTGTCTTGGTGCAGTGACAACAAAATGCCGCCGGTGCGCGGCACTTTGCGCCCACCGAACATCAGTTGGTTGTCTTGGTACTGCGCCGCCAAATAGGCGCGGTGCGCGTCGGTGAGTTCCGGGGTAATTTTTTCTAGGTCGGTAAAGTGCATATCGACTAAAAACATAGGTGCCTCGCTTTTTTGCCACATCCACGGTAGGATGCTACTTATTTCGTAGCAAAGACTTTATCACGCTACGTTTTCCGTAGCAATTTATTCCGCTACTTTTTTAGAAGCGAATTTCGCAGCATAAGACGATGACTAAAACCACCACTCCATTACCCAAGCGCGCCGTGCGCGGCTCGACCAGCGGCGTTGCCATCATGGCGGTATTTGACCTGTTAGGTCGCAAATGGAATATGCGTATTTTGTGGGAACTGAGCCAACAGCCGCTGAGCTTTCGCGCCCTGCAAGAACGCTGCGACGGCATGTCGCCGTCCGTGTTAAACGATCGCGTCAAACAACTGAGCGACGCCAAGCTGTTGGCATCAACCGCCAGCGGCTATCAGCTGACCGAGCTTGGTCTGTCGTTAATGCACACGTTAGATCCGCTGCGCGCCTGGGCGGCAGACTGGGAAAGTGCCTTTAGCGAGAATTAATGCTGGGGGACTGTTTGCAAATAAAGGCGCTTTGCCAAAGAGCAGTGGTTCGGCTTTAATCAGTGGCCTAAAGTGCCCATGGCCACGTACTCTGCTGCATACGCCACAAGGAGCCGCCATGTCTGCAAACAAACCCAACCAATTTCCAAGCGGTCAGCAGCCGCCAACAGATCTGAACGCACCAGCGGGTAAACAGGCGGTAACAGGTCAAAAAGTGCCAACGGGTCGCTTGGCGCGGCTTGGCCATTTAGCGAGTTTGGCCGGCAAAATTGCCGGTGGCGTGCTGGCCGAAGGCGCCAAGCAGCTGGCGCAAGGCCAAAAGCCAGCGCTGCAACAACTGCTGTTGACGTCCGCCAATGCCAAACATCTGGCGAACCAACTGTCGCAAATGCGGGGCGCGGCGATGAAGCTAGGCCAATTGCTGTCGATGGACGCGGGCGACGTGTTGCCCGAAGCACTGACCAGCATCTTGGCGCAGCTGCGTGCCAACGCCAGCCCGATGTTGCCGTCGCAATTGGCCACTGTACTGCGCACCGAATGGGGCGCCGATTGGCAACAGCAATTTAGTCATTTTGCCTTTGCACCTATCGCTGCCGCGTCGATTGGCCAAGTGCACCAAGCCAATCATGACAAGGGCCAGCCGCTGGCCGTCAAAGTGCAATACCCAGGGATCAGCACCAGCATCGACAGCGATGTGGATAATGTCGCAAGCCTACTGCGCATCAGCGGCTTGTTGCCCGCCGACCTCGATTTGGCGCCACTGCTGGCAGAAGCCAAACGCCAGCTGCACAAGGAAGCCGATTACCTGCAAGAAGCTGCTTATTTAGTACGTTATCGCCAGCATATCGCCGACGATCCGCGTTTTTTAATCCCAACGCTTTACCCTGAGCTGTGCACAGCGCACATTCTGACCATGGGCTTTGTCGAGGGCGTGCCGGTTGAGAGTTTGCAGCATCTGCCGCAAGCGCAACGCGACCAGCTGATGAGTTTGCTATTTGAGTTGCTGTTCAAAGAATTGTTTGTGTTTGGCTTGGTGCAAACCGACCCGAATTACGCCAATTACCGCTACAACGAACAGACGCAGCAGCTGGTGCTGCTAGATTTTGGCGCTTGCCGTGAGTACGGCAGCAACATTGTCGATGGCTATCGCCAGTTGTTTCGAGCCTTGTTGGCGCAGCACCACACGGCCCAAGATCACAAGGCACAGCACCACGCGGCTCAAGACCACACAACACAAGACAACACAGCGCTGCTGGCTGCCCTTCGGCAAATCGGCTATTTCAGTGCCGACATCAACCCAGCGCAACAACAAGCGGTGCTCGCGCTAGTGGCGCTGGCTGGCGAGACCCTTGCCAACGACCGCTATGATTTTGCCAGCTCTGACTTGCCGCTACGCATGCGCGACGCCGGTTTGCAATTGTCGATGCGCCACAACTACTGGCACACGCCGCCAGTCGATGCGTTATTTTTGCACCGCAAAATGGCTGGGATGTTTTTGCTGGCCAAAACGCTCAAAGCCAAGGTGCCACTGCGAGCGCTGCTGCAGCCGTATGTGTAGGGGGCTGCTCAAGGCCGTTGTTTAACCGACAGGCGCCGTTTCGCCGTCGCCCGTGAGACCTAGGGCACAACAAATCTGTGCCCTAGCTCGCATGGTTACTCCACCAAACTCACTTCCGCTATCTCCAGTGCCACGTCTTGCGTCGGCAAGCTCGGCAGCCACCATTGCACGCCTTGGCTATAACGCGCATCAAATGGCCGACGCGTGGCTGATTGCAGCTGGGCGGGTAAGAAGGTTGGATAGGCTTCGCTTAACAGTGTTGGTAGCGGTTGTAAGCTGGCTACCGGCACTTGCAGCACTTGCCACTGCGTGCTTAC
>JACCDV011220705.1_pt1 | contig 12664 bp, 13 predicted proteins | sample 7446131 | NCBI WGS metagenome assembly JACCDV01 (sample SAMN15323448, study PRJNA562643) | freshwater metagenome | isolation source: river surface water | place: USA:Blue River Watershed | collected 2017-08-17 | reverse complement strand
CAACAACATCGAAGAAGGTTTAAAAGATGTGGATGTGGTGATGACCCTCAGAATCCAAAAAGAACGTATGGAAGCCGGGCAAGTGCCAGAGGGAGATGCCTTCTTTAAACAATGGGGACTTACTCAAGCAAGACTCAAGTTAGCCAAGCCTGATGCGATTGTGATGCACCCGGGACCGATGAATCGAGAGGTAGAGATTGCCAGTGACGTGGCCGATGGCCCCCAGTCAGTGATACTCAAGCAAGTAACTTTTGGCATCGCTGTGCGCATGGCCGTGATGTCGATAGTTGCTGGTAACTAATAACTAATAAGTGAGTGATTTTTTTGCAAGAATATGTATAAATGTTCTCACGAATTAGACTTTTAAAAAAGCGTCTAAATCTCCTAACATTAAATTAATTAACCCGCTTTTTTAAATAAACTACCTATATTTTATTATAAAATATATATGTAAATCGTTAGTGTTTTGCTTCTGTTGAAAAGGCTATCTCTATAATCTCGATTAAAATTTTTTGGTATCTCAAAAATAAATTTTGAGTATCTTAATAAGTTAGATTAAATTCTTGTAGTTCTTTTGAAGTAAAAATTTTTGAAAGTCATTATGAAAGCGGTCATTCTTGCTGGCGGCCTTGGAACTCGGATTGCTGAAGAGACATCGTCTCGGCCAAAGCCTATGGTTGAAATTGGTGGCAAACCGATTCTTTGGCATATTATGAAAATTTATTCGGCTCATGGTGTTAACGAGTTCATTATATGTTGTGGTTACAAGGGTTATATGATTAAAGAGTATTTTGCTAATTACTTTTTGCATATGTCGGATGTGACGTATGACATGGCTACCAATAGCATGGAAATACATCAACAATATGCTGAACCTTGGAAGGTAACCCTTGTTGATACTGGTGAAGATACTTTGACTGGAGGTAGGCTTAAAAGAATAAAACAATATCTCACATCGGGGGATTTTTGTTTTACTTATGGTGATGGTGTGGGTAATGTTGACATCAAAAAACTGATTACCTTTCATAGAAATCATGGTAAAAATGCAACAGTTACTGCTGTTCAGCCACCCGGTAGATTTGGGGCACTTGAAATAACTGGAACAGCGGTTAGTGGTTTTATGGAAAAGCCAAAGGGTGACGACATGTATATCAACGGGGGTTTTTTTGTACTTAATCCCGATGTGATTGATTTAATTGATGATGATCAATCTATTTGGGAGCGTAACCCCCTTGAAAAGCTAGTTCAAACAAATCAACTTAAAGCTTTTAAACATAACGGCTTCTGGCAGCCTATGGATACTCTTCGTGACAAGCAATATTTGGAAGAACTATGGCAATCTGGGGAGGCGCCGTGGAAAGTTTGGTAGTGAACTCAAATTTTTGGCGCGATAAGCGAGTCCTGCTAACTGGGCACACTGGCTTTAAGGGTAGCTGGGTATCGCTATGGCTTCAATCAATGAACGCGGAAGTAAGGGGTTTAGCACTTGAACCTCCATCAATGCCTAATCTCTTTGTTGAGGCTAAGGTCGAATCTGGTATGGATTCTCAAATTTGTGACATCAGAAATTATGAGGCGGTGTATCGAGTTGTTTCAGAATTTAAGCCAGAAATTGTGATTCATATGGCTGCTCAAGCATTGGTTCTCTATTCATACAAAAACCCAGTTGAAACTTATACAACTAACGTGATGGGTACCGTAAATATTTTAGAGGCAATTCGTCAGGTTGGTACTGCTAGAGTAGTTATTAATGTTACTACTGACAAGTGTTACGAGAATAAGGAGTGGGTTTGGGGTTATCGTGAGGACGAGCCGATGGGTGGGTTTGACCCTTACAGTAGTAGTAAGGGGTGCTCTGAACTAATTACGTCAGCTTTTCGTCACTCCTACTATAAAAGCTTAGGAATTGCTTTAGCATCGGCTCGTGCTGGAAATGTGATTGGCGGAGGTGATTGGGGGATGAATCGGCTAATACCAGATGTATTAAGAGCAGTCCAAGAAAATCAATGTGTCACTGTTCGCAATCCAGATGCAATAAGGCCTTGGCAACATGTTTTGGAACCCTTATCAGGCTATTTAATCCTAGCTGAAAAAATGTGGTTTGAGCCAATTGCCTATTCTGAGGGTTGGAATTTTGGACCAAGAGATGAGGACTCAAGATCTGTTAATTGGGTTGTTGAGTTTTTATGTAAAGCTTGGGGTGGCAAAGTGAGTTGGCAACACGATGTGACTCTTCATCATCATGAGGCTAGATATTTGAAACTAGATACATCTAAAGCTCGTAAAAAAATTCCTTGGACACAAACTTGGACGCTTGTTGAGGCGCTTAGCAAAATTGTCCAGTGGCACAAATCTTGGCTTCAAGGAGAAGATGCCCGTAAGCTCTGCTTAAATCAAATTAACGATTACACATCGAGACAACAATCATGACTAATAAAGAACAATTTCGGTCTGAAATAAGTAAGTTGGTAAAGCTTTACGCCGAGTGTGCGTTGACTACATCCGAGTTTATTCCTGGAGAAACACTTGTTCCACCATCTGGTAAGTTAATCGATTTTCAAGAATTACAAATGATGGTCGAAGCATCGTTAGATGGTTGGTTAACAACTGGGCGATTTAATGATGAATTTGAAAAAGGGCTTGCAAATTTTTTAGGGGTGAAGCATCTAATTACAGTTAACTCCGGATCTTCTGCCAATCTAGTTGCATTTAGTACTTTAACTTCACCAGTGCTTGGGGATAGAGCAATACAGCAGGGAGATGAGGTAATCACTGTTGCGGCTGGGTTTCCTACTACTGTCAACCCCATTATTCAGTTTGGCGCAGTACCGGTTTTTGTTGATATTGAGATCGGAACCTATAACATTGACGTTACAAAGATTGAGGAGGCAATTAGCTTAAAGACTAAAGCCATTGTTCTTGCCCATACTTTAGGTAACCCTTACAATCTTAGTGTTATTACTGAAATCTGTAAAAGACATAATCTTTGGTTAGTCGAGGATTGTTGTGATGCATTAGGATCATCCTATAATGAAAAATTAGTCGGTACATTTGGAGATATTGGTACTTTGAGCTTCTATCCAGCACATCATATTACTATGGGGGAAGGGGGCGCGGTATTTACAAACAGTCCTGAGCTAAGAAAAATTGCAGAAAGTTTTCGAGATTGGGGAAGGGATTGTTACTGTCCCCCAGGTAAAGATAATACTTGTGGTCAGCGTTTTTGCTGGAAATTCGGTAGCCTACCAAAAGGCTACGACCATAAATATACTTATAGTCACTTAGGATACAACCTTAAAATTACTGATATGCAGGCAGCATGTGGGTTGGCCCAGCTAAAGAAAGCCCCAGCTTTTATTCAGAAACGTAAAGATAATTTTAGATTTTTAAAAAGTCGCCTTGCAGGTTGTGAAGAGTTTTTGGTACTGCCGGAGGAAACTAAAAATTCAAACCCTTCGTGGTTTGGGTTTCCAATTACAATCAAAGATAGTGCGCCGGTTAGTCGAGTGGAGTTATTACAGTATCTTGATCAATGTAAGGTAGGTACCCGACTTCTTTTTGCGGGGAACTTAACGCGTCAGCCCTATATGCTAAATAAAAATTATCGTATTTCCGGTGAACTTATCGTTACTGATACTGTAATGAATCAAACATTTTGGATTGGGGTTCACCCATCCTTAACCGAAGAAATGCTTGATTATGCTGCAAAAAAAATAGAGACATATTTGGGTGTTAGTTTTTAAGCCATCAAATCTCAAAAATGAAGTTTAACCAAACGAAAATATCTGGATGTTTTTTAGTTGAGCTTGATTTGAAGATGGACGAAAGAGGTTTTTTTGCAAGGTCCTATTGTGATAATGAATTTAAAAATCAAGGCTTGCAAAGAAAATGGGTTCAAATGAGTAATTCCTATAATACCAAGGCCGGGACTATTCGAGGCCTACATTTGCAACGGAACCCTTTTGAGGAAGTAAAAATCGTAAGATGTATAAGCGGGAAAATATGGGATTTAATCGTGGATCTTCGACAAGAATCAGACACCTTCGGTCAATGGTTCGGGGAGATTTTATCCGGGCAAAATAGAAAAATGATGTACATTGATAAAGGTGTTGCACATGGATTTATAACGCTCGAAAATAATACTGAAATCATATATAGCATGTCAGAATTTTATTCCAAGGAACATGAGTTGACAATAAAATGGGACGACCCAAAATTAAATATAAAATGGCCAAGTGCACCCCTAATCATATCTGATAAGGATAATGCGGGTTTGGACTTTGATTGTGCTATGAATATTTTAAATAGCAGTGCCTAATTTATGTATTACTTATTGAGGTGAGCAATGGAAATTATTAAAAAATTGAAAATCGCCTTATTGGTCATATTTCAGATTTTTAGGGTTAAGAATAATAATAGACGCGGGCCTGAGCTTGTTGATATTGCGATTACATCAGCATGTAATCACAAATGTTATTTTTGCGAGGAGCATTCTTATTTTAAAGAGAAAACAACTAAAAAACCTTCGACTCTGAGTGATGATGTTATTGATAAACTCTTTCTTGATCTAATAAAGCTGAAAGTTGAGCGTATCACGTTGGCCGGAAATGGCGAGCAATTATTAATGCCAAAAACATTGGATGTAATTAACAAATACGGAAAAAGGTTTAAATTTCAAGTTGCTACAAATGGAACTTCATTAAAAAAAATTGATAAAAAACTATATGAGAAGATATCAAAGATTACAGTAAGTATCAACTCAATAAATCCTTTAACACATAAGTTAATACATGGTTATGTGGACGGTAAAGAAACGAGTCAGCTTCCATCTATATTGCTCGAATTAAATAGAATCCTCGAGTTCAAAGGATCTGACTCTAAAGTTCTGATTAGTTATGCAATGTCCAAAGATAATCTAAACGAGTTGGACACATTGTTTGAGTTTGTTGAAAAACATAATTGCGAATTTTCAATCAGACCAGTTCATTTGATTTTTGATGAAATGCATCAACGAGGTGTTGGATTAACCCGAGGTGATAGGCAGATTATTGTGCAGAAAATAACCGAATATTTAACTCAAAAGCGATCCCAGAGGGTTAAAAAAATTTGGAGTAGTACATTAAGCAAGTTTACCGAATACAACGAGATGATTAAGCCAGTTGAGCATCAAGAATTAAAACCATGCTACTCCGGCTTTAGGGTTATAAATATTTGGAGTGATGGCCAGGTTCATCAATGCACATATTCAGATCACTCTCTTGGCAACATTTATGAGAACAGATTTTCAGATATCTGGGATAGTGTTGAATTTAAGCAAAAATTAAGTCAAGCTGCAACAATGAATGTAACTGGTAAACCACCTTACAAACATTGTCCGAATTGCCTTGAAATTCAGGGTAATTCTGCAGCCTTGCATCAAGTCGTAAAGTTCATTCCTAGGGCTAAGGATAACATGTTGGAGATTGTAAAGAATTGAAGAAGATAGCACTAATATTTGGCGTTACTGGCCAGGATGGATCTTATCTAGCTGAAAAATTAATTAATAATGACTACAAAGTTATCGGTGTAAAGAGAAGGTCGTCTTCTATAAATACTGGAAGATTGACTGCTTTGATTGCCGAACAACCTGAAAATTTTGAATTAGTTCATGGTGACATCACAGATACTGCTTCAGTATTTTCAATAGTCGGAAGGTTTAAACCGAGTGAAATTTATAACCTGGCAGCTCAAAGTCATGTAGGAGTAAGTTTTAATGAGCCGGAGTATACCTCTCAAGTTGATGCTATTGGAACTCTGAGGCTTCTGGAGGCATTTAAGGAGCTTGTACCTGAGTCGAAATTTTATCAGGCATCAACCTCAGAGTTGTTTGGTGGTTTAGGATCTAATTCGTTAAACGAAAAATCACCATTCAACCCGCGTTCACCTTATGCTGCAGCAAAACTATACGCTTATTATTTGGTTAGACAATATAGAGAAGCATATGGTCTGAAAGCTTATAACGGCATACTTTTCAATCACGAAAGTCCTAGGCGCGGAGAAAATTTTGTTTCTAGAAAAATCACAAGAGGAATAAATTTCATTTTAAGCGGAAACTGTGAATTTATTGAGCTCGGTAATCTTGATGCCATAAGAGATTGGGGGCATGCAAAGGACTATGTGAATGCAATGTGCTTAATGATGAATTCTGCTCCCCCTGATGATTATGTTGTAGCAACTGGTGAGTGCTATTCTGTAAGAGACTTTTGTGTTGCGGCATTTAAAGAGATTGGGCATGTAATTAAATTTACAGGTTCTGGGCTTGATGAGCATGGAGTCGTTGTGGATTATGTTGAGGCTAAACTTAAAACTAAAGAGCTACCACTTGGCTCTCATGTAATCAAGGTTTCTCCGCGCTACTTTAGACCCTTAGAAGTGCCGCATTTACTAGGGGATTCTAGTAAATTTAGATCAATAACTGGGTGGACACCTTCATGCTCTTTCCAGGAATTAGTGGCAGATATGGTGAAGCAAGATGTTCAATTACTCTGATTTTCCGTGTTTGGAAGACGCAAAAACCTTCATTGACAACAGAGGTTTATTGCAGGTTATAAACAACAATTATAAAAATTTTGAAATTCAAAATGTTAAAGCGACAAAATCAAAATTTGGGGTTTTGAGGGGGTTTCACGGTCAACTGGGTAAGTTTGCAGAGAGAAAATTAATAACATTACTTAGTGGAGAAATCCAAGACGTATGTTTAGAGATAGATGAGTTTGGTAACTTGACTGGCAATTACTTCGAATCATTTTTAGATGCAACAGCACAGCCAAGAACGCTGTTTATACCTCGCGGATGGGTTCATGCTTACTTGACCTTATCAGAGGAATCAATACTTTTGTACTTATGTGACAATAATTACGGTAATGAAATCGTGTTTAACCCCTTAAAGCACTACAAATTTTGGCGGTTAAAAAATTCTGAAATTTTAATATCTGAAAAAGATAAAAATGGTAACTAACTACAAGCTTGCTTCTAATACCTGGGATAGTCTTGAGGCAGAGGCTATATTAGAAGTTTTAAACTCGGGAAACTACACAATGGGGAAGAGGGTTAGTGAATTTGAGGATGAGTTCTCAGATTTTCTAAATGTTAAACATTCCATAATGGTTAATAGTGGAAGTTCCGCGAATTTAATAGCTCTCGCATCAATTAAATATTCAAATGAATTCACAAATGAGCCAACTGTAATTGTGCCAGCAGTAAGTTGGTCTACAACTTTCTTTCCACTTCACCAAATGGGATTTAAATTACGATTTGTTGATATAGATTTAGATACACTCAATTTGAACCTGCAAGCAGTTGAAAATGCAATTGATGAGAGTGTTGTCGCAATAATGGCAGTATCTTTACTTGGTAACCCAGAGGGGCTTAGCGAGTTGTCAAGGCTTTGTGACAATCGTGGGTTGCTACTTATTGAGGATAATTGCGAGAGTTTTGGTGCAAAAAATTATTCAAAATTTGCTGGAACTTATGGAAAAGTATCAACGCACAGCTTTTTCTTTAGTCATCACCTCCAAACAATGGAGGGGGGTATGGTTTGCACTAACGATGATACCATTGCAATAGCAGCAAGATCACTTAGAGCACATGGCTGGACAAGAGATCAGAAATCAGGAAAACACTCAGATGCGGTTGAAGGAGGCTTTAATAAAAGTTTTGAATTTGTGTTGCCGGGATATTGTGTTAGACCGATAGAGTTTATGGGTGCTGTTGGATCAGTTCAACTAAAAAAATGGCCAACAATGTTGGATTGGAGAATAAAAAACGCCAACATCTTTAAAAATATAATAACTGACTACAGTAATATAATTAAAATTCAGCAGACCCCTAATAGTATGAGTTCATGGTTTGGGTTTTCGATGATATTGCATGGAAAAGCTAGCGGTAAGAGAGCAGATTTAGAAGCAGTATTCAAAAAATATGGTATTGAGTATAGGCCAATTGTTGCTGGAAACTTTACAAGGCAAACAGTAATTAAGCATCTAAATGTTGATTCAATTGGAGTATATAAAAATGCTGATCAAGTTCATCTTAATGGAATTTTTATTGGAAATGACTCAAGGTGCTTGGCTAAAGAATTGAGCCTGCTATCCTCATCACTGCAAGATTTTATGAATCAATATGTCAATTAATCCCGAAGCTCAGATTAGAAGAAAAATACTAGACTATTCAAATAGAACTAACGAAGGACATGTCGCAAGTAGTTTTTCTATTGTTGAAATGTTACACGCCATTTATCTAGTGGATGAGGAAAATACCAATAAACATTCTAATTTAAATCAACGGTTGATTATCTCTAAGGGGCATGCCGCCTTCGCACTTTACGCATTTTATAGCCACTTTAATTTACTTGATTTCGATGAGGATAAGATATGCGTCAATGGAAGTAAGTTGATTGGGCATGTTCCCTATGATCCAGAATTTGGTTTTACATTCGGATCTGGATCTCTTGGTCATGGATTCCCATACGCTATAGGGCGTGCTTATAGAAACCTAAAAAATGGTATCTCAGATCAAATATATTGCATAGTTGGTGATGGGGAGTTGAACGAAGGTAGTTGTTATGAGGCATTTTTAATGCTTAAAAAATTTCCCAGACTCCCAATTAATATATTGATTGATAATAATAAAAGTGCTGAAAGAGGGTTGGCTATTGATATGTTTCTTGATTCAATTAGAGCGTTCTGGGGCGCCCATGAAATTGATGGGCATTGCACAAAAGACATTTTTAAATTGTTAACAACGGAAACTGAACTCGGCTATAGAATAATAATTTGTAATACTATTAAAGGTTATCCAATTGCTGAGATGATAAATAACCCGGCCTGGCATCATCGGTCTCCAACTTTAACTGAGACTGAAGATTTTAAGAAACTCTTAGGCTAATTGATGATGAGAAAAAAGTTTATAGAGCTATCCAAGGCTGAGTTGAGTTCCAATAAAGGCTCATATTTACTTTTAGGTGATATAAGTGTTGGTGGTTTTATTCAACCAAATGGAGAACTTTTTAATAATGTTATTAATATGGGCATTGCAGAGCAAGGTTTAATTTCCTTTGCCGCTGGACTCTCAGAAAAGGGCGCCAATATAATTGTTCATACAATATCACCTTTTTTAGTAGAGCGCGCATATGAGCAAATTAAGTTATTTTGTGGTTACAATAATGCTAGACTAATACTTGTAAGTGCCAACGGGCCTTTTGATTATGAAAAATTAGGACCTACTCATCATTGTGCAGCAGATGTTTCTATTTTGGCGCATATAGATAATCTCAATATATTCACCCCCTCAACAATCTTAGACTTTACAGAATGTTTTGAGTCAGCATTAAAATCTAACAATTCTTCGTATATTAGATTAACATCTAGAGTTGCTCGGGTTGATCAGTTTCTTAGACTTGATAGTCAGTGGAGATATGTTTGCTTTGCTGATGGTGTCATGTCGAAACATGCTGAAGTTAATCCAATTAGAACTTATATTTGCGTTGGAGAGTCTCTTGAATATGTGCTCAAGAATAAAATTTCTAGTGATTCGGTAGATGTATTTTGGACAATTAATCCAATATCAACCATTCCAATTAACAAAATAAGAACCAAAGATATTATTATTCTTGAACCTTATGCAAAATCAGCACATACGCTACAAATTAATTCAGTTAATCATCAAATTAAGCGTTTAAACTTTTCCAATATTCCAAAGAGGGTTATTTCAAGTTTCTTAGGTTGGGAGGATTTTGATGACTGTCCGTAAATATGTGGAGATGCATGGTTTTAATGGTGAATATATTGATAAATTGAGGAACCTTACTATTAATAAGAGTTTCCACATATTTGGCGCTACCGGCGCGTTAGGTAAATCTTTACTGCGGTTGATCAAAGAAGAAATCATAAAGCCGAACTCTGTACACATTTATTTGAGGCAGGCTAGTAATTTTTCAGATTGGGTTGATGTTTGCAAGAGGTTAAACATTCAGTGCGATATTTTCAGTTTAAACTCATTGGACTACCTGAGGGCTAATCCCGAAGGATCGGTTGTTGTTTATTTTCTTGGTAGCGCTCAGCCTGCAGTATTTTTAAATGACCCGCTTGGAGTTTATAGATGTAATATTAACTTGTTGATGGATGTTTTAGATTGCGCACCAGAAATACTTCTTTATGCATCCAGTTCTGAATTATATACAGGTATAACTAAAGAATGCAATGAAGAAACATTGCTACAATCTACTCCTCAGCATCCAAGATCCGCATATATTGAGTCAAAAAGATGTGGGGAATCAATATTAGTCAATATTCGATCTGAAAAAACAAAAGCAATTTCTTTTCGAATTGCATTAGCAACCCCACCAAATAACTTAAGTGGAGATAAACGAGTGCTTTCAGAGTTAGTGGAGAAGGGATTAAATGGTCAGCCAATTCAGTTAATGGGTGGGCATAATTCAATCAGGCAATATCAATGGGGCCCTCTTGCTGTTTTGAAAATTCTTTATGCAGGATTTTTTGGTTCTTACAATTTATATAATATAAGTGGAGGTGAAAAGCTAACATTAGCTGAAATATCTAAGCTTATTGCACAAAAACTTGGTGTTCCCTATTTGGAAAAAAAAGAAATTTCTGATTGCGTTATTGGTGCACCTGATTGTGTAGATATTTCGGATAAGAGATTTCAAAAAGAGTTTAACTTTAATCTAAAGTCTGAAAAGTTTAAAAATTTACTTGATGTGTACTTAAATGATAAATGATGTTATTTTTGTAACGGCTAATGGTAGTGAACGGGATTTATTTGAATCTGACCGGGATGAGGCTAACTCATGTTTCAGGAAGTTGAGAGATTTATTGAAACAAAATTCATTTAATATTAGCGTTGCTAAGCCCTCAGTTTTTTTGCCAAAATGTATAGAGATTCATGTTGATCATCACGGTTCAAAAATTCTAGACAATCCTGATAATCCGAAAATACTATTGCTATGGGAAAGTGAATATATCAAAAAAAAAACGCTGAGCGGCTAATAGATGAAGATAAATTCTTAACAATATACACATGGAAAAGAAAAAGTACTCATCTCAAAAACGTCATAAACTTTGACCTTCCAGTTCCGGGGTATGCTACCCCAAAAAAATTTAAACATATTAGAAGTAAAAATGCGGCAATGTTGTGCGGTAACAAACTTACAAGCAAATTTACTTTAAAAGAACTTTATAGTAAACGAGTAAAAGTTATTAACTGGTTTAGTGTAAATAAGCCTGAAATGTTAGATTTATATGGACCTGGATGGGGCAGGTTCCCATCCGCGAGCATTAATGGCGGCGGATTTCCTCAAAAAGTAATAAACAAATTGCGCAGGGTGGTGCTTGGTAATGACGGGAATCCAATTCCAATTTATAAGGGTATGGCACAAAATAAGATACAAACTCTATCAAACTATAGATTTAATATCTGTTATGAAAATGTTTACGATGAAGATGGATACTTGACTGAAAAAATATTTGATAGCTTAGTTGCTGGGGCTTACCCAATATATTGTGGTGGTAGTTTGCCACATTACTCAATCCCAGATGATTTATATAAACTCGTAAAGCCAGAAACATCACCGAAAGAGTTGTATGACTCTATGATGTCCTACACTGAGAATCAGTATATAAGTTTTCAAAAAAGAGCATTAGAGTATCTTTGGAGTCCTCAGTTTAAAAAACAATCACCAGAATTTTTTGCAAGAAAATTTTTAACAAAAATAAAAAAAATTAGTCATTATGAGAATAAAAAATAAGATACACAAAGCAATTGAGTTTTGCGGTTATAAGCTGCAAAGTAACCAGCTTTTTGAAAAGTTCTTACGTCAGAGAGATGAGCTATTAAATTTATATCTATTGGACTGTAAAAAAGAAATTTTGCAAAATGATTCTATATCATGCATCATATTTTCTAGAGATAGGGGCTCGCAACTTTATTCGCTGCTAAACTCAATTTCATTAAATTTTAATAAAACTGAGTGTTTAAGAATATATGTTTTATACAGTCATTCTTCGGAAATGCATAAATCAGTATATGATGACGTGATACGTTTGTTTCAATTTAATGTAGATTTTATAAAGCACAATGGAAATAATCGTGATTGTCTAATTAATCTATTGGATGTAATTGACTCTGAAAAGTTATTTTTTTTGTGCGATGATGATCTTTTTATCAATAAAGTTGTTGTTGAAGATCTTTTAAAAGTGCAACCACAGTTTGAAATACTTTCTCTAAGGCATCATAAAAATTTAAATTATTGCTACACTCTGAATAAAAAGATGAAAGTTCCCCCCTTAGTTTCGGGTGACCACAACATGCTTAGCTTTAATTGGTTAAACTTAGATGATGATTGGTCTGATCCTTGGTCTATAAATGGGCAAATTTTTTCAACAAATGAAGTTCGGGTAATAGCTAAAGTATCTGATTTTATTGCTCCCAATAGTTTCGAAAATGAATTAAAAAAATTCAAGTCATATGTAAAAAATAGAAAAGGTAAATGTTTTACAAAAGCTAAGATAATTAACTTGCCTGCAAATAGAGTTCAAACAGAAACAAATGTCAGATATGGAAATGTAAGCGCGGACCATCTTGCGGATATGTGGAAAAAGGGACATGT
>JACCDV010459252.1_pt1 | contig 12668 bp, 5 predicted proteins | sample 7446131 | NCBI WGS metagenome assembly JACCDV01 (sample SAMN15323448, study PRJNA562643) | freshwater metagenome | isolation source: river surface water | place: USA:Blue River Watershed | collected 2017-08-17 | reverse complement strand
TTTTATTCTTTATAAAGACTTTTATCAAAATTGACCAATTTTTGTCAATAGCGAAAATATCCAATAAATTCAATAGGATATAAAATTATCAAAATATCTAGGAATTGATGGTGAATTTTATTAAGAAAATCTAAATCCTATGTAAGGTTAAAAATTAGGAATTATACAAGTAGCAAATCTTTTTAATGTTTATATTTTTGATTGCATCGAACTAAAAGAAAATTAAATTTTTAGGGAATTGATTAATGAGGTTTTTAATGATGTAAATATAATAAAAATTGGACATTCGATTACTAATGATATTTCAACATTGAATGTTTCATTAGGCTTAAAAATAGAAAAAAATCAAAGCTTTATTGACATAGAAAATTTCTTTGAAAAAATCTCTTTATAAAAAATCGCTACTTTTTTATTTAACAAAGAATTCTGTAAATATGAGTAAGTTTCTAATTGGGCTTATCGGCCTTTGATGCAAACCCAATTGCATTATGCGGCTTTAGATGCAGGAATATTAATTTAGATTTTTTTAAGTGTTTCTAAGACTATGTTGTTTTAGATTTAAAAATAGGATTTATCAAAGTAAATAGTTGTTTCTTTAAAAGAATTCTAATTAGCTAAAAATGTATAAATTAAAAGTAGTTTTTAAAAGAAAAAGAAAAATATTAAATAATTATAATGTAAAAGATTAACTTTAGTATCGATTAATAAGATTCTATAAATCAGTTATGTTTAAGAAAATGTATTGTAAATATAGATTAACCAAATTTGTAAGAAATTGATAAGTTATGTATTTCTTGATGTGCATTTAAGTTTATAGATACTTATTATATTAGTTAAAAGTTTATAGAATTCTAATAGAAAAAGTTTAATTAATTTTTTGAAAATTAATATTTTAAAATTTTATTATGCTTTGTGTATTTCGTATACAATATGGTTGTATTTAATTTACTTATTATTGATGGTATACAATAGTAAGTTTATATTGGTTAATCTATTACATTTATTACTATTTTTTTTAATTTATAAACTTTATCTTTTTATTTTTAAAATAAAGAGATAATTTTGAAGATTTTATCTAAATCTATTAATGTAATTATAAAAACAAATTTTAATATATTTATATAAAAAGAATACAAAATTTTATATTTTATATTTATTTAATCCTCATATTCGCTTTTAGCATAAATTTCATGCTCTAATTCATCTATATCTTCCTCTAATATATTATCTTTAATTTCTTATTCCATTTAAAGTTAATCTTAATTTTAATCTAAAAGAATCTCGAATACATCAGTTGGTTTGAAAGAATTGGCCTTTAAAGCTTCTCCAGAGTAAACTGTTTATTAAACTGATTTTTTCTATTCAGCTCTCATTAATATCTTTTCTTCAACTGTATCCTTGGTAATTAATTTATAGATATTTATATGCTTAGTTCTTCCTATTCTGTGGGCTCAATCTATTGCTTATTCATCCATTGTTGGATTCCAATCTTAGTCATAAAAAATCACAACATCGGCTGCTGTAAGAGTTACACCCAAGCCACCTGCTCAAGTACTCAGGAGAAAAATAAAAATATTTTTATTCTTCTAAAACTCATTAACCATATCTCTCCTATCGTCAATAGAGCTTGATCCATCCAGTCAAAAGTATTAATATTTTCAAAACACAAAAAACTCTTCTAAAATATCCATCATTTTAGTCATTTAACAAAATATTAAAACTCTCTCTTTTTATTAGAATAAATCAATCAGAAGTTTATCTAAATATTAAAGTTTACTAGAATCTGCAATAAGATTTTTTAATGAAGGAAATTCATAATAATAATTCTTCATTTATGATTTTTCAAAAAGTATTTTATTTGATCAATTTACATTATTTAGATAATAAGGACTGGCAACTATTTTTTCAATAAAAATATTTTATATTGATTTTGGAGTATAGTCTTTAATGTTGAATTAAGCAGAGTTTTTTGGTTTATAAATATAAATTTATCATTTTTCAGTGTTAAACATTATTTATTATAAAAGTCTAAGTAAAACAGTTTCATCTTATGAGTATAATAATTCGTATTATAAATCTGTTAATTCAAGGTTGTGATATAATTGCTTAAAAAATTCATAAAAAATGATTCCTTAGAAAAACTATGAAATTTCTTACAAGGCGAATTAGCAATTTTAAAATAAATTCAAATTCAATGGATTTTTGTAATAAAAACCCTTTAGATTAAAACAGGAATATTTTTAATCATAATAATAATGATTTGGATAAAAATAATCATTGTTGAAAATCAATGATGTTTTAATCATTTTTCATTCAAACAAATCTGGATGATTGCAAACCTTTCTAAATTGCATAACTAAATTCATTAGGTTTTTTACACTGTCTTTATTTTGCTTTATTTAGAAGTAATTTTCTAATGAGATTTTTTACTCTATTTTATTATAAAGATTTTTTTATCGTACGGAAAGTTCACATAAAATTTTATGTTCGAATTTTTCTCCAAGTTCTTTTTCAACATCTTTTTTTACTCTTCAAAGCATGAATGGCTTCAATATAGCATGAAGTCTATCCAATTAGTTTTACTTAATATTTTATGTATTTCCGTAACTTGCCTCAATGTCCTTAGAAAACCATTCTTTAAACTAATCATGAGAATCGAAAAGCTAGGGCATTATGAAATGAAGCAAAGCCCATAGCTCTGCCATTGTGTTTTATATAGGTGTTCCGCTTAGTAAAAGCTTGTTTCAAGATTTAATGCTTAAAAGAGTGTTCCATCAAATAGATAAAAAACTCTTAATTGCTTAAGCTTCATCTAAAATCACATATTGCCATTTAACTCTTTGTATTACTTTCTCATCTGAAACAGCAATCTGATAACTTGTAATAAAAACCTAATAAGGAGAGTTCTTTTTTCCTAAGTATTTTTATTGGAAAAACTTTTTCATTTCTTTTCTTTCTTTTAACTATCCCCAATATGAAAGAACCTTTAGATCAGGTGCAAACTTCTCAATTTCGCTTTACCAATTATGGAGAGTTATTGTTGGTGCAATAACTAAAAACGGTCCTAAGTTATTCTTATTTTCATAAATATGAGATAATAAGGCAATTGCTTATATAGTTTTTCCTAATCCCATCTCATCTGCCAATATACCATTAATTCCTTATGAGTATAAATTATCCAACCATCAAAGTCCTTTTATTTAGTAACTTTTCAATTCTCCTTTAAAAGATTTTGGAGTATCGACTAAGTTAGACTATTAATCAATATTGACATTAGAAAAATCTAAATTTTATGTTCTTTGCTAATCAAAGTCATTTCTTTATTGATGAATATTTTTTATCATTGATTTTATATTGTTTTTAGCCATTCGCGTTTCTTCTTTTGTTAACTTTAACAATTCATTAGATTTAGTTGTTCCTTTTGCCAAACCAAGCTTATTTGCCATGAACTCCGCATAAATTCCAGATTATTTAATCAAAAACTCAATTTTTCACTTTTATTTCATTTCTTCTTTTTTCTCTTCTTCTTTTTTCTACATTTCTTATATTGTTTTTTAAACCTTTTTTCTTAGATCTTATGCGTCCTTTTATTTCTTTCAAATAAAGTTTTATAAATCTTTATGCAGTCTTTTTATACGAGAGAAAATATCTGTTGCAATTTTGTTTTTCTTATAAAAATTTCTTTTAAATTCTTTTGCACACAAAACTGCTAAATTTAATTAGTTTTATTATAATTCGGTTCTAATAAAGAATTTTCTTTAGTTTTAGATGTCATTAAGAACCTATCCCCAATTTTACTCTATGTTTTCTAATACAATTTGCTTATTATTATTTTGTTAATAATTTCCTTACATTTAAAATCTAACATTTTCTTCTATAACAAATCTGCTACCTGTAATTGGTATTTATAATCAAGATGTTAAAATTGTTGAACTTTCCCCTTTTTTAGGCTTGTTAAAAGCAAATATCTTTTTTTGATTTTAATTGTCCTTTTTTATATCTATAAGGCTTTTTCTTATTGGAAATTTATTCTCATTTTAGGAAATTGAATTTTGAAAGTAAAAAGACATTGCTGGAATAGCCATAAGATTTACCTAATATTGTTTATCCTTTATTCTTTACAATTATTTACTGGTTATTCCAATTATAATCTACTCTTCTTCTCATCTTTTAATAATCTTTATACTGCTTCTTTCATTTATATTTTTCTACGCACTTGTCATAAGCTCTGTCTTGATCCTTTTGTTACTCTCCATTAAATGCGAATTTGAAGAAACATCATTATGAGTCTTTTTTTATGAGGAAGACTCGTTATCTTAATAATGTTGATTATCATGAATAATTGCCTATTATTTCATAGGACTTATTTCCTAAATAAAATCTATTTAACACGACATGATATTATATAGAATTTATAAAACATCATCTTGTGGTCCGAATATTTGTTTTTAAAATTTATAAATTTAATCAAATATTAATTAATTCATGTTTAATAATAGGTTTTAGGCAACTTTATTATTTGAGTCGATTTGTATTACTTTAACAAGAGTTTCTTTTGCCTTAAGGATTTCTTATGTATTTATATAAGAATTTGATAATCTTAATAATACAGCGATTTCATATTATTTTAATGTTTCTTTATTTTCTTAATAAAATTGCTTTGTATCTTTGTTGAAAACATTTTCTTTTATATTTAGTATTTTTTGTAATAGTTTTTATGATGTTTTTATTGATGAATTATAGTCTTTAATCTATTAAAAGATTGATAATTTGTTTATATTTACTTTAATCAACTCTAGTGAGTCTTATTATTGGTTACAAAGGGTGGATTATTCTTATAAATTCTTTAAACATTAATCATATAATTATTGTTAATAAAATTATTTAAACTCTTCTTTTAGTTATTATAGAGATTATTAATAGTTTTAATTTTATATTATTTTAAGCTATTGTAATGCGAATGTATTCTAATTTTCGATTTGTAATATTTTCTAACAATATTGCTATATTTATTATTAGTTTTACTAAACTTAAAATTATTAAATTTTCTATTAATAAACATTTATTAACTCTTAATTAAGTAGTCTATTATCTTAGTTTATTTCTATATTGTCTTAAATAAATTATAATCCTTTTTCTAGCTCTTAAGTTTAATTAAAATAGTCTTCTTACTATTAATGCTATTTTAAACAATTTATATCTTCTTGGTATAGCTCTATTGTAGATTCTTATTTCTTTTACAACTAATCCATCAAACTAATTGATTTATCGATTTTTCCTTATAAATTATTTATAAAAACAAGTCTTTATAAAGATTTTATTATAATTTCATTATTGATTTTTTATTGTTTATCATTATTATCCAATTCATCATATAATTTCAATATATTTTTTATTATATTTTTACTTTATTATATTTCTCCTAATTTTAATAAAACTAAACTATAATTGGCTAAGGCTTAAAGATTGGATTTATCTATTTCTAACAACTCCTTTAATACTCATTCAGATGATTTATAGTCTTTATTATTGATTAATTCTTTAGCTCTATCCAACATCCAAAGAATTTTAACATTTTTGTCTGAAAATTTCTTATCATAATTTGGTGGTTCAAACAAGTATCAATCACGACTAGCGATTCCTGTTTATATTTTTGGAGTAAATTTTGTCTCAATTACGCCAATAGATTATCGAATTGGATAATCATTAAAATTAGTATTAATAACATATTTATCATTCTTAATATTATTTTCATTGTTTATTCAATTTAAATAATTTTATATTTATTCCTATTTTTATTATTAAATTTATTCTTTCTTTTACTTTTCTTAATTATCAATCTTTTCCTTTATTTTTTAACTAATTTCTTCTTTATCTTTTTACTGTTTATCTAATATTCTTTATTTAATCTCTTAACTTCACTAATAAGATTATTAATATAATAATTTCTAATCTTATCCTTATGATTAAAATATTATATTTTTCCATTCTTTTTTTTCTAATTTAAACATCTCTATTTTAATAAACTCTTCATCCTCTTTAATTTGATAGGATTTTTCTAAATCGATTCAATTCTCAAATAAAATTCATTAAATTTGTTTTCCTTCGGAGTCATTTATTGATAAAAACTAATCAAACAATTCAAAATTCTTTGTTTTTAATCAAAAATCATTTTTCTTCAATTTTATAAAGATTTTATCTGAATTTTAATCCGTGTTTATTTACATCATTTATTATAATTTATGACAGACGTTTTTAGTTATACGAGAAAGCTTGTAGAGATAAACAATCCAAATATTCTGCTTAATTCTAAAACAAATTTGAAAATAGGACTGTTACCAGAAGAGGACCTAAAAACTGAATATGATGAAAATATGTTCAAACATAAAGAAGCGAATCCTTGATATTTAACTTTATCTAATTTTCCTATTTAATGCGAGAATACAATTAATACGAATAGAATCTCAACAACAGATTCAAATATTCAGCACTATGAAGGTGGATGGCCATAAGATATAGATTAATTTGATACAAAAGAGAAAAGGAAGTTTATCAAGAAGAAAATCGAGAAAAATTCAGAAAATCAAGACCGAATCACTCCATGTGTAAAGAAAATGTTAGAAACAGTCGAAATAATTCTTTAGTAAAACTGATAAATTGATATGTTTGAATAGTATTTTCCTTAATAAGTTTAAATCAACTCTAATAAAGATGAGTATTAGATTAACACCTTCAAAGTATTAAGATTTAAAGAGGAAGAAATCCAATGATAAGTTAGTTCGATTTCATGGTTTCCGGATTCTCCCATTAGATTAGCAAGTTCTTATTGTGTTGCATAGTTTGATAAGTAATAGTTTTAATAGAATAATGATAGTTATGTTTGGGATATAAATTTCTCTAACAATCCTCTTTAAACACTTTTATCTGATGATCCGATTTCCAAACTTGTTTATAATCATAAAAACGTTGATTAAATAGGTTTTGGTACTACTAAAGGAACAGTTGGAGTTTGGGATGTAAGAGAGAATAAATTGAGTCCAATTTTAATATCAGATCCAGATTTTTCCCATTAGGAAATTATTACAGATTTTATGTGGTTATCAAGTAAAGGTGGAAGTGAGTTTCTAACTACTTCCTCAGATGGGTTTGTTAAGTGGTGGGACATAAGAAATATAAATCAACCAACAGATTAGTTGCGATTATAGGAATTTCCAAGTGAAATCAAAAATAATATAATTGGAGGAACAAATTTAGAATATGTAGCAGAATATGGGCCTAAGTATTTAGTAGGTACAGAAACAGGCTCTTTGATATTAATTACAAAAAAGCCTAAGAAAAACGCAGAAATAAATTTCAATAATTGTTATGGTTTGGAAAACAATAGAAGAATAGGAAATATTCTATCGATTAAAAGAAACCCATTTTATCCCAGATTTTTCGCTTCTGTTTAAGATTGGACTTTTAATGTAAATTAATAAGATCTGGGAAGATGAGCTTAAAAGCCCTATTTTGTAAAGCAATTTTAATAAATCTCCTTATGTAGAAGGCCAATGGAGTCCAACTTGAGCAAACGTTTTTTATCTGATTAGAAAAGATGGATGGTTGGATATAATGGACTTTTATTATAAGTAAAATGAACCAATTTTAAGTTAGAAAATATCAGATTATTCATTAACTTGTTTGAGTGTTAACAGAATTACAGGGATTAATGCTTCTTAAGAAGAAGTTGGTAATTAAGGTTGATTGATTGCTATTGGAGATTATAATTCTAGTATTTATTTATCTAAATTATCAAGCTCTTTATATTGTTCTTTAAACTAAGAGAAAGAAAATGCTCTTGAGTTTTTAGAAAGAGAAAGATGAAGGGAAACTTAGCTAAAGAAATAAAGAAAAGAAAAAGTTGTAAGATAAAATTAATTAAATAAGCAAGAGGAAATCTTTCAATAAAAAGAAAAAGAGTAAAATTATGAATAAAAATAAGAAATAATTAAAATAAGCTTTTTTAAGCAATTGTAATAAACCTATGATTAATACAAAGATTTGATATAAAATCTTGATATTGATATACAAGAGAAGAAAGAATCATAAATTAATATTTAAGAGAATAACAAAGATAATTTATATGAGAATTCAAGCTAAAACGAATAATCTTTATAAATTGGATAATAAATCGATGATGAAAAGAAGAATTCGGATTTAAATGATATTAACTAAAGGAATATTGAAGATTCGTTGTAAATAACTAGCAATGAAATATAGGAAAATGATTCAAATAAATAAAACTAATCTTAATAAATTCTTTTAACATAAAACACAGAAATAGGTGGAAACTAGTAGTAAAACTAAGAATCAATAAACATAGAATAATAAAAGGAAACAAATAATAATTAGATATTAGATAAAAAGGTATCCTTTACCACTAAATGAATTATTAAATTATTTACATTTTCTTATATTTTGGATTTTGTTATATTTATTATCAAAGTTCTTCAGATTCTTAAATCCTCTATAAAAGTTAAAAATAAATAACAATAATTTCATCTTATCTAAAATGCTCAATTATAATTTCTTTTTATCCTTGATAAAAATTTAGTTATTACTAAAATGAGTTGAATTCTTATTAGAATTTATCTTTTTAGTTTTGTATTCATTATTTGTATTTTAGTAATTTATCATTATATTGCAAAGCTATTTAATCATTTTTTTCTTTAGTTTATTGAATATTTGTATTTATCTCCTTTAACTCTTATTGCTGTTTATTTATCATAATCTTTAGATTATCAATATTTTGATCTTTTTATAACAATTCATCTTTTAATGTTTGAATTGTGTTCAAATAAAACCTTTTATTATCTTTTTTATTCTCAGTTTACATTTTATCAATATCTTAATTGCATAAATCAGTCATTAATAATTTACTAAAATACTTAGCTTCGGTTTTTAGCTAAATCTCTTAATATTTAGCTATTTCTTCTTTTTACTCCTTGATTTAGGTAATTAGCAAATCTAAAATTATTCCAATTTAAATATTAAAATTATCGATTGATAAGTCTTCTTATATGTTTTTCTATTATAAAAAAGTTTTTAGTTTTTGTAATTTGATTTCCATTATTTCAGAATTCTCGGTTTAAAATCCATTATCAAACATTACAGAGAAATTTACTGTTTATTAAACCTTCTATTAAGATTGATTAAGATAATTAATTCAATCTTAATGTTTTTCACATATTTCTCATAAAATTGTATTCTCCTCTTATAATTCCAAGTTTTCTTATTGCGTTTATTTATAAAGATTTTAATATCAGATTATATCATACTCTTAAGAGTTATCTTTATTATAAAATTCCAACTAATTTTCTAACTTTATATTTGCCTGCTAAAGCTATTGAAAATTTTATTAATTAAATTATAGAGTATTTTTAATTTCTATGTTTTCCTCTATTAATTCATTATATTTTTATTGTAAATTTTATATTTCTTATTATTATAACTTTAGCTATTGTTCGTTATTATTATAATCCTTATTAATAGTTTCATTTTATAATTAATATCTTTATAACTAGCTTTTTAATATAGAATTCATATCAATCTATTTTTATATGTCTTATTAAAGCTGTTAATTTATAGCTTAATTATGTAATAGTTGTTCTTTTTATTAATCTATTTAGCTTTAATACTCCTATTCTTTTTATAATTACTCCTCTTTTTACCTTATTGAATCATATTAAATTTCCTATAAACTCTCATTTTATATTTATAATTCCTATATTTTCTACTACAATATTTTTTCTTTGTTATTTGCTATCCTTAAATCTTCTTATATTTCTAATAGTTAAATCTTTAACTATCTATTTTCCTATTACTAATCAATATATATAGATTTTTACTCTATTTAGTTATAACTCATCTACTTTTCATCTTCGCTAGAATGAGTAACTAAGACATCTTTTGCTTATTTTGTTTATAATTTTCCAATGAATTATTATTTGTTAATGAATTTCAATTCTTAAAATAATGGAGAAGCTTCAATTTCATCTTAAGAAAAATCAATATTTTGTTATTTAGAATTTTTATTCTTTTTTTATTAAGAGGAAAAGCTAGTTTAAGAATCCTTAATCGATAGCATATTTTTCAACGTATCATTCATAAGGTTTTTTCTTTATCATTTTTATGCCATTATAATGATAATCTAAATACATTTAAAATATGTAAATGAAAGTTCAAAAATTATAAAAATCATTCCAATAGACTTAAAGACATAAGTCAAAGAATTGATAAATATTATTTCTAAAATGTTTGATCTTAGCCCTGATATGATAATTCTAAGATCAATTATTTAAAACTATGAAGTTTGACTTGTTCCTGGCTTTAAATTAAGCTTTTACGAGCTAAGAAATAACCACGTAATTAACATTTCTAAAATTGCAACAAATTAAATTACTAAAACTAATACTGATATTATATAATAAGAGATTCAAGAAGATTAAGTCTCTTCTAAAGGAGATATTTTTGACTAAAGAACAGAAATGGTAAAAAGGCTATTAAACTTAAAAAATCATTTATCAGTTATATAGGAAGAAGATATAGATGACAGTGATGAAAAAAATAAAAAAATTACAAAAATTAAGAAAAAGTTTTTAGATTTTACGAAAAACAAAAAAGGAAATTTGATAGATTCGTTTTTTGAAAAAATGAGTTTATAAAATATAGATATTTAATTCGAGATTTATTCTTATCTGGATACAGCTGGCTGGTCTGGTATTCATTATTCTGTATTGTTTAGTTATGATAAAATTGTTGAGTAAGTTTTAAAGTCTTTAAAAGAAAGATTTTTCGATATTATTTCTAATGATGGACTTTCTCCTTTGTTTTTATGCGTGAATTAGAAGAATTGGAATATGATGAAAAAAATGATTATTTACGCTCATAAAGAGAATTTTGAGATTATTACTTAAAAAGGAAGTCTTTTACATGAAATTTTTAGATCTTGTCCTTTGGATATTATTGCTAATCTAATTGTTTCACATAAAGTAAATTACTTATTAAAAAATGATAATGGAGAAAATTGTATTGATTTATTATCTGATTAAAACTGAGTAAAAATACAAAAAATTATTTAAGTTACGAATTAGCCTGTTAAACCTATTGGATTGACTATTAGGGTTTATAAAAACTCTTTCATTTTTGGCCTGATGGAATGATTCCTTAGGTTGAATATAAAAAACAGAGTAATTGAATGATATAGATTAGAATAAGATATTCCCTTTAAGCCAGCGGAGATCATTTTATTCGAAAATATTACCAATATAAAATATATATAAGAAAGTACGGAGAAAGGAAACGATTGGTTTTCATTTTTCTATAAGGGATAATAGCATAAATATTTAATATAAAGAAACGATATTCTATGTTGGTAAAAGAATATTGAAATAAGCTTAAAATGGATCGAATATATTAAGAAATTATAAAAGAATTTACAAGACCCTTTTCTATTAAATTACATTGGATAAATTATTGATGATTTAGATAGAAATTATGAAGAGTTTGAATTTCCGAGTAAAAAAGATTATCAAAAAATCAATGAAATTTTAATAAAAGAAAATAATGATAAAAACTCTCCTTAAGTTACTCTATAGGATTTTAACATTATAGAATTATTAGGAAAAGGAGCTTTTGCTAAAGTTTATAAAGTTTAACACAAACTTTCTAATTAAATTTTTGCTTTGAAAATCATCAAAAAAGAAAACATTTAAAAATTAAAGTAATAAAAATACTGTCTTATTGAAAAGTTCATATTAGAAACTAACAGCGATTCTCATTTTCTCTTAAAATTGATTTTTTCTTTTTAAGATTCTGAAAATTTATATTTTATCATTGACTATTGCCCTTATGGGGATTTATCGGGTTGTTTATAAAGAGTAAATCATGGAAGATTTACAGAAGATATTGCAAAGTTTTACATGGCTTAGATTTTCTTAGCTTTGGATAATCTTCATAATAGAAACTTTATATATAGAGATCTTAAGCCCGATAATGTTTTAATTGCTCAAGACGGATACTTGAAGCTAGCTGATTTTGGATTAGCTGCGTCAGATATTAAAACTTAATAGGATTTTGCTAAGTCTTTTTGCGGAAGTCCAATCTATTTGTCTCCAGAAATATTAAAATAAAAAAAGACCTTTAAGGTTTCAGATTATTACACAGCTGGGGTTGTTATTTATGAGATGTTAATAGGAGAACCACCTTATATGACTGATGATATTAATGTTCTGTATCAAAGTATAAGAAATGGAAATCTTACTTTTCCATAGGATTCAGATATTAGTGATTAGGCGAAGGATTTTATATTAAAATTAATGGATCATAATCCTAAGACAAGATTGGGAAGTAAGGGAATAAAAGAGATTTAAGAGCATAGTTTTTATTAGAATTTTCAATGGGAAGATTTAATGCATAAAAGAATGTAGCCTCCAATTATATTTGAACCAGTGGATAACTAGATAACTAATTGATTTATAAAAATAAAGACTTTAAATAATGAGGATTTAAAAGAGAACTATTTTGAAGGATTCGACTACATATCAAAAGAATATTGTACTTATTATAAATAAATTATACTAAAAATTATATTTTTTTTTTAGATTTAAATAGATAATAAATATTAAGCT
>JACCDV011087768.1_pt1 | contig 12670 bp, 9 predicted proteins | sample 7446131 | NCBI WGS metagenome assembly JACCDV01 (sample SAMN15323448, study PRJNA562643) | freshwater metagenome | isolation source: river surface water | place: USA:Blue River Watershed | collected 2017-08-17 | reverse complement strand
CGTCACGATTCACAATCTTCATTCCTTTACACTGGAGGCACTCGATACGGATCATCATGAACGACTGCTCGCGTGGAAGAGGGCTCTCCAGGCTTATATGAAGACGATTCAGACGGACGCGCGACTTTAATACTGGATGGAGGCAAGGGCGGTGTTGCTGGAGATATGGTTATAGGCGATGCTGCAGTGTTTTCACCAAGCTGTTGTGCGCGCGCCTCTTCAATTTCACTGACTTCCTTCTCCTGTGCAGCAGGGTGTTCGAGCTGCCGCTCAAGTTCTTGGCGAATCGGTTCAAATACGAGTTCGCTCGCACTTGATGTTAACGTGCGTGCAATTTCGTCGGTGACGCCTAGTTCTTGCTTAATATTGCGTTCAAGTTCTTCAATAGGTTGGATGCCCAGAAGCGTAAACATCACCTCATTTTCAAAAGCCTCCCATTGGTCGAGGTGAAGTTTGTGTACAGTTGCTAGTTTTCTTAAGCGTTCTTGTACATCCGTCGAGGTAATTGCATCTCGAACTACCTTAGGAAGTGCAGCAAGTCGAGAACGGATTTCTTGTTGTAATTCTTCTGCTTCAGTCATACTTAAGGTTTTTTCTTTTCATCTTCCAGTTTTTCACGTGCCATTTTTCGAATCAAATCGAGCGCTTCCCGTTTATTTTCTTTGGGTTTTCCTGCTTCCTTACCGATTTTCTTTGACAGTTTTTCAACCCCCTCGGTTGTAGGAATAGTGGCATGCAAAAGTGAGGAGTAACTCGAGGTCACGAGCTTCTCTGCAATATCGCCAGCACTCTTAAATGTCCGAGGGAGTTTATTTGCCTGTGCTGCAACCTCGCCAATTTCTTCAGAGACATCTTCAAATTGCTGAACGGCGCGCTTAACGGTATTTGTTGCACGTTTAATGCGTTCATTTTGAATACTCATTTCAGCTTGTTGCTTCTTTGCTTCAGATCTAAGCGCAGCACGAGCCGTTTGCGCTGTATTTATAGCATTTGGGTCGGTAGGATTTCTAGCCAAATTGTTCTCCGCATTCGAAAGATCTCGTTCCATTCTGTCTAAAGTTGGTTTATAGCGACTCTCGATGTTTCCCTGAGCTATTGCAGCATCTTTCCGCGCATTTTCAAGAGTAGTTTTTGCAGCTTCATGTTCTCTTTCCGCCTGATCATATTTTGTTTTAAGAGCGGGATTATTTTGCATTTCCGTTGCCAACGCTTTTTTAACCGTCTCCTTCTTTTCTTCATCTGAAACAGCAAGACGTTTAGCCTGTTCGGCTACTTTTTGCTTGTACTGCGTCTGAGCACCCTCGAATCCACCAACGGGTTTACCAGCTACGCTTTCTATTTTCTTAATTCCAGCGACTGCTTGAATCTTGCCTCCCAAACTGGTTTGCATGACATTGAAGTCTCGTTTAGCAACAGAAGCTGTTTTTTGAGCTCCAAAGTCATATAACTTTTGAGCAAAAACATTATCAGTCTTTTTTGCACGACTAGCTAGGTTATTACTAAGTGCAAGGCCACCCCTGCCTATGGTTTGTCTCCCTGCGAATCCGCCAACTCTCGACAGTATCCCAGCTCCGAATGCGGGTACAGTTGCGGCATAACTAAACCCACCAATCTTTGTTGAAAACGAGGTCGCTATTTTAATTGATGCATACAGCATGCCCAGAATCATGAGGTATCCAAAGAGTGCGTTTATGCCACCTTGGCTCGAGGCATTTGAGAGCAAATCTCCCAGTTTTCCATTGCCGGAATTAATTTTGGCAACCCCTTCCCCGAGTTGAATCGTAGCCCAGAGCATAATGAGAAGGAGGGGTCCAAACACGGCATTCTTTAAGAGGGCATTCCACCACTGAGACCATCCAAAACCACCCATATTTGCACCCGGTATGAGATAGGAAGCAAACGCAAGGGACGAAGTAATTAAAAGAATAATAAAAAGAATGGCACGTGCGATAAGTAAGAATGAGGCATAAAAAAAGAAGAGCGCTGTTACCAAGAAGAGAACTGCAGATACGATTCCAAGAAGGAGCGTAGTCCATCCGCTGTCAGTTGCTGTTGCCGTTTTCCAAAGCGCCTTATCGGTTTCCGCAAAACTCGTTACTCCCATAAGTTGGGCAAATCGTCCCGAGATTCCTACTTGGTACTTACCAAAACTGGTAGCTGACTCCACGACTCCTGCTGGCGCAGTACCGACAAGTGCAGCGTTATAAAATTGTATGGCAACGAAATTCGACGAGGTAATTATGAGGCGCGTAAAGAGAAGACTGAAATTAATGAGAACCGCGATGACGAGGACATGAGCCACCGCTTGCCGTGCATTGAATTTCTCAATACCGAGAATCATACTGAGTGCGATAAAGGTAAACATGCCAATGATAAGAATGTTGGCGATGTCACGAAAGGTGGTCCAGACAGCCTCGATCCCCACGCGAGTGTTTGCGTAAATAGTAGAATCAAACCCTGAAACAGTTAAATCGAGAGCGTAATTAAAGAGAACCGCGGAAAGCCCAAGAATCCATCCTGTAAGATAGATGGCAAGTTCCCCAGTCCATACGGCAAGCTGTCGTCCCATGCAGGAGGTAAAATTCGTTAGAATTTGCCCCCAACTTTCACAAGAAGTATCTCTTTTGTAATCCGGTAATAGCGTGCTCCCTGGTACGCCCGTAGCTGTCGGGTCTGATTGAATACCCGTTCCTGGTATGCCAGTTTCAAATTGTGCATAGGAAACACTCGGTGATATAAGTGAGGTAGATACAAATACGAGCATTGCAGTAATGATCAGTAAGCAAAAAGTGGGTTGAGGCTTTGTTAGCATATATGGCGTTACTGCTTCCATCTATTGAACCACATTACAACCGCATCGTTGTTATTTATATTGCACCAGCCAATATTTGGATCGGTAGAATCGCCCCATGCTTTGAGTGTATCGTCGACGAGTATATTTGTTGCCGCAATCACCTCATCGCGCGTTTTTTGCGCGTTCGTTGCTTGTTGTGCACTATGCAGTTGATTATTGGCCACCATGGTATCAAGGCGCTCGATAGCAGTGCGTTGATTAACTGCGGATGAGCTTGTGGTCACGAGTGCAATAAGCTGATTGATTTGCGTGAGTGCCGCCTCTGATGCTCGTATGTCATTGATTGTCGTTGAAGCCACAGGGGCAATCTCTCGATTTATAATTGGTTGTGAAAATGAAGGCGTGCTCGTTGATGCGGCAATTTTCCTCTCGTCGAGCGGAACCGGGGTGCATGAGGTTGCGCCCGAATCCCCTGTTGTTCCGCAATTCTGTTGTGTAGCAAATTCGCGCACTTTTGGAACCATGAGTCCCCAGCACTGCGTTTCGGCTGCGCGTAATTTTGCAATGGCATTCGTGAGAGCTGTTGCTATTGCCTCTTTAGATTGCTTAAAAAGTGTTTCAATTTGTCGTGCGGGTGAAAGAATACTGATAGCAGCATTTATGGCACCTGTTCGCACACTCGCCGATGCCTCCGATGCCATACGATCAATATAGGATGGCTGCCCGTTTTGAGCGCTCATAAGGCCAGAGAGGCCACGAATACTGTCGGTGACTATCACGCTGGAGAGCCCTGCTTGAAGCGCGCCATTTACCTGATCAATTTCATTGGCGTTTAATAAAATGTCGGTTCCTGCGCCAATCATCTTAGAGAGAGTATCTGCAAGTATAAATCCTGGGGTGATGACTTTTTGTGTAAGTGGATCATCGTTATCAAAAACGGGAAACATACCACGCCCCCAATTCAACATCTCCCTCACGTTCGTGTTATGGGTTGCAATTGCTGCTTCGCTGCGAGATTTAATGATGTTATATTGCCCGAGCTCATAATTTGGGGGCTCGATGAGGTTATTCCATGTACCCCAGTTTACGGGCGCAGCTCGACTTACATAGGCAGCACGCGCAGCATCACTTGCAAATGCGCAGGATACGGCACTGCTTGGAGTGCGCGTGGACTCATAGTAATTTCGAGCGTACGCCGTCTCAACTCTACCCTTGAATGCTCCACACATAGAACCGGACTTTGCTTCATTGACCACATTTATGACGATGGCATCAAATCCTGGGCGTAAATCGCTCTCGAAACTTTTCAGATATTGAGCGTTTCCATTCCTTCCTCTTTCCGCTGCGTTGAGCACCTGTTTTTGCAATCCTGCGACCGCATCGTTTTTTATCGCGGATACGACGCCATCAAGAACGCATTCCTTGTAGACCAAATATCCCGTATTCAAAGTTACCGCCGCATCGTTCACGGGAACGTAAATACCACCGACGGCACTTAAAGAACCTACATTTTGATATTTACTCGCGCTACAACCAAATATCCCATCTCGTAAGAGTGAGCCAGATGCGGTGGGTGTGCACCGTTTATTTACATCCGGACCCTCGTTTACTTTTCCATCAATACAAAGCGCAGTGCCAGGACAGGAAGCTGCGCCCGCGGGGCATGCCGAGGGAAGAGTTATCCCAGCGGTGCCCGCGTTCGATCCAGGACCAGCCGTAGCGGTTGCTGTTCCCGTAATAGATTGATTCGGTGTTGCGGTTATAGTTTGATCAGGTGTTGCAGTTTGGGCATACGCAAAAGTGCTCGCACAGAGAATCAGCACGATGACAGAATAAAGATTAATTCGTGATTTTGCGTACATAGTATTGTGCGAGCGCATTGAACGACATCAGCAATTCTTGCTCCGCTTCATTATACGATCGAAGAAGTGCGGCTGAGGCGAGAGCATCGGAGCCAAAAACACTCATGCGATCAAGAGTGTGTGCATACGAACCAACTGCATTTGCCGCGCGCAAATGTTCAGGGGCGGCGTCTTTCGGAATAGTGAGTGCCATCATTCCCTCCTCTACTGTGCGGTAGCGAGTCGCTGATTTTTGAAGCTCGAAGAGCCATGCGACGTCTTTGGTGCTGACATAGTGTGCAAATAATTCAATTTCAGGCACCTCTTCCGTTACCATTGGTGCGGTAACGGCTTTCATATCGGTGCGGTATTCAAGGACTCTCTCTTTCGAAGAATCACTGTCGAGACGTAATTCTTGCGCCGTGTGTGCGCTGTAGGTATTCGGCGCGCGGAGATTGGAAGCAACGGTTGCCCCCAGCTGCTCTCCGCGAGTAGGGGTATATTCGCCATATTGTTTTAGAGATACGTATCCGCCATACAAAATTTGCGCGATATCCGCTGAAATAGTTGCGAGCGGATCTGATGAGGTGGCAATGGTTGAGGAGGCATCTACTGAGGTAACTACTATTCCTGCGCGAGCAAGCTCATCCTGCCAATCGGGAGTACCGTTGTTGTCCGTATCTTCAATTGGAACATACTGCGGCAACGTAACAGGAACTCGATCGGTAAGGATCGTTTGAGAAGCGGGCGAAAAAATGGTTCCAAGTTGCATACCAATTGCAGCAATAAGAAGCGCTACCGAAAGCGCGGCAGAAGTCAAAATGGGCGAATACCCACGCATAAATTCCCTGCGCACTACAAAAGTATACCATCGTCCTCTGAGAGCACACCGAGAACAAGCGTATATCTGCGGGTAAAATGATGAACACGCCTTACAGTTCTAGTTTCGTCGTAAACATGAAGACACTTCCTGGTTCTGTTGAGGAAAATTTCACCCCGTTCGTGCTAAATACGGTTGTGAGAATAAAAAATCGACGGGAGAGACTCTCAACACTTGCGTTATACGTCTCGAGTGCCTTCAAAAATTCTTCGTCGCTCGTCGTTAAGGCTATTTTTACGAGGTTAGCGCCCACTTCAATGTACGAGTTTGCGTATGCGGTGTGAGCACTCTGTGCGGAGCTGGGAATGTTTTGAAGAGCGGCCAACTCGCTTCCTAACTGTGCATAATCCTCTCCGAGGCGCCTGAGAACCCCTATTTTTTGTGAATTAGTACGATCTTCCACATGATCCTTTTGAATTTGAGCGGTGTTGGTGTGCGTTGATTCGAAAGCTTGAATGAAAGTTCCCATATCATTTCCGTATGAGTACAGGGCGCTTTGAAGGGGCGTGCGTTCTTGTATATTTGAATCAACACTCAGTAAGCCCTGGGGAATGAAGGAAAAACCTCCCTCGATAACGGGTGAATCCGAATTTGGCGTAGCACTTTTCGAGGTGGATGCCGACAGAATCATGAGCAACTCATCGAGGCTTCCCGAATATGAATTGCCAGTATCTTGAATTGAAGGTGTATGAGGAAGCGGCAGGGTGGGTAAGTTTGTAATCGGTGATTGTCCGCGAATAATATCAAGCGGATTGAGGCCACTTGCGGGAGGTGCACTTCCCTTTCCGGTGAGAAATACGCTCCCCGGAGAGGTCCATGTCGTCCGAGATGATGAGCTTGTGACACCGAGTCTCGGTACGACGACGAGAAACCCAAGGCTGATTAAAAGAGTCATCACGCTTACTAGTGTGAAATACGGGTGCGCGCTGAGTCGCTCGAAAAGTGAAGGCGAACGTTCAGGTTGAGGATCTGAATTCTGGGGAGGCATTGTGAGTAGTGTACCTCGCGGTGCGGATACGAGTGGTAGTATATGCACATGCCAGGAAAGAGTACGGTAAAAAACCTCGGTGCAGTATGTATGGTGGCCTTCCTCTTATTCCCTTCGATTTCTTTTGCTTTTCCTATCGGTGGCGCCATCGGAGTCATTCGACCCTGCTACAACAACGCTATTTACGTCGCACTTGGTCCTCCGCGCGGAGGGGCGTATATATGGACGCCATCGACTAAGACCTATCAATTTGGTCCTCCACGACGTTCTGGTCAGTGGGTTCTTGGACTTGCGAGTGCTCCGTATTACTGTGTTGTTTCAATTTTACCCGTTGAAGTGTGGTCAGGAACTCATATCGACATGATGGGGAGTTCCCGATAAAAATCGATGCCTGCGCATCGATTTTTTCTCGGGAACTCGGCCGGAGACATGTTTCGCGAGTAGGCGAAACAGTCGAGGCGTGGTCAGAGAAATTTTCGAGCGACGGCGAGGAAATTATCTGTGACCGATGGAGGTTATCTATACTAGAGCGCAATTTTCTTTCATGTAACTCAGCCGGAGACATGTTTCGCGAGTAGGCGAAACGAGCGACGGCAGATATTTACCCGCACTCTCATTACTGCAGCCCCCGAACAATTCGCTTCCACTCCTCGAGGGTGAGATCCTCAGCGCGCACCGACGTGTCGAGATGTGCTGTCTGTAATGCGTGAGCGGCTTTTGTGCCAAATACCTTCCCTAAATTCCCTCCAAGCTGTTTTCGCTTAGCGGCAAATCCTGCCTTAACGATGAGAAAGAACATTTCTTCGGTCAAGTCACTGAAAGACGTGCGAGAAATATCAGAAATAAGGAGTATGGCAGAATCGACAGTAGGTGGTGGATTAAAACAGCCCGCAGGAACTTTGGCGACGAATCGCGGCGTGCCATATGCTTTTACCGAAAGAGAGAGAATGCTTTCTTTTTTATCGCGCGCAACAATTCGTTCGGCAACCTCTTTCTGTATCAAAAGTGCCATGGCGCGTGGCTGCGCTTTTGCCTCGAGAAAAAGGCGGATAATCTCCCCCGTTATGTAGTACGGAATATTTGCCGCAAGTACGTAGGACTGATTCAAAAGACCGTGTTCTTCAGGCTTAAAACCGCGAATGTCCCGCTCGATAAGGGTAAGTAGGCCAGATTCGATCTCCTCAGTAAAAGTCGCACGCAGTTCGGCGACTAAGTGTGTGTCTTTTTCTATCGCAACCACACGCCTTCCCGTTTTGAGAAGCTCCTTGGTAAGAGCCCCTTTCCCCGGCCCGATTTCGAGGATAGTTTCATGAGGGAGAAGCGAGAGCGAGGCGATTAAATCACGCGCCACCCACTGTGCGTTTAAGAAATGTTGTCCCAATCTTTGCCCCATAAAGCGCACTGTTACATGCGCTTTCCAATCTGCCAAACCTACAGAATATAGTTTTCGTGCGACTGTGGTTCGTGTGCGTAGGTGATGAGTCTCTGATCAATGTCTTCAAGAAAAGGAGATGGAACAGTGCTTTCTCGAGTGCCGTATTTAAGACGACTACCCGCGAACGTAAGAAACAGGTGTTTGCGCGCTCGAGTGAGTGCTACATAGAAGAGGCGGCGTTCTTCTTCAGGATCGCGCTCTCCGGTATCGCGCACTGAGGGAAAGAGGCCATACTCAAGGCCTGTTACAAACACTGCATCAAATTCGAGACCTTTTGACGCGTGAACGGTCATGAGCGAAACAGCCTCCTTTTTATCCGCGAGCTCATCTTGGTCGCTCATAAGGGATGCGTCCTCAAGGAGGCGCTCGATTCCCTCCGGCGCTGGAAGTGCATCGTAGCGCGTCGCATGTGAAGCTAGCTCAAACACATTGTGCAGTCTATCCACCTCGTCTTTTGATTCGGCGAGTGCCTCTTCAAGCCCACTTACTTTAATTGCAAAACGAATTGCCTCAGATGCTTTGACGGTTTCAATTGACTGAGCGATGCGGGAAAGGAGACTGCGAAATGCAGCGACTTTATTCTTCGTTGCAGGAGAAAGTTTGTCGTCCTCCCCTATGAAAAGCTTATCAAGCGTCGTTTTTCCGATTCCTCGAGGCGGAGAGCTCGCCGCCCGAGCGAAATCCACCTGACTTTTGAGGTTTCGCGATGCGCGGAGATAGGCAAGGACGTCCTTGATTTCTGCGCGCTCGAAGAACTTCGTACCGAGAACCCGGTACGGAACACCCTCTGCGATAAAAGCCTCCTCAAGCGCACGAGATTGGAAGTTTTCTCGAAAAAGCACGGCTATGTCGGACGCCTTCACTCCATTCCCGAGTAGCTCTCGAGCGCTCCGTGCCACAAAGAAGGCCTCGTCACGTTCTGTCTCTCCTGCAAAAAGCTCGATAGCGTCCCCTGTTGGATTACTCGTGAAGAGCTTTTTTTCAAAACGATTTACATTTTTCTCAATGACCGCATTTGCAGCGGTTAGAATAGTTTGCGTTGAGCGATAGTTTTCCTCAAGGAGTACCATCGTTGTGCCAGGGAAGTTTTTTTCAAATTTGAGCAGATTGCCGATTTCAGCACCGCGCCACGAGTAAAGACATTGATCGACATCGCCGACAACGCAGAGATTCTGCGCGTCCCCTGCAATGAGGCGTGCAATTTCGTACTGCGCTCGATTGGTGTCCTGGTATTCGTCGATAGTGACATGAGTCCAACGGAGACGTAGCTTTTCCGTCACATCTGGTCTTTTCTTCAGTAATGACAGCGTTGTAACGAGAAGGTCATCAAAGTCGAGTGCGCCCTCATTGACGAGGGCTCTCTCGTATCCAACCCACACTTCACCAATTGAGTTTTCGTATGAGGTAGAAGCCTTTTCGATAAATTCCTCCGCGCTTCCCCCTTCGCCTTTTTCTTTCGATATTCGGGCGAGTACCTGTCGTGGTGGAAAGCGCGTCTCAAGTCCGCGGGCGGTGAGGATGCGCTTTATGGTCTTGATACTATCGTCACGATCCCAAATAGCAAACGCGCGAGGGATGCCTGCCTCCTCGGCAAATTCTCGAAGGAGACGCACGCCGAGGGAGTGGAAGGTCGCAATAAAGGGCTGTCGTCCGCCCGAATTTGTAGCCGCAAGAAGTGTGTGGACGCGCTCCCGCATCTCCCCCGCTGCCTTATTGGTAAAGGTGACTGCAAGAATTGCCTGAGCGGGCACTCCAGAGGCGATGAGGTTTGCGATACGGTGGGTAATCGTTTTTGTCTTCCCTGCGCCCGCACCTGCGACGATAAGAAGTGGTCCTGAAACGTGGAGGGCAGCCTCTTTCTGCTTTTCATTGAGGCCATCGAGATGATTCACCGGTGCAGTGTAACATAAGCAGAGAGCCATGTTTTCGGGGAAGAGAACGAAAGCGTGGCCATTTTTGTGTAAAATCGTCTTTTCAAAATTCCAGGGTGTAAAAGTTGACAATATCGCTATCCACTCGTCCAATTTTGATTTCATTGACTCCGAAGCGTGGTGAGGATACCGTGAACTGTGTGGTGTTCCAGTGTCCGACCCTTTTTGGCGGAATCTCAAAATAGTGAGGTTTTAAGCCAAAATATTCCGAATGATAGTCTTTCCACCACAAAAAACGGCTTAAAAGCTTAGTTTTAGAGAGAAAGAATGGAAACCTTCTTTCTTGATATTACTAAAGCGGGAGAGCTGCTTACATTGGCTTATCTTCAGTAAGAATCAGGAACCTCAAGCGGGCACGCAACCCCATTGGACGGTGACATTTTTGGATAAAAACCGCTCAGCGGCCCGTTTCCTCGTACTATCTCGACTTCCCCTTACCTATCTACTGTACCTAGGATTTGGTCTCACACTAGCGACAACCGCACTCTTTTTTGGCCCAACGACCGCTCAAGCGGGCATCTTAGACGAGTTTCGATCGATTCTCCAGAGTAAGGCGGATGCATCTTCAAACAGCTCGTCAAAGAGCGTTCAGTCCATGCCTCTTCCAAAGCCTGCAATGAATATTGATCCGAATCCTGCAAAGGGCGGTGGTGACATTGTTATTGTGGATGGCGAGGCGGTAGTCCCCGAAGAAGGCCCCGCAGGAACCATTGCTGATATTGAGAGGTCAAAGAACTCATCCATTAGTATCTATGTCGTTCGAGAGGGGGATACTCTTACCGGTATCGCTAAAATGTTTGGCGTTTCTCCAAATACGATTAAGTGGGCAAATGATCTCTCTGCAAAAGGTACTATTCGCGTCGGCCAGACCCTTACCATCTTGCCCGTTACCGGAGTGAAATATACGACAAAAAATGGTGATACCCTTACGTCAATTGCGAAGAAATTTGGTGCTGACAGTGAGGAAATCGCAACGTTTAATGCGCTTGATGGGGCACTTGTCGCTGGCACAGAAATAATTATTCCTGATGGTGAAATCGCTGCTCCGCCTGTCTCAGCATCTGTCGCGCGATCAAGTGCGGGCGCAACCTCGTATGCAGGATACTTCCTGCGTCCAATTGCAGGCGGTGTGCGTACCCAAGGCGTTCACGGGTATAACGCTGTTGACCTCGCAGCAGCTGTTGGTACGCCCGTTGTCGCATCGGCAGCAGGTGAGGTTATCGTTGCCAAAGAAGGCGGTTGGAACGGCGGCTACGGTTCATATGTAGTCATCAAGCATGCAAACGGTACCCAAACCCTCTACGGCCATGAGTCTTCGGTCATCGTCGGTGTCGGTCAGTCTGTGGTTCAGGGTCAGGTTATTGGGTATGTGGGAGCGACCGGAAAGGCGACCGGTCCCCATGTACACTTCGAAATTCGTGGAGGCCCTCGCAACCCGTTCTAATATTCTATGAACTCTCACTATGTCATGCAGCTGGTACTCCTGTTGCGTTACTTTTTTTAACGACACTAGAATTCTCTGAGGCGATATTGAAGGGCCTCCAACATGTGTGATGGTTCAATAGTGTCGCTCTGTGCTAAGTCCGCTATAGTGCGGGCTAATTTTATAGATCGATGGTACCCGCGTGGGGATAATTGAATCCTTTTTGCAGCTTCAACAAGCGTGAGTTCCGCTTTTTCCGATAGTTTGGCATATTCCTCTATGTCCTTCGCGCGCATGTCAGCGTTGGTGGTTAGTGAGGGTTTCTGAGAAAAACGCTTCTCTTGAAGCAATCGCGCGCTCTGTATACGTTCTCTCGTCGCCTCTGATTCTCCTTTTGTGCGACGTCCTTTCATTGAAAGGTGCTCGGGCGCAATTTCAGGTACGGTCACCCACATGTCTACCCTGTCCGCGATAGGGCCAGAGATTTTGCGGCGATATTTCTCAACAGTATGTGGCATACACGTACAACGAGAAGATCCCCAAAAACCACACGGGCACGGATTGAGGGCTGCAATAAGCATGAAATTTGCCGGAAACACTGCTGAGCCTTTCGCGCGGGCAACTGACACAATTTTGTCTTCGAGTGGTTCGCGAAGTGCATTAATGACATCGCGATGGAATTCAGGGAATTCATCAAGAAAAAGTACTCCGCGATGCGCCAAGGTTACCTCCCCTGGTTTTGGAATAGTACCTCCGCCAATGAGTGAAGCGTATGAGGAAGTGTGATGAGGTGCCCGAAAGGGTGGGTGGAATATATTTCCCTGCGCAAGCGTACCTGCTAGGGAATGTATGGTGGTAACCTCAACTGCCTCCGCTTCTGAGAGTCTCGGCAGAAGAGATACAGCTGCACGTGCCAACATGGTCTTTCCTGTTCCCGGAGGTCCATACAGCGCAATGTTGTGTCGGCCAGCTGAGGCAATTTCAAGTGCTCGCTTTGCGTTTTCCTGTCCGCGAATATCATCAAATGCCGATTCAGTGTCCTTTCTATCGGGTACGTCTCGTTTTCGTACGAAGGGAGGAATGATTCCCTTTTTTGAAGTGAGATGCACTATGAGTTGGTCGAGGCTTGAGACAGGAAAAATGGTAATCCCCGATACAAGTGATGCTTCTTCTGCATTTGCGTGGGGCAGGTAGAGTTCGAGATATCCCGATTCCTGAGCGATGCACGCTATAGAAAGTGCACCTCGTATACTGCGGATTGTCCCATCAAGAGTGAGTTCCCCTGCAAAGATTTTCCCCTGTGGATTGAACGCGATCTGATGTGATGCGAGTAAGTATGAAAGTGCAGCAGGAACATCGAACACGGCGCCCTCTTTTT
>JACCDV010599195.1_pt1 | contig 12674 bp, 16 predicted proteins | sample 7446131 | NCBI WGS metagenome assembly JACCDV01 (sample SAMN15323448, study PRJNA562643) | freshwater metagenome | isolation source: river surface water | place: USA:Blue River Watershed | collected 2017-08-17 | reverse complement strand
CGTCCCATGGATGGAACAAAGTAGGTCTTCTTCTGGATGTTCGGGTCGAAGCGACGCTTGGTCTTGTTCTGAGCGTGCGAAACCTTGTGACCGAACTGTGGACCAGTCTCAGTGACCTGGCAGTAGGCTGCCATTTCTCCTCCTAGGGGCGTGTTTACCCGAAGCTTATGTTGGGGATTGTTAGGGCCTAAGCCCGTGCAACCCCACAAGTTTAGGAGAGACGGGGGTAGTAAAGCAAGTCTTGATTTAGAAAACTCAACCTGACACGCCACAATCACCGCAAATTCCGAACAGTTCGATGCTGTGACTGACGTCTTTGAAGCCGTGAGAGATGGCTAATTGATCCGCTGCCGCCTCGAATCCGGCCAATTCAAACTCAACCGCGCGACCGCAGCTGCGACAAATTAGATGGTGGTGGTGATCGGTGGTGCAGTTTCGGTATTTGGTCTCTCCATCGGCGGATGCCAGGCTGTCAGCTGCGCCAACCTGAACCAAATCGGTAAGCGCTCGATAAACCGTGGTAAGGCCAATCTTTTGGCCTTCCTGAACCAATACCTGGTAGAGCTCCTGGGCCGAAACAAAGCCCGGTGCGCGATCTAGCGCAGCTTTGACCGCGGTCTTTTGCCAAGTTGAGCGCTTCTGAGTCACTTTGTCACCGCCAGCTTGGTCTTGAAATACGCCACCACACGAGCAATTAGGTAGATCGTGAAAGAGATTGTGGTGACATAGGGGCTAATCGGTAGTGATGAACCGAGTGCCAAGAAAATGCCACCGAGCATGCTGACAGCGGCAAATGCCACGCTCAAGATCGGCACCCAGAGCTGGCTGGTACTAAGCCGGAGTGCAGCTGCCGCCGGGGTGACCAACAGTGCGAGCACCAATAGCGCTCCCACCACCTGCACAGCTGCCGCCACGGCCAGACCAAGCAGCATCACAAAACCAATGCCAAGTGCCCTAACCGGAACACCACGGGCCATAGCAACCTCTGGATCCAAAGACGCAAAGCTCAGTGGTCGCCAAATCAAAAGCATTGAAACCACAACCAGCGCCGCAATGCCAAACATCGAGAAGAGCTTCGGGTCATCCACCGCAACTATCTGCCCAGTTAGCAAACCGAACTTGTTGGCGGCCCGGCCCGGATAGAGCGATAGCGCCAAAATGCCAAGACCCAGACCAAAAGGCATCAGCACCGCAACTATCGAATTGCGGTCCTTGGCGCGATCGCCCAAAAAGGCAATAATCCCGGCCGCAATCAGTGAGCCAAAGATTGACCCAAACACCACATCAAAGCCGATTAGCAGGGCGATGGCGGCTCCGGCAAAGGAGAGCTCGGCGATGCCGTGAACGGCAAACGATAGCTCTCGGTTCATAACGAAGACTCCGACTAGACCGCCGATTAGCGCAAGCAACGCCCCGGCAATCAAAGAGTTGGTGACCAGTGGTAGCAGGCGGTCGTAATCCGAGAAGTTGATGATGTCGCCAAGGTTCACTACAACCACTCCTCAGCCTCGTGGTGATCGTGATCGTGAGCGCCGAGCACCACGACTCGTCCCTGATTTCTGACCACGTCGATTTCGGTGCCGTAGAGCTCGCTGAGAACATCAGACTGGAGCACCTCATCGGCAGTTCCGATGGAATAGCGGCCCTGGGCTAGGTAGAGCACCCGATCGACATAGTCGATGATGGGGTTTACGTCGTGGGTGACAAACAGCACGGCGGCACCAAAGCGCTCACTCTGCTGGTGCACGAGCTCACTCACCACCTGCTGGTGGTGCAGATCCAGGGCACTGAGCGGCTCATCGGCCAGAATCAGCTTGGGGTGAGAGATTACGGCCTGTGCCACCCTGACCCGCTGCATCTCACCCCCGGAAAGTTCACCAACCGGGGTTTGGGCCAGGTGATGAGCATCAACCTGCGCCAAAGCCTCAAGTGCGAGTGCTTTTTTCTTGGCAGAAGGCAAAGGTAGGCCGAAGTTGTGCCCATCGAGGCCAAACCGCACTGCGTCAATCACCTTCAGCGGTAAACCGGAGTCAATGGCTCGGTGCTGCGGCACATAGCCGATGTGAGTGTTGCCGTGGCCGGAGGGCTTGCCCAAAAACTCAATTGAGCCTGAGCTAAGGGCCTGTTGACCCAGAATGCTCTTGAGTAGCATCGACTTTCCAGAGCCATTCGCCCCGATTACGGCAATAAATTCGCCGGGTTGGATCTCAAGATTCAGATGCTGCCAAATCACCCGCTGGTCAAATGCCAGCGAGGCGTTTTTGACTGCCAGAAGCGCCACTAGTAAACGGCCTCTTGAATTTGATCCAAAACCTCGTTCATCCAGTCGAAGTAGCTCAAACCGGCCTCCGGGATCAGCTCGCTGAGCTGCACCACTGGAACGCCCTCGGCTTCAGCCAGCTTTCTGAGCCTCTCGGAAACCTGGTCCTCAACCTGGAGGTTAGTGATCAGGATCGACACCAGGTTGTTTTTGATCAGGGTCTCGGTTTCTGCGAGCGCCGCCGGTGGCACCTCGGTCTCCTCCTCGATGGCATCGGCTAGCGCCTCGGGAGTGAGGTTCTCAAAGCCAGCGTGCTCGAGCAGCAGGTTTCCAACACCTTCTGCCGCAACCACGCCAAGGCCGAGCGAGTGTCCGGCTAGGCCCTCAAGTCGGATTTGCAGGTTGTCTAGCTCGATCTTGAAATCGTCGTAGTTCTTATTCACATCGGCAAATGCCTCGGGACGCAAGTCATTTAGGGCGGCCACGAAGTTCTGAGAGAATTCATTCACCGCGTCAAAGTCATACCAAACGTGCTCATTGGCATGGTCGTGAGAGTGAGCATGGGAATCGCTCTCGCCGGTTGAATCCAGCTCTGGCACCGCCTCAACCACAAACTTCACGGAATCGGCGGAGTCCACCAGCGTATGCATGAACTCGTCGTAACCACCACCGTTGAGCACAATCAATTCAGCGTCATTGACGGCAAGCTGGTCACGAGCTGATGCCTCGTAGGAATGGGGATCTTGCATTGGGTCATCGAGTAACACGGTTACCTCAACCCAGTCACCACCGAGCTGCTTGGCGATATCTCCCCAAACATTAGTGGAAGCCAAGACCTTGACCACTCCGGTGGCACCGGTCCTAGTCACCTCTGGGGTGGCGGAACTGGATGGGTTGGTGCTTGGGCCAAAAATGCCCGGTGCAATAACAAAAACTGCCAAAAGGCCTGCAACTGCCGCAGCGATGACGCCAAAGATCCATTTCTTCATGCCTCGACACTACGCTTATTGAAAATGAATGTCAATTGCAGTTAGTCGAGTAGCAGCGCTGGTTCCTCAATCACGCTTGCCACGTCCTGCACAAACCTAGATGCCACGTCACCATCCACCACGCGGTGGTCAAAGGTCGCACCAATTGTGGTGACCTGGCGAACCACAATCTCATCGTCAACCACCCAGGGCTTCTTGCGAATCGAGCCGAGGGCAACGATTCCAACCTCACCTGGGTTCAGGATCGGGGTTCCGGTGTCGACACCAAAGACACCGATGTTGGTGATGGTGATGGTGCCGTCCTTCATATCCTCCGGGGTGGTCTTGCCATCTCTGGCGGTGGCAGCTAGCTGTTCGATGGCCTGAGCCAGCTCAATCATGCTCATGGCATCGGCATCTTTGATATTTGGCACGATCAAGCCACGCGGGGTAGCGGCAGCGATACCAAGGTTTACGAAGTTGTGAACGATGATTTCCTCATCGGTCCAGGTCGAGTTCACCATGCGGTTTCTTCGCACCGCCCAAATCATGGCCTTTGCCATGATCAAAAGCGGAGTCACCTTGATGCCTGCGAAGTCAACCGAGTTTTTTAGGCGCTTGACATATTCCATGGTTCTGGTGGCATCAACGTCTACGAAGATGCTGACGTGGGGTGCGGTAAATGCACTCTTGACCATGGCATTGGCAATAGCCTTGCGCACGCCCTTGACCGGAATCCGCTCTTCGCGCTCAGAAGGAGCCTGCGGGGTAGTGAGGTTCTTGAAAACCGAGGCCTGCGAGGCCGAACCGATTACGTCTTCACGGGTGATTTCACCGTGAACTCCGGTTCCGGAGACACTGCCGAGATCTACACCCAGCTCCTTGGCGAGCTTGCGAATTGGCGGCTTTGCCATCACGTTGTCAGTGGCGGCCATGGCTCGCACCATGGAAACTGGGATTGCGGTGGTAACCGGCGCTACCGCCGCTACCGCCCTGCGGCGGCGGGACTTAGCTTCACCGGAATCGCCATAGCCAACCAGGGTTGGCAGCTTGTATTCAGCACCGGTATCGGCCTCTTGCTCAACAGCACCGGCGGGAGCATCTGGTTCACTCAGAGTTGGGATTGGGCTAGCACCAAGAACTCGCACCGCGATGATTGGGTTTCCAACCTCGACGGTTTCACCCTCCTTGGCCAAAAGCTCAGTCACCTCACCAGCAAACGGGCAGGGCAGCTCAACGATGGACTTGGCAGTCTCGATTTCACAGATGGTTTGGTTCACGCTGACGTGATCCCCAACCGCTACCTTCCAGGAGACAATTTCCGCTTCGGTTAGGCCTTCACCAACATCTGGCAGTGGGAATTTTGCAATGCTCATCATGCCTCCTAGTAAGCCAAAGACCTGTCGACGGCCTCCAGGATGCGGTCAGCATCCGGTAGGTAGGCCTCTTCCAGCTTGGCTGGTGGGTATGGAGTGTCGAAACCGCCCACGCGCAAAACCGGAGCTTCCAGCGAGAAGAAGCAGTTCTCCGCAATCCGGGCAGCAATCTCGCTGGAGATGCTGACATTGGTGGGCGCTTCGTGGACGATAACAACGCGGCCGGTCTTGTTTGCAGAGGCAAACAGGGTTGGGTAATCAATCGGAGATAGTGAGCGCAGGTCGATTACCTCGATGCTGACGCCCTCTTCGGCTCCCAATTCAGCCGCCTGTAGTGCAGTGGTGACCATTGGGCCGTAGGCCAAGAGCGTGACATCGCTGCCCTCGCGCATCAAGCGTGCCGAGTGCAGTGGCATCGGTGGAATATCCAGGTTCACCGGTCCCTTTTGCCAGTAGCGACGCTTTGGCTCAAACACAATCACCGGATCTGGACTCTTGATTGCTTCCTGAATCATCCAGTAGGCATCGTTTGGGTTTGATGGGGTGACAATTCGCAGACCTGCGGTGTGGGCGAAGTAGGCCTCTGGGCTCTCCGAGTGGTGCTCAACCGCACCAATGCCGCCACCGTAAGGGATACGAATCACCACCGGCATCTGCAAAAAACCCTCGGATCGCGAGGTTAGCTTGGCCAGCTGGCTGGTGATCTGGTTGAAGGCCGGGAAAACAAAGCCATCGAACTGAATCTCGGCAACCGGACGATAGCCGCGCATTGCCAGACCAATCGCGGTTCCGACGATGCCGGACTCTGCAATCGGTGAGTTGAAGACTCTTTGGTCTCCAAACTCTTTGTGTAGGCCTTCGGTGACGCGGAAAACGCCACCGAGCTGGGCAACATCCTCGCCAAAGACCAAGACCTTCGGGTCATCCTGCATTGCCTTCTGCAAACCGGCATTTAGCGCTTTGGCAATCGCCATGTCCTTATAGCTACTCATGAGCACCCATCGATTCTTCGTAGGCCTTCAGCCAAGCGCGCTGCTGGTCGATATCCGGGTGGGAATCTGAGTAGACAAAGTCAAAGATGTGCTCAAGCGGCGGGGTCTTGAGGGCGAAGGTCTGCTCTCTGATGTCGGCGGCCAGCTCGTCTCCGGCCTGCTTGACGTCTTCGAAGAAAGAATCTTCCACACCCTGTCGACGCAAGAAGGTCTCAAAGCGAGCGATTGGGTCGCGGGCCTTCCAGTACTCGACCTCGGCCTCATCGCGATACTTCGATGGGTCATCGCTGGTGGTGTGAGCACCGATGCGATAGGTCAAAGCCTCAATCAGGTACGGGCCGGCACCCTCACGCGCCTCGTCCATGTGAACCTTGGTGGCTGCGTAGCAAGCCAAAACATCGTTGCCATCAACTCGCATGCCCGGCACACCAAAGCCAGAACCGCGCAGGTAGAGCGGAACTTTGGTTTGCTTCTCCACTGGAGATGAGATTGCCCACTGGTTGTTCTGAACAAAGAACACAATCGGGGCATCGTTGATTGCTGCAAACAGCAAGGACTCTGAAACATCGCCCTCGGCGGTAGCGCCATCACCAAAGTAGGAGATCACCGCAAGATCATTGTCTTTATCGCCGGTTCCGACTCGACCATCAAACTTCACACCCATGGCGTAGCCAACCGCGTGCAAAACCTGGGCACCCAAAACAATCGAATACAGGTGATACCTGGTCTCCTCAGGGTTCCAGCCGCCGTGGTTCACACCGCGCATCATCTTGAGAATCGACATCAGCTCCACGCCGTGGGTAATGGCAACACCGTGCTCTCGGTAGGAGGGGAAAATGTGGTCATTCGGTCCAACTGCGTAGCCAGAACCGATCTGAGCACCCTCCTGCCCAATTGCCGGAACCCACAGACCTAGCTGGCCCTGGCGCTGCAGCGCAATGGCTTCGATATCGAACCTGCGAATGCGCGCCATGTCGCGATAGAAGGTTTTTAGCTGTTCTTCGCCCAGCGAATCAATAATTTCCCCATACCTGGCGTACTGCGCTGGCACGCCGTAGCTGCCGTCCGGAGCAAGTAATTGCATCATCGGAGTGGAATTGTCTGGGGTCACGGAACCTAATTTAGCCCGATACTGCCAGAATTGAATAATGTTGCGCTTTCTAATTAGCACCATCGTCAATGCAGTTGGCCTCTGGGCCGCCACCCTGGTGGTGCCTCAGGTGAAGCTCACCCCCTACGGCGGTGATGGACTTTGGGAAACCATCGGTTCATTCCTGGTGATCGGAGCAATTTTTGGCCTGGTTAACGCCATCATCGCTCCGGTAATCAAGGTGCTGGCCTTCCCGCTCTACATTCTTACCTTTGGCCTAATCGCCTTTGTGATCAATGGCGCACTTCTGCTCTTGGTAGCTTGGTTCTCAGGGCTACTCGGTGCGAATGTGTTCTCGATCGAAGGCTTTACCTCAGAAGGGCTTTCAATCGCCTCTCTGGGTTGGGCAATTTTGGCTGCGATTGTGATGTCGATTGCCAGCTTCCTAACTCGCACCGTCCTCAAGGTTCTCAAGATCAAGTGATTTGAGTATCGCTTTGCCCTGTAAGTAGGGCAAAATGGGCTAGTGAGCAATCTTTCGGTTCAACCTCTAAGCCCACTTGATGGTCGCTACCGCGCCCAGGTTGGGGACCTCGGCAACTACCTGAGCGAGGCCGGGCTAAACCGAGCCAGAATCCAAGTCGAGATTGAATGGCTGATCTGGCTTGCCGAAAGGGATTTGCTGGGCACCAACTCCAGCCTTAGCGCGCAAGAAAAAACTAAGCTCAGAGCGCTTGCCGAGAACTTCAGCGATGCCGATGTTGCGGCGATTGCCAAGATTGAGGCCACCACCAGGCACGACGTGAAAGCCATTGAGTACTTCATACGTGATGCGCTAGAGGCAATGGGCCGCCTTGATCTTGCAGAACTTGTGCACTTTGCCTGCACCTCGGAAGACATCAACAATCTCTCCTATGCGCTAACCGTCAAGGAAGCCCTAAACCAGGTTTGGCTGCCGAGGGCAATCAAACTGGTGAGCAAACTCGAAGGCATAGCCCAGGATCTCAGTGCAGTTCCAATGCTTTCCAGAACCCACGGTCAGCCAGCAACTCCGACCACCATGGGCAAGGAAATTGCAGTCTTCGTCTACCGAGCAGCCAGGCAAATCAATCGAATTTCAGCCCAGCAATACCTGGGTAAGTTTTCTGGAGCAACCGGAACCTTCGCCGCACACGTTGCCGCAGCACCAAACGTGGACTGGCCTAGCGAATCCAAGGCATTCGTTGAGCACCTCGGCTTGAGCTGGAACCCACTAACCACCCAGATCGAATCTCACGACTGGCAGGCGGAGCTCTACTCGGCAGTAAGCCACTTCAACCGCATCCTGCACAACCTTGCTACCGACATTTGGACCTACATCTCGCTCAATTACTTCAAGCAGATCCCGGTTGCCGGCGCCACCGGATCCTCCACCATGCCTCACAAGGTGAACCCAATTCGCTTTGAAAATGCAGAGGCAAACCTTGAACTGGCGAACGCGATCCTGGAATCGCTTGCCCAAACCCTCGTCACCTCAAGGTTGCAGCGTGATCTGACCGATTCCAGCGCTCAGCGCAACATCGGCGTCGGTTTTGGGCACTCGCTTTTGGCCATCGACAACCTGACCAAGGGCCTAGACGAGCTAGCAATCAACGAGCCAGTGCTACTGGCTGACCTGTTGGACAACTGGGAAGTTTTGGGAGAGGCGATTCAGACCGCCATCAGGGCTGATGTCGCCAGGGGTCTATCGAAGATTTCTGACCCATATGCGCTTCTCAAAGAGCTAACCCGAGGCAAGCGAATCTCAGAGGCGGATTTGATTGCATTTATTGACGGCCTCGACATTCCAACTGAGACCAAAGACCGATTGAAGGCTCTGAAGCCAAACAGCTACGTGGGATTAGCGAGCGAACTAACTAATTACCTGAGGTAATTAGCGAAGCTTTGGACGATTCGGGTCCTGGTCATCTGGCTTGAAGCTCAGATCCAAGGTTGCAACAATCACAATCACCACAATGAAGGTAACCAGGCCAGAGATCACACCGGTTTCTACATACCTGGTTCCGAAGTAGACCAAAAAGCCGGTAAATAGGGCTGCGACCAGCGATACGACCATGTAGGTCTTGAGATTTGCAAAGCGCTTCACAGCTAAAGCCTACTTGCCCTTGGGAGATGCCGAGGCAATCCCCCAGTGCACACCGTCCAGGGCCAGATATGCGCCAAAGAAACCAACTGCGCTAACCGGGTCTAGATCTACACCGAGGAACAGCGCCCCCAGCAACAGCGCGAAGATCGAACTGAGTAGGTGATCTCTACCCTGCAGCTCCTTGAATCCAAATCGACGGGCCTGGTAAAGGCCAAATGCACCAGATATAAGACCCCAAGTTGCAACCAGTGCAACAAATGCAGCCATCTGTCCTTGCTCCGACTGAGCTGCAAGTAACGCGAAAATTCCAACCAGGGTTGCCAGGGTTGCCATCGGAAGCTCTTGCAGTGCCCCCTCGAGTTTCCTTGCGAAAGCCAGCGCAACCGAGCTAAGGCCGATAACTAGGCCAAAAACCGCAAGGGTGTAGAGGCCGACCTGCGGCGAATGCGACTGGCTGAAGGTGGTAAAGATTCCGGCGCCGAAACTTACGGCTGCTTTGATGGCTGGTTGAATTCGCACGGAGCTAGCTTGGCATATTCACAAAGCGTGAGTACTGACCGTGGAAGGCAACAACTACGGTTCCGGTCGGTCCGTTTCGCTGTTTTGCCAGAATCAGATCGGCTTCTCCTGCGCGCGGGTGGTCCTTTTCGTAGATACCTTCGCGGTGCAAAAGCACTACCACGTCGGCGTCCTGCTCCAAAGATCCAGATTCACGCAGGTGCGAAAGCTCTGGTTTTTTGTCTTTTGCCTGCTCTGCCTGACGGTTTAACTGGCTAAGCGCAACAACCGGCAAACCGAGCTCCTTAGCCAAAAGTTTTAGCGCACGGGAGAACTCAGAAACCTCTTGCTGCCTGGATTCAACCTTCTTACCGCTGGACATCAGCTGGATGTAGTCAATAACCACAAGCTTTAGGTCAACCTGCTGGGCCAAACGGCGACACTTGGCTCGAATTTCCACCAGCGACATGTTCGGGCTGTCATCGATATAGAGCGGGGCATCGTTGATGCGACCACGAACCGCGGCTAGTCGGGTCCAGTCGGCATCGGTAACGGTTCCCTTACGCATCGACTGCAGATAAATCGAAGATTCAGCGCTCATCAGGCGCATCGCAATCTCGGCACGACCCATTTCGAGTGAGAAGAAAATGGTGGCCTGATTGTGCTTCACGGAGGCATTTCTGGCTAGGTCAAGTGCGAAGGTTGACTTACCAACCGCAGGACGTGCCGCCACAATGACCAGCTGGCCCGGGTGAAGACCGTGGGTGTAGGCATCCAGGTCGGTGAAGCCGGTTGGAACACCGGTTAGTTCGCCACCGCGCTTTTGAGCACCCTCGATCTCATGGATAGCAGCCTCAAGTGAGTCGCTTAGCGGAACATAGTCTTCCTTGGAAGACTGGCTGGAAACCTTGTAGATCTCAGCCTGAGCCTGGTTAACCAGGTCCTCAACCTCGCCCTGGCTCTCATAACCAGCCTGAGCGATTCGAGTTCCGGCTTCAATCAAGCGACGAAGAATTGCCTTGTCGGCAACGATCTTGGCGTAGTAGGCGGCATTGGCTGCGGTTGGGACGTAGCCGGTTAGTGAGTGCAGGTAGTCTGCGCCACCAGCTTTGACCAGGTTTCCCTGTTTGTTGAGCTCGTCAGTGACGGCAATTACGTCGGTTGGTTCGCCTCGACCGAAAAGGTTCAGAATGGCGTTGAAAATCAGCTCGTGCTTGGGGGCGTAGAAGTCCACGCCCGATACGGTCTCAAAGACCTCGGCAACCGCTTCTTGGCTGAGCAACATGCCGCCCAGGGTGGACTGCTCTGCATCTAGATTGTGCGGAGCTACCCTCGGATCGGCCGATGGGACCGGTGCCAACATCGACATAAAAACCTCCAGAAATAGCTAAGCCCTGTATAGCTTGGGGCACCGACAATTTAGATTCAAACCAGCCTGTGGATAACTGTGGATAACTCTGTGGAAACACGCCGAACAATCCTGTGGAAAACTTCTACCCACTTGTGGATAACTGTGGATAACTTTCCCTAAACCCTTGATTTATCAGGGCTGTGATTGTGGATAACTTAAAGTGGAAAACTCTAAACCTCAACCTCAAGGTTGTGGATAACCGAACAAAAAAAATGCCCAGAAATGCAAACGACCCGGGGGTTACCCGGGTCGTTTGTTTACTTCTTAGTTACTTGGCAGCTACAACCTGTAGCTTCACGGTTGCAACTAGGTCCGCGGTCACGCGAACGGTTGCCTCGTACTCGCCAACGGAGGAGATCTTCGAGGAGATCTCAACCTTGCGCTTGTCGATTGCACCGATGCCTAGGGCGACGACTGCGTCCACAACGTCCTGGGTCTTGACCGCACCGAAGATGCGACCGTTTGCCCCAGCCTTGACGCTGATGCGGATTGCCTTCTCCTCGAGCTTGGCCTTGATGGCCTTTGCCTCTTCTTCAGAGGCAATCTCGCGAGCCTGGCGAGCAGCGCGGATCTGAGTGATCTGCTTCTCTCCACCCTTGGTCCAAACGACAGCTAGGCCGTTTGGTAGTAGGAAGTTACGTGCGTAACCAGCCTTTACGTCTACAACGTCGCCTGCGGAACCGAGTCCAGAGACCTCATTGGTCAAAATTAGCTTCGACATGGGGATTCTCCTTAGCGCCCAGCACCGGAGTATGGCAATAGTGCCATCTCGCGTGCGTTCTTGATTGCGGTTGCGATCTTGCGCTGGTCCTGCACCGTTGCACCGGTGATACGACGAGCACGGATCTTGCCGCGGTCGGATACGAACTTGCGAAGGGTAGCGACGTCTTTGTAGTCGATAACCTCGATCTTGATGGTCTTGGCCGGGGCAAGTTTCGCGAACTTAGAGTTCATGCGAGCCTTGCGGCGGTCAGCTCCTTTTCCTGCCATTTATTTCTCCTTGAAATTCTTTAGAACGGTGCTTCGTCAACTGCTGGGTCTGCTGGGTTGGCCCAAGCTGCGGCGCCAGATGCTGGAGCCTTGGTCTCGCCCCATGGGGACTCGACTGCTGGAGCGCCACCTTCGCGAGCGCGGCGAGTGATGGATGCGGTTGCATACCTAAGCGATGGACCGATTTCATCGATCTCAAGCTCGAGCGATGCACGAGCCTCGCCCTGAGCGGTCTGGTAAGCAGAAGGTGCCTTTAGGCGACCGGTAACAACGACACGGGTTCCCTTGGTTAGGGACTGTGCGATGTTTTCTGCTGCCTCGCGCCAAGCGGTGCAACGAACCCATACGGTTTCGCCGTCAACCCATTCGTTGGTTGAGCGGTTGAGGGTGCGGGGAGTCGAGCCAACGCGGACAGATACAACTGCCACGCCGCCCTGGGTGTAGCGAAGCTCCGGGTCGTCGGCAAGATTGCCAACGATGGTAACGCTAACCTCGCCCGCCATTAGTTGCTCCTAGGACCCGATGGACGCTTGCCGCCTGGGCGACCGCCACGTGGAGCGCGAGCTGGCTTGTCTTCCGGCACGAACTCGATTGGGTTGATGCTGAAAATCGCATCTTCTAGGCGTAGCACCTTGGTGCGAAGCACTGACTCAGAAAGTCTGAGCTGACGCTCGAACTCAATGACAGCTGCTGGGCTCGAGGTTACGTTTACAACGACGTAGATGCCCTCGGAGCGCTTCTGAATTTGGTATGTCATTCGACGACGTCCCCAAACATCAACCTTGTCCACGGTGCCACCATTGTTGGTGATCGCCAGTAGGAACTTGTCGATAGTTGAGGTCACTGTGCGGTCGTCAAGCTGAGGGTCCAAAATGACCATCACCTCGTAGTTATGCATAGTTCACCCACCTCCTTCGGTCTAGAGCGGCCATGGTCTTTCCATGGCAGGAGGGTATTTGCATGT
>JACCDV010361186.1_pt1 | contig 12675 bp, 15 predicted proteins | sample 7446131 | NCBI WGS metagenome assembly JACCDV01 (sample SAMN15323448, study PRJNA562643) | freshwater metagenome | isolation source: river surface water | place: USA:Blue River Watershed | collected 2017-08-17 | reverse complement strand
GCGGCTCTCGCCCTGATTTCACGGTCGTCACCATTACAACCGAAGATGGCATCCAAGGAACATCATTTGGCTTTGGTGCCCAAGATGCCAAGGCAGCTGCCGCCACAATGTCGCAAGTTAAGCCATTCTTTATTGGTCGCAGTGCACATGACTCAACAAAGAATATGAAGGACTTTGAACTCTACGACCGTCGCTGGAACCACGTTCCTATCTATGCCTATGCCCCATTCGATAATGCGTGCTGGGATATCGTCGGCAAGATGGCGCACCTGCCGGTCTACAAAGTTCTCGGTTCGGCACGCGAAAAGGTTCCGCTATATGTATCGTCAATGTTCTTGCCCGGTCCAGAAGATTATGCGCGACAAGCACTCGAGGTAAAAGCAAAGGGATATAAGGGGTACAAGCTCCACCCACCAGGGGGCCTAGATCTCGATATCGCTTGCTATCGCGCAGTCCGTGAAGCAGTCGGTCCTGACTTCACCTTGATGGCAGATCCCGTCATCATGGCTTCATATGAAGAAGCGCTCAAGGCAGGTCGCGAACTCGAGCGCCTTGGCTACAAGTGGCTAGAAGAGCCGCTGCTCGATGTTGATCTCCATAGCCTCAAGAAGTTGCGTGAGAAGTTAGATATCCCAATCGTCGGCACTGAAGTTATTGCTGGCAATCACTACAGCGCAGCCCACTGCATCAAGGAAGGTATCGTCGATATCGTCCGTACCGATGTCTCGTGGCGTGCGGGTATCACCGCAGTGATGAAGACTGCTCATATGGCCGAGTCATTCGGTGTGAAGTGCGAACTCCACACCACCATCTATCACGGCCTCGAGCAAGTTCAGTTGCATGCTTCTCTTGCCATCAATAACTCTGAGTACTTTGAAACCTTGTATCCATTCGATGATTTCGAATTCGGTACCAAGTCAAAGCTCAATATCGTCGATGGTTATGTGATGGCGCCAGTGGGCGAAGGTCTCTGTATCGAATACGACTGGGACTTTATCGAAAACCACACCGTCGCGATTCTCTGATCGCAATCCCTGTTCTCTACTGAGCGACGATATTAATGAGCTGCTCGCCCTTGGCATAGCGCGCTAATTGTGCCTCTACCAAGGCGCGACCACGTGGAATAAAGGCGGCAGAATCGCCTCCCACATGGGGCGTGATGATTACATTCGGTGCGCTCCAGAGTGGATGTCCTTCTGGCAACGGTTCTGGATCAGTCACATCGAGCGCTGCGGTGATGCGCCCGGTCGATAGTTCGGCAATCAGTGCCTGCGTATCAACCACCGGACCGCGTGCCACATTAACCAGCGCTGCACCATCTTTCATCGCTTTAAGCCGTGCACTGTTGATTAAGTGGTGAGTCTCATCGGTGAGCGGCACAATCAAAATAATCAGATCAAAGGTCGGCAATAAACGATCGAAATGGTCGAAAGTCTTAGACCCACCACTGCCCGATCGAGTAAATGCAGTCACTGTGACTTCAAAGTTGGAGAGCATCTTCTCGATCATCTTGCCGATATTTCCATACCCCACGATGGCGATATTAGAGTCGGTGAGCGATGCTTTTCTCTCATGGCCCCAGATACCGCTGCTCTGATTACGCGCAAACTCGGCAAAACCTCGTCGTGATGCAATTGACAACGCCACCGCAAGTTCTGCCGTCGATGCATCGTGCACCCCAGCTGCATTGCATAAGGTCACGCCTGCTGGAAGAATCTTTAAAACATCATCAACGCCAGCATTAGGCGATTGAATTACCTTGAGAGATGGCATCTGCGGGATCATCGCAATCGCCTGCGGGCCGCCCATGTAGCGAGGGACAAAGAATTCGATGGATTGAAGGTCAGCAGCAGCCGGAGCAACGCCATCGCTATCGAGATGTTTGATGCCTACAGGAATCGTTAAATCATTCCACTGGGTCCACGCCACTACCATCCTGAAATCCTATAGGAATTTAAGGCGCGACAATAGCCCCAAAACGCTCTGCTAATTGCTGGCCAGCAACTTCCAACCACTGCACGGAGTTCTTAATCGCATCATCTACCGACGGCGCTAGCTCTACCAGCGAGATCACTTGATTATTGGCACCATTTTTATTGACACCACAGACCACCATCGCCGCTACCCCACGCACCTTGGCCTGCTCTGATACATATCCAACAACTTTTCCTTGATAACTCTGACTATCAAAGGCGCCTTCACCGGTAACAACGCAATCGACTTGATCTAGCTTTTCCAAGAGCCCACTGATCTGCGCCAACGTCTCAACTCCACTGACTATCTGCGCACCCAAGACCGTTGCTAACCCACCTGATACTCCCCCAGCGGCGCCATACCCTGCGCGATCTTGCGCGCCAACTACCGCGAGAAAGTTCTTTAGCCCAGCATCCAAGACCTCGACATCACCAGCACTTGCACCCTTCTGTGGTCCATAGACATATGCCGCACCATCATTACCGCTCATCGGTGATTGCACATCAACCAAGATTTTTACTCCACGCTCTGGCGCTACAAAATCAGCAGCGAGATCCATACGTGTTAAACCACGTAACGCCCCGCCACCCAGTGCAAGGTCACCATCTGCACCTACCGCTTTACATCCCAGCGCCATCAACGCACCTACACCGGCATCGGTTGAAGCAGATCCACCTACAGCAACAAGTATCTCTTTCACTCCGGGATATTTAAGTGCGGCCGCAATTACCTGGCCGAGACCAAATGAATGGGCGCCCAAAGCATCTAACTTCTCTTGCGTTGTTATTCCACAGATCGCGGCCATTTCAATCACTGCAGTATCTCCATTGACCAACAACCAATAAGTCGTTCTATCTCGGCCATCAGCACCCTGCGCTACTACCTCAATCTTCTGCGCGTCAGAAACAGCACCTGCAATACAGTCAAGTGTTCCTTCGCCGCCATCACCAAAGGCGATTGTCGTTATCTGATCGCTAGTTCGCGCAGCGACCCAACCCCGTGCAACCGCATTAGCAACCTCGCTACTTGAGGCGCTCCCTTTGAAGGAGTCAGGTGCTAAAAGTATTCTCGCCACCAGATGAGCCTAGTCGGAGCGCTACAAAAACAAAATGGCCCCGGGTGACGAACCCCGGGACCATTAAGTGTGCGTACCTCTGGCGGGAATCGAACCCGCAACCTCAACCTTCGTCAGAAGTGTGTTCTATCCGTTGAACTACAGAGGTACGCGACTGCAAGGTAGTTCAAACGTTAAACACAATTTAAGAAAAATGTCTGGCCTGTGGACGGTAGTGGTGATAGATTTCGGATACGTCAGAAGTGTGCAAGAGCTACAGAACAACCCGCAGAGAAATCTGCGGGTTGTTGCTTTTCACACGTAAAAAACCTTGTCAGACCTCCCCCATACCTTTATCTCCATGAACCACATCGAATTCAGCATCTCTCGCCTCCGCCAGATCTGGGATATGGATAGAGACCAACCAGAGTTTCTGGCCGAGGTCGCATATCTCTATGACCAGATAGTGCAGACCGGCACACACGAACCCATCATCGAGATGGGGATGAAGTTAATGATCCCCTTTGAAGAAGTCGGCGCCGCAGTCTCTAACGCCATGGATTGGAAATACCTCACCGCACCAAAACGCGGTAGCAATGGCGGCGCAATCACCAATAAAGCGCGCAAGGTTTTAGGTCAACCGATTGTGAAGCCAGGTGAGAAGTCATCAACAGTGGCTAAGCCTGAACTCAAAAATGTCCGACCAATGATCTTCCTTCGAGATGAAGACTAGAAACAACTTCACCCTTTATTAACATATTTGAGCACAACGCAAAGTAGCCCCAGGCGACGAACCCCGGGGCTACTTTGTTGTGGATAGAAATCAATCCTCCGAACTGAAGTAGCGGTGATATCGTTAGGGCTCGTCGGAGTGCAGTGCTCTCAAGGGAGCACTACAGAGAAACCCGCAGAGAAATCTGCGGGTTTCTGCTTTCAACGAATGTCCTCTTCTTGTCACCCCTGCCCCATAGCCTTCAAACATGATCAAATCCTTCTTCACCGCCCTACGCCATGCCCGTATGGATGCCGAGCTCCAAGAGATCATCACCGAAGGCAACCGCACTCGAGAGAGCGCCAACGCCATCCGTGAGTTCCTCCTAAAGGTCCTACAAGAAGATATCGATGGCAAAGAGAAGTTCAATGATGAGATCTTGCAAGAGGCTGCCGAGTTAATCGAAGAGCTCGGCCCTGGCGCCTTTTACTGGATGACAGATATCGCCGTGCAGATGACAGTCCTAGCCCAATGCGCCTTAAGGGATGTGCCCACAAATATTGAGGCAGAGTTGGGTAAGGATGCGAGTGCTGCCGACATCATCAAAAATGTGGTGCGGATTTAAAGAAAGACTAAAACTATTCGCTTTTTGGAGTGATCTTGTTTGTCTTTACATACTCTGATGCATGAGGAAAGCCATTAGCTGCTAGCGCCTCAGCGATATCAGCCTTCACAGCCTGAACAACCTTATGTGTTCCATTGCAGTTCTTCTCTGGATCCGTGGTGTATCCGCAGGTACAAGCGCACATGTGGTTCCTCTTTCGTTGTGGTGTGGTGAAGAGTAGTGGAAGGAGGGTGTTGGTTAAGTCATCCTAGGTTTTTAGGGCGAGAAATCACCCCGCGGAGGATACTGCTAGCCCAACGAACCTTCTGTAGAAAAACTACGTTTATTGAGACTGGCATCGCTACACGTTGGTGATGTCATAATACTAAGCTCTTCTCTTGACTTACCGCAATAAACTACAGATTTGTCGTATGGGATCGCTAATCTATACACATGAGCGTGAAATCTGTGAAGAACAAAGATCCAAAGGTTCACACCAAAGCACCTGCACCCTTTCTTAAGTGGGCGGGAGGAAAACGGAAATTGGCGCCTTTGTTGATTTCGGCTTTTCCAAATGATTTTGACCCAAAACACAATAGCTTCTTCGAACCATTCGTGGGTGGCGGCGCACTGTCATTCGCCCTGGGCAATCGCCAAGGCAGGCTATACGTACCTGGAAAGAATCTTTACATAAACGATTCGAATCCAGATTTAGTCAATACCTATAAAGTCATCCGCGACAATCTCAAATCGCTGATCGCGGAGTTGCGCAAATTCCAAGATTTAAACGATCCCGACTCTTTCTATGAGATTCGGGCAAAATTATATGTTGATGAGGTTCAACGCGCAGCTCGATTTATATATTTAAACAAAACGTGTTTTAACGGACTTTGGAGAGTTAACAATAATGGGCTTTTCAACGTACCATTTGGTAGATACAAGAATCCAAATATTTTAGATATTCCAAACTTGGAACTCTGTAGTGAACGGCTTCAAAAAGCCAAGATCACACACTCCACTTTCACTAAAGCTCTAGCTAAAGCAACTGCGGGTGATGTTGTTTATCTTGACCCTCCGTACATCCCCTTAACAAAAACAGCAGCCTTTTCACAGTATGCGAAAGAAGATTTCGGAATAAATGATCAAAAGCTATTAGCAACGACCATTGGGGAGCTTACGGCGAGAGGAGTTCGTGTAATTCTTTCAAATTCAGATACTCCCCTGACCAGAGAAATATTTGGCAATCAATTAAAACTGCGTCAAATCCTGGTTGCAAGAACTATTTCCGCAAAAGCTTCAACAAGGCAATCAGTCCATGAAGTGATTGGAGTTAATTATCGACTCCCAAAGGATGTCGATCTCACGCTTCTCAAGATAGTAAATTAAAGTTGGTCTCATGAATCCGAAACGTGACACAACTACTGGCTCCAACTACGAACAAATTATTGAAATGTGCCTAAAGCGTTCTTGCGAGATGACTGGGATGATGGCCAGGTCTCAAGTTACGGTCGGAGACAAGCCGGGTGGAGGAAAACATCGCGTAGATTGGGAATTGGCCCTCGTTGATGACCCTGAAATTCGCGGTCTTGTATCTTGTAAATTCCAAGGGACTTCCGGAACTGCAGAAGAGAAGATTGCCTACGAAGTTATAAAACTCTTGCACACAATGGAAAATGACTTACGGTACAAAAAAAGCTGGATCATTATGGGCGGGGATGGCTGGTCACCAGGAATGAAAGGATTTGTAAATTCGGAGTTGAAAAAATGGGTGCCAGCTATGGTTGGTAAAGTCTCAATTTTTACAACTGATCAGCTGATTAACAAGAATTTATCACTTACTTAGCAAGTAAAATATTTGATGTAAGTCCTATTTTCTCTACTTGAAATCATGTCTAGATACTGTTGAAGATCTTCATTGGCATTTTCTCTCAGGTCAAATATCAACCCTAAAGATATTTCGTATCCAAGAGCTCGATACATCAATGTCTGTCCAATTGCTTTTGTCAAAGACCCAGATGGATCGGCATCACGTAAGAACTTAACTTCCACGGCGCATACCTTTTGGTGACCTAAATTCAAATGTCCATCTGGAAGAAATGTCATTCCGTGCTTGAGTAGCGGCCGCACTGGTGTTGCGCCGTCATAGCGCAGAACAATTTGAGGAATCAAAAGAGTTTCAACAAACTCCTTGAGCTTGGGGCCAACCCAGACTTTTGTTAAAGTCCTTTCCTGTTGACCCCAAGCTATAGAAGGAGATTCAACTTCTGAAAAATAATCAGCTATTTGCTTAAACAATTGATCTAGCTGAGAAGTTGAAAGGTCTTTCATTTACTGGGGTTACTCTCCTAGATTTCCGTGTTGATTCACAATTGGCTCCGCAATTGCGATATCTACGTGAACTTGATTATCCGACCAAAGAGTGATCAATTTATCGGATACCAATTTAATTCCGCCGGCGCCAGCAATCGCCTTGAAATTTTCTCGTTCAAGGTTAACCTGCCCTGACATGTAATCCATCACTGCCTTGAAGTGCTCATAATCTCTCTTACCCTTTGACACTACTAGGTTTTCAATCACTGGAGCAGCAAGTTGACTAAAGCCTCCTATTCCAATTGAGGACATGAGTATGTATTTTTTCTTATCATCCCAGGCTTCAGGGAAGGCATCTTTTACAGCACGCCAGTAAAGCTCTAGGTAGTTCAACATTTTCCCAGCCTTGACGATTCGTTCTTGTCTGCGGAGTTCTGTAGCTTCATTTGGATCGCTAGGGTCATACGGCGGAAATAGTGTTGGCTTGAGTTGATTGCACATTTCGAGCGTTTTCAAAATTGCAGTTGCAAGACCACGATTTGTTAGAGGTGGCGCCTCACCAAACTTCAGTTTTGCACCTGTCTTCGAACCACCCAGGTGAACTTTCCCATGGAACGGCATTCCTTCCTTTTGCAGCTCCACAGCCAACCAACGAGAAGCACTCTTGATATCTCGAATATTCTCAATGATGTCGTTTCCGCCCATTTCGAAGTTGTCGATAATTGACGCAGGCATGCCGACGTGCTTGCCATTGTAAGAAGAGAAAATCTTTCGTTCCTGCTGAGGCGTCATGTTTACGTACAGAGCAAAAGGAACATTTAGGCCGTGCGATAAACGCTCAAGCTCTTCGACATCCTGAGTTTCCAAAGCAATGACCTGTGCACGAGATAGACGATGATTACCATCTATTCGACTAATTTGCGGATTCAACGGTGGGACAGGCAAGATCAAATTTTCCCGCTTAATTGAGATTTCAACGATTATGGTGTCAGGCAACAACTCATCAGATAGTCCGTCGAAGTCGAGTTCGGCACCATTTGTTTGAGTAATTCTCAGAACATCGCGATCTCTGACGTTGAGAGTGAGCTCGGGAAACGCTCGAGGATCTTTTTCTGGATCTACCGAGTCAGCTTGCATAGCGTACTCAAGTGCGTCTTCGGAATGCTGCTTGTTAAGCTCACGTTGGGTTCCATTCGGATTCAAAATAGGATCAAGAACATCAGGTCCGGATATTTGGGCTAACGTTATGAGCGAAGCGTAGCCTCGTGCGTTAATCACATTTAGGTTTCGACCGATAATGCAAAAGCCCAAGCTTATGAATCCATCCTTGGCATCAATAATTTGCTGGCTCACTTGTTTTGCCTCCAAAAGGCTTAGTTCGTGCGACGATGTTAGTTCATCTGAGACTTTTTCTGTAGGGAAAGCTTGGTCATTATTAAGCAGCATATGAGAGCTCCAATGCCCAAGAAATAGGCTGGGACGTTAAATGCACGCCCTTGCACCGATCGCACTTGTAGGTGCGTCGCTCATTCCGGGACGAGATATCCTTCCCATCGGCGCCGGCAAATTTCTTATATCGTTCGATTGTATGCAGTGCGTCGACCGCCTCTCGGTGGTCGCGAAAACGAACCTTTTTGCAATCATCACGGCGGCTCTGGCTTCGCATTGAAGATTCAATCTTCGCGTCGCGACCCTTAAGTGAGCGAATTACATTGACTTTAGGCATTTTTCCAATGCCTGACTTCTGGTTTTTCATGTTGATCCTTTGTTAGTACTTTCTAGTGCGTCTGCACTATGAGAAAGATATAGGAGGATTTAGGAAAAAGCTACTCGAAACGACTTTTTTTTCAGGAAAAGCCTACTTTACGCGTAAAAATCACCCCTTGCACTCGGATTTTCTAAGATCCTTACCTAAAAAAGCATTATTTTCCTAAATTCATGTATGATTGGCACATGACGTCATCAACAGTTCATAAACTAGCCCTTCCGACCGTTGGCGCTGAATTATTCACCTACCTAAAGAATGTGAATGACAGTGAGGCTTTCACGGCATCAATGCGCATTAAGGACGCCCTTGCCGCAGCAATCAGAATTGAAGTGAACTCATGGTTTGGGGTACCTGCTCTGCCAGAGCTGGATCAGTCATTGCTGCGAAAACTGACCAATTCCCTACTCGCCGCAGGAGAGGCGGGAAGTGGTCGCACTCTTGAAGCCTTGAGGGAGGTCAGATTCGAAAGCACTCCAATGACTCAACAGTTAAGCCGAGACGAGGCCGCTCAAAAACTTAGGTTAGCGACTCGCGACTTTCGAAGCGCGAAAGGTTTCTTGGAAAATAATCATAAATGCATTAATTCTTTCATGAAGATGAATCGTGCAATAAATGATGAGAACATACGAGAACTATTGAAGATGAGTATACGTACCCAAGAGGATTTTTTGAAATGGACGCGCGATTTAATCGATTACTGGGATCAAAAAACTACTGTTAAAGCCGCACTGAGAGGTTCATATATAGGAATTTTTCAAAAATTTGTGTTCACTTTTGAAGAAGATATCTCAAATAAGAAATTTAGAGAAATACTTGATATTGCAATTGGCAACTACGTATCTCTACCTGTGAATCAAGGACTTTCGAATCAGAATTCTGAGATGGATTTATTAAAATCAAGCACTAAATCCATTGAAGATGCTTCGGTTGAAGTTCATTTTCATATCACCGAGGGCGATATTGAGTACGAAGCTATATTTCATGGTTATACAAAACTACAAGTATCGAGTATCCGTATCAAGTTGGCACTTTTGTTGCAAAAAAAATCAGAGTTTGCAAACTTAAAACTAGTAGTTTCATTGGGAAATGGCACATCTACTAACACAATTCTTGTCAGGACAAAGACAGAAATGAGTGAAGATCAAATTTTTCAACTTACAAAATTTCTCGAAAGTGAGTTCTTAAGCCCAAGTGAAATGAAAGCTGAATAATTTTGCCCGATCTACTTTATCCAAATTTTGTATATGATAAGAAAAGAAATAGGCGTGAAATCTCTCAGCGAACACGAAGCTTTATTGCCTTAAGCAATGAAAATTTTCGATTCCTTGATGAGTATCCCAAGCTGGATTACTACCAGTGCAAAGAACTCTCGATGATTATTAACGGGGAAGAAATATATGAAGCAAGAACATTTTCGTTTACTCCTTCAGAAGCAAAGCAATACTTTATCGCTTGTAACTTAAAACTAGTTCGTAACATCGTTTCAGATTATTCTCTCAAGTACATCAAGGTTGAGCCTGAGGATTTATTTCAGATGGGAGTACTTGGCTTAATACGCGCAGTTGAAAAGTGGGACCATGAACGTGAATTTCTCTTTTCGACATATGCAACATGGTGGATCAGGCAATCACTTTCTCGTGAATATTCAAATACGAGCGACTTGATTCGAGTTCCAATACACATGCTTGAAATTCAGCCCAAAGTGGTAGATTACATAGACAAGTACACTGAATTCTTTGGGCGCGGTCCAGATATTGCTGAAGCATGTGATGCACTAGAAATTCAAGAATATCAATATGTAAATGCTTTAAATTCAATATTTGAGTATCAATCTTTAACGGATATATTAAATAGCGATGGAGAATTATCAGTCCGCCCAGCTGTCTCTCAAGATTCAGATACTTCAAATTTAGACCCTGAAAGCATGGTCTCTGAAACTCTCCTCAGGCAACACCTGGAGCAAGTTTTATGGGGATTAACTGATCGTGAAGCTACAATCATCATTGAGCGGTTTGGCTTAGATTCAGGAGTTCCAGCAACTTTAGATGAAATCGCCAAACTCTTTAGTTTAACTCGTGAGCGAATTAGGCAAATTGAATCAAAAACTTTCTCAAAATTGCGTCATCCTTCCAGAACAGAACATCTCAAAGATTTTCTTGATATCGATAGCAGTGCCATAGGACACTTGAGTTGCGAAAATCAATACAGCGATTTTGAATAGTTAAACGAATCAAGATGGTTGGTTACATCATTTACCGAGCCCCCGCATCCTCCACCTCATGCATCGCACTCCAGACCTTCATTAAGGAGTGGGCAAAGTCGTAGCCACGGGTAGCTGCAACCTCTGATTTGAAGTTCTTATAAGTGATTCCTGTCGCCATGTGAGCCACCCACTTGGCAAAGATCTCATGCGAGATGACCAGTCGATAGGGATAGTCATTCTGCGGAGTGTGGGCGATTTCTTGCTTGGTGATCTCCATCAGGTGTTCAAGAGATTCCCTATCTCTCGCTCGGACCATGAGGTCCTTGCCGTTGGATACAGCGCTGACAAAACCGGTGTTGGTAAATAGCCACATATGGATTCTCCTTAAATGATTAATTGAAATTACAAACCAGAACGCCAGTACTCAAGCATCTCTGGTGAAATAAGAGGTTGGGCCAAGGTTCTGGGCATTGATGAGTTAGGGCGTGGCAGCCAGATGATTTTTCTCATCTTGCCACCGATCTCAATCTCGATTGTGTGCTTGCGTTGTTCTGCAGGCGACCAGCGACCGTCTTTGATTGCAGACTCGATTTCACCCTTCTTCGGCCAGAATCCCCGCTGCTCTTGAGTTTCATCATCTTTCCAAGCACCCCAAGTGTTTGGGATCTCTGGATAAAGTTTGACCAGCAATTCAGCGGGTTTCTTGCCCATCACAATCACAATTGATGCTGGAGATATTCGGAAGATATTCTCGAAGTAATTCATAGAACAGAAAGAGAGCGCTTCTGATACGCCTATCTCGTTGAACGACTTGCAGTGCACCATTTCGGTCATCACAAAGTCATCGTGGGACGAGACTGCGTTGACATCCTTGTTAAGAAGTTCTGCCACGCGACCGCGGATTTCACGCCAATACGCAACTGCCCTATCTGACAGTTCGCCGTTTTTGAGGATTGTCTTATCGCGATTTGGTCCAGAATCAATGGCCCCAAAATCTCGTTCGCCCTCATTGATGAATCGATGATGCATGAACTCTCTGACATCATCATCGCTCCAGGATTCAGTCCAATCAGGGTAAGCCTCTTCTAAGTTGAAGCTGGGGTTGCTAGCCAGAAAGATGATCGGGGCCTTCTCTAAATTACCTGTCCAAGCCTCAGGACGATGAGCTACAGAACCAAAGTAGGAGGTTGCATCCTTCAGCTCAATGAATTGAGTTTTCTGCCATGTGACAACCTTGTGGCAAGGATTCTTACCATCTGTAATCGCTTTGTGAACATTTGAACATGAAGCGATTTCTCCTGCAAGAAGTTCTGCGTAGCTCATCGTTTTCCTCTCTTAGACCTGAGTTAAGTATTGGCTATTACGCCGCTTCTTGTGAAGAAGACGGGCTAAAGAAGCTTGCGCCGTCAGTCATTAACCAGTCAACGAAGCTGGTGTTAAAGAGTGCATCTTCGCCACGGTGAGTATGTATGGCATCGATGGCTTCTTGCGGTGTTGCTCCATCTTTGATCAGGATCAGAGCAGAGACGAGTCCGCTGCGGTTGAGGCCGGCCTGGCATCGAACCAAGACTCGGTCTCCAGCCTTCCAGCGGGCGTAGCCGAACTCGACTGCTTGGCGAAGGCGCTGAAGATCGATGTCGGTAATCGATGCATCAGGTACTCCGTAGCGGAACTCTTGCACCTGCCAATCAGCTGGCCTGGCCCATGCATACATGGTGACGATGGATTGGAAGGGCAAGTCATCTCGCTTGCGGTTGTTGGTGACCGGCAGGTGAATCACATCGAGGTCATCGGTGCCACCTTGGAAGAGATTGGGTGCAATCTCAGAAAATAGATTTGGATACATTCTTTCCTCCTTAGTTAATGAAATCTTCTGGGTTAATTGATGGATCAATAGGTTGGTTGTGCACATTGCGTGATCGAGTCTTACGTGAGTAAGACTCAGTCATACGCTTTGATGAGTAAGCGACATCTTCAAACTCAGCTGTTTGAGCCAAGGTTTCGATCTCATCTGCTTCGGCGCGGATGATGGCAAGTGATTCTGCGCTGC
>JACCDV011193080.1_pt1 | contig 12676 bp, 8 predicted proteins | sample 7446131 | NCBI WGS metagenome assembly JACCDV01 (sample SAMN15323448, study PRJNA562643) | freshwater metagenome | isolation source: river surface water | place: USA:Blue River Watershed | collected 2017-08-17 | reverse complement strand
TACTCAAACGGATATTATGGGTTGACAAATACAAGCAGATGTGTACTTGAGTGCCCAGATGGAACATTTGGCGATAATACTACCTCTCAATGCGTCTCAAAGTGTTCTAATTTCCCAACCAAATTATATGGAAACCCTAGTACTAAGGCCTGCGTCCCAAAATGCCCAATTTACCTCTATGGAAACCCTAATAGCAATCTATGTGTTGTACCAACTGGCTGTCCAGCTGGATTCTATGCTGACAACACATCTCAACTTTGTGTTTCTCTATGTCCATCCAACACAAGTACATTTGGCTAGCCGGTTTCTAAACTTTGTGTGCAGGTTTGCCCTGAGGGGACATTTGCTGACAGTACATCAAGACTTTGCTCTTCCTCTTGCAATACTGCATGGAAGCTATATCGCGATAATTCAACAAAAACCTGTGTCAAGAGTTGCCCTTCAAATCCTAACTATTATGCTGATCCTCTCACCAACAACTGTTCATTATACTGCTCTGGAGGATATTTCGCATATGACCTGACTAGGATTTGTGTTTCTATCTGTCCTTCGAATCCTCCAACATATGCTAACTACCAAACTATGAGATGTGTCGCAACTTGCCCAAGGGAAACTTATGTCTTTTCAAATAATTCTTTTAGAGGATGCGTGACAAACTGTCCTCAGCGGGTATACAGTGCTCTTTATATTGTTGATATGTTCGGAGATAACTCAACTTGGTCCTGCGTCACAGTCTGTCCAAAAGCACAAAATCTCTATAGTTTCAAGCACCCAACCGATTCCACAATCCGTACATGCGTCTTGACCTGTCCTAATCTAAACAATACCTACTATTTTGCCGAGAATTAAACGCAAAGCTGTGCTACTGAATGCCCCACATCAACCCTACTTACCGACGGTGACATATTTACCAACAAATGCGTGAAGGATTGCAGCAGGAACCAATATAGAGATAACACAACAAGTCGATGTGTTTATAGGTGCTCTTCATCATATTTTGCAGATAATACAACATGGAATTGTGTCACTGAGTGCCCAGCTGGACTTTATGCTGAAACAATAAACCAAACATGTGCTAAGCATTGCCCCACAGGGTTTTATGCCAATAATTAAACACGTTATTGCCAAAGTTTGTGTAATACTGAGTTATACCTTTATAGTGATAATACAACATGGCAATGCCTACCTTCTTGCTCCATCAAACCTGATTTCTATGCAGATCCAAATACAAAGCTCTGCTCAATTAGCTGCACAGCTGGTTTATTTGCTGATAATTTCACTCGCTCCTGTCTTCCAGCTCTCAACTGCTCTAATGACACAATCGGAGATCCTCTCAGTTATCGTTGCGTTCCAACTTGCCCAATCGAAAGGCCAAGCTTCTTAGATGCTAGTATTAATTAATGCACGAGGGTTTGCCCTCTTGGAATGTTCGCTGATAATTCTACTATGAAATGTGTTGCTCAATGCCCTTTCAATCCTGATTACTATGCCTATAATGTAACATACTCAAATGGAACGATAATACAAGGATTATGTGTACTATTTTGTCCATTACTCCCAACTCCTTATTATCGCCATAATTAAACAAGATAATGCTTCTTGGATTGCCCAGGGCCAAAGTTCTTTAAGGACACAACAACTCTTAGATGTGTAACTTAGTGCCCTCCGTATTTCTTTGCTGAAGTCATTGGACAAATCTGCGTCTCGAACTGTAGTTCTAATAACAAATATGGTTTCTTAGGCGAGTGCTACACAAAATGTCCAAATAATACAAATGCAGATCCAACAACATTTCTCTGTGTGGATATATGTCCATTCGGATATTTTTCATAAAGTAATGTCTGCGTTAAAAATTGTCAAAATGGTTATGCAGATCCATTCCTAAAAGTCTGTGTGCAGGTTTGTTCTCCCGATTACTACTCTTATATTCCTACTCTATAATGCAGGCAAAACTGCCAACCCCAATTCAAATATTTCCTCAACCAAACCTGCATTGTCGATTGTCCGATAACAAGTAATCTCTCAACCAACCTTTATAAAGATAACACAACATACAGTTGCCTTAACAAATGCCTCCCCACATGGTACGCAGATAATATAACTGGATACTGTACTCAAGTTTGCTCAGATACTCTCTTTTCAGATAATTCAACAGGCCTTTGCGTCAACAAATGCCCTTAGACTCCTGATTATTTTGGATGGAACAAAACATGCTATTTCCCTTGTCCAATCCAAACCCCTATGCTCTTTGCTGAAAATATTACAAGAACCTGCATGTCAGTCTGTCCTAACAACAGCTACGCTGATAACTACACAAGAAGATGTGTGGCTAATTGTACTCTTACTCAATACGGATATACAGATGGAGTTACTCCAATTTGTGTTAATAAATGTATCTCCTCCACCTATGGTAATAATGTTACTAAGACATGTGTAAGTAAATGTCCTGATGGGACTTTTGGAGAAGCTTCTTCGAGGCTATGCTTGCTCAAATGTCCAACCGGAACATTTGGTGACTCTCACCTCAACCTTTGCGTCTCAGTTTGTAATAATTCAATCCCTGAATTTGCAGATCCAACATCACATCTTTGTGTCATCAAATGTCCTTCCATTCCAAGTCTTTATGGTGATTTTAACGGAACAAACAACGATCCAATTTGTGTAGCATCATGTTCTTCATCTTCAAATTTCACCTTGAATACTACTCGCCTCTGTGTACCTAGTTGCCCTGAGCCCTTCTTTGCTGACCCTGTCACTGGAGATTGCGCAGTTTATTGCCAGCCTAAATCTAATCTTTATGCTGATAACTTAACTAGAAAGTGTATTCCAGTATGTCCTAATATAACCATCAATGCAACCACTAAAATCTTTACCTATGCAGACCCAAGCACAATGACTTGTGTCTATACTTGCCCTTCCAACCCTAGCTTATATGGAGATAACTTTACAAATACTTGTGTTAGCAGATGTCCATCTAATTCTTATGGGGATAACGACACCCATCTTTGTGTTTCAGTATGTTTCTTTGGAATAGTTGTTAATAATGTTGCCAAATATACTTATGCGGATAACTCGACTAACTTTTGCGTATATTTCTGCCCTCAAAATAGTTGGGCTGACAACTTTACCATATTCTGCACATCGCTCTGCACTTTGGGTACCTTTGCTGATGATTCAACCTGGAAATGCGTTGCTATGTGTCCATCTAATCCGATATCTTATTCTTACGCCCCAACAAGGAAATGCATATATGGATGTCCAGGCACATTCCTGGCTTCATAGGTGGGTCGTACCTGTTTAAACGGTACCTGTCCTAAAATTCCTTATCTCTATTATCGTGACTATCAAAATAATCAATGCGTACTAAGTAAAATATATGTTATTTAGAATGCGTTTATCCTTATTTCAGTGAGAAGTCAAGTCAAAGTTGTGCCAGGAACTGCTCCTATGGATTTTATCAAGATCTTGGAAATATGGCCTGCTCTAAATGTCCAGCTTAATGCTTAACCTGTATCAATAGCTAGAATTGCACTACTTGCCAAAAAGATTTTTACATTTACGTGGGAAAGTGCATGAAGGATTGCCCCACTTTCCCAACCTACTTCTTCAAATACGATCCTTCATTTAGTTGCATTACCAGCTGTCCGCCTCCTTACTTCGGCTTCCAAGGAACAGGAAAATGTTAGAAAACATGCCCTATAGGATATTTCAATAATCTAACTACAAGTCAATGCTAGAAATGCACAACTGGCTGCAATACCTGCTATGGAAAGAACTGCTCAAGTTGCGCTACTGCATATGTGTATGTTTCCAAGTATGCCGTCTGCAATAAGAAATGTAGCCTTGCTTTACCCTACTTCCTTAGCGGGAAATGTATTTCAGAATGTGGATCTGGGACTTTCATGCTTGATGATCTTGTTACTTGTCAAAGGTGTAATCCCGTTTGTAAAGAGTGCTCGAAGTTGGCTTCCAACTGTACTAAATGTGCTGGACTGTTTTGGTATAACTACAATTGCGTTGGCACATGTCCAAGCAATTATTATGTTGACTCTAATAATATGTGCCAACTTTGCTCCAATAATCCAACTGCCTGCACCCTTCCTCCCCTTACCTACACCCTCACCACTAAAATCATCAACTATCAACTCTACGGTTTTGTTACTTTTAGCCGCAAAGTTGTATTAACTGCAACCCAATTTGCCAAAATCGCCAAGTTAAAGACTAAAAAGGGTCCTATCCTTGCCAGTAGCTATACTGTGACAATGATCTAATAGACAGTCTACAAGCTCACCTTTAAGAGTTCAGCATCACTCAACTAACTGACCCTCTCAGTTGATTTCTAACCTGGAAGTATCGGCGACACCTCAGGCAGTATGCTAACCTCAACCTCTTCATCAGCATCCGTCCCTGTTGTGACAAGTATATCTCCACAGACTCAAACATCAGCGAAGCAGATGTCAGGCCAAGTCAACGTGTTAAGTTGGATTCTCATTGTGGTAATAATTTTGATGATGATTAAGGAGAATTATCCTATGATAGTTTTACTGGATTTGGTGCAGTTTATACACATGCATATTTATGTCCTTGCTATTCCTTTGCCCTATCTCTACATGCAGGTGATATCAGTCTTGAAAAACCTCAACTTTGCATTCTTACCCATCCTTTACACAAACTCCAAGACCAATATAGATGATCCTTACTATAATTTCCAGCCAGATACAACTTTCCTTGGGAACTGCCAGCCATTTGTCTTCTTCTTGATCATCTTTGCAGGCACTTATCTTGTCTTTTGGCTGCTCTCTCTCAGAAAAGTCAATAGATTCAAATTTCTTAGAAGCAAGATCAAATCTATATTCAAAGGAAGAATGAGGCATAGTTTCCTTCATTAGTTATTCTACTATACTGAGTTTTATGTGCTGTTCTTTGCATTTTATCAGTTTACAGGAGCGAATAGTTCCATTGAAGAATCAAACACTAACCTTGCAGCAGCTGTCATCGTTTCTCTTCTTTACTTCGTATGGATTATTGCTATTACTTATCAGGCAGTCAAATACAAGAGAAGATTATAGAAAATACCCCAAAAATTCAATTTCTTGAAATTGTAAGAATCAACTTTTCCTATGTAAATTCCATTACGAGCTCTGTTTAAACTGATGGTTGCATGTGCTTTGATCTCAACACAAGGATCGATCCAAATAACTCTACTCATTATCTTCAATCTAACAATGATAGCTTATATCATTTGCTTCAAACCATCAAAACATAAATCAACCAACAATCTGAATATTTTCATCCATCTAGCCATGATTATTCACGAAATAGTACAGTTCATTTATCTTAATAGTAGTATGAGTTCCTCATATCAGAACACTATCTCCTATGGACTTTTTGCAATTATTGGTGTCACTATTGGTGTTGTGCTTCTTTGGATTATTTATCGATTTATAGTCTATATACGCCAGGAATTTTTCGGTATTGCACCTACTTAGGAGGTCGATGAAGAAGCATAGGTGAAAGAACCCAATGTCTTTTATCAAAAAGTAAAGCAGGCTGCATCTCAGAGGGTTAGTATTGAAGACAAAGAGCTGAAGCTATAAAAATAAATGAATGTATCTTAACTAAACATCAAAGACTAACAATAACGATAATCCTAAGACTACTCAATCAATGCAGACTAGGCTATCCAACAATTCACCTATCACTATGTCCCTAAAAAGTCATAGGCAATGATAAAGCAGTAAAAGGCAATCCTTGGAATAAAAGAAGAAAAGAAAAATATACAGCCAATCGTCATATAAATCGATTAAGATGAGCTCATTTAGGAAGACTCGAGTAGAAAGAATAGTCGAATTTCTCGTAGGCAAAGCAAGCGAATTAAAAGTGGATTCAAATAACATGGTAACCGCTTGAGATTTTAAGGCTAAGAGCTAATTTCTGAAGTGTAAGAAATATAAGTAAAACCAAGAATTGAATAAATGAAGGCCAGTAACAAAAAGGTGTAACAAATAAACAAATAAAAGTAGCCTCACAATCTGATAGTCTGGGACTAAGATCACTAGGAAGGATTGTAGGAGGTTAATTGATTATGCCCAAAATATTCTCATCTATAATAAGACATAGATCATTGAAAAATATTCATTTCTATTATTGCATAAGAGATTTGTATCTGTATTGCCTCATGAATTGAGTATTCCAAATCAAGAGAACTTAGCTCTAGGATATATTAGTGAAAGATTCAATAATTTCACGAAGAGTATTGATAAAAAATGACCCGTTTCTAATATTGAAATTGATTGACTATTTTGTTGAGAGGAAATCTTTTATATTTTCACTTTTTCTATCACTCGAAAGCAAATACAATAGGGTATACTTTAGTTTATCACTAAATACTGCAGATATTCCTTTGGGATTTACTTTTATTGATGTTATCTTGCATATCCCCTAAATATAATTTGATTTGTACTTGGCTTTGAGCAATATTTTTCAACTCCAGAGACCAATAATCACAATCGATAAAAGATAAGATGCAGTTGATTCCATTCAAAATTTGATTAATTTGACAACCAATTTCGACTTCATTGTTCTTTTTCTTATTTGTGATACAACCTTCCTCTAAATACTCTTTTATTATATAGAAGTTATCATCATCACTAAAGAAACCATAAATCTTAGTAATGTTTGGATTATTGGCTTTGATGAGTAACTTTAGCTGAAGGATAAATGCCTAAATATTAGCACTCAGTATCTTTTTCTTTATTGATTTGATAGCATAGATAGAGCAGGTCTTCTTATGCATTGCCAAATAAACAATCGACCCTCCCTATGTAATTTTAATGGCTTTTAAACTAAAGTCAGATAGGCACAGTGGCGGTTAAGTTTATATTTTTGACTTTGGGAGGGTTGCTCTTCCTCGAAATGTATGCTTCTCCTTGTTTTATTTATTTATTAGCTTCTCCCTGCTGTTTCTTTGCAGTGGTATTCTTAAAACAGGGGATGCCCTTTTTTCAATGCTATTCTTGGCGCTCTTCCCATTATTAAGAAAATTGTTGAGTTTAAAACATGCGTTTGATACTTTATTGGCGGGTGGAACTATTTTTTTCTTAGCGAATGGAATTTATATTTATTCTTGTGAGATATTCTGAAGACTGTTGGAGAAATCAGACATTTAGTCTTCTCTTTAGGCTTGCAGCTCGACATGGTTCGATTTCGTTCTATTGTGAAGGTTTCGCATACGGCTTTTGAGCTATTTATTGAATTGAATATTATTGTTTAGATCTCGCTATTCAACATCAAGTTTTTATTGGCTTGCATTGGCGCTATGCATCACTATTTTCCGCGGCTTGCTGGCTCTCTCACCCATCTTACTTCTTTAGGAAAAGAGTGAACTAAGATGATTGCTTATTGCCGGATGACGGCGTTAGCCCTTGACTGATAATTGTATTTTTGCTGGATTAAATTTAAGGGGGATTTGTATAGAGACAGTTATTTCCTAAGGCTTTGGTTCGTTTTTGGATTGTGGGTTTTTCTTCATTATAAACCAATTTTCTTTATAGTATGGAAAAGAATAAAGTGGCCTGAATAAAGAAAAAAGATCAATTGTGTTTAAATATGGCTATCAATTTAAACTTTCCATCCCATTCTTCATGTACTGAGAAACCCTACTCTTCACATGGCTCAAAGTCTCATTTATCGGGTCATCATCTATCTTGTGCTTCTTATATCTCCCAGAAGCAATATGCAGGGCGAAATCAAGCAGTCTTCTCTTCTTTTGAATTAGTTTCTCAGTATTTCCTTATTTCTAAACCAAACGCAGGATTATCTTCTTGCAGCCAAGGCAAATCAAATGCAGTCTCTTTGATATTTTGCTCTCTTACTCTTCAACTCCACTCTTATCGATGCATTTGACGACTACTGTTTCTTGGCAACAGACTGATTTAGGGCGATAATTGGCATCTAAGATAACTATACTAAGTACTGCTAATGAGTATATACTTGGCCTGTGACTTCTTACCCTCCACTATAAGGAAATCTCTCTCTTTGAATCCAATATCGCAACTTATAAACATCTTATTCACTAGTAGCAATATGTCCCTATGAATCTAACTATTACTCATTACTCCTCTCACCTACTCAGGCAAAATGTTGTAAATTTATGCTTGCAGGGCACTTGTCTTTTACTTGCTAAATGTCAACACCTTCGATAGTTATTTACGAATCTCATTCGAACTCTACAAACTAATTTCTGGAACTTTCAAATTCAAAGATTTGGAATAAATGTTTGGAAGCTCAAGCGAACTCAAAGACTTGATATTCTTCAATAGATTATTGGAGTTGGTGCGAGGCCTTTTGAAAATAGGGTCTTGCCCCCTTTTTAGAGGCCGCATTGAATATAAAATATAACCTCCATCATACAAATCTCTCTAATTCCAATAATAACTTCAACTTAAGTCTAAATAAGGGATGAATCAATCAATAAGTAGGTCGTATACTTCAAAGGTGAGATAATAGTTCTAGGGGTTGACCTTGATTTCTTTCTGTAAACTCTCAACAAGCAAATGCATGTCTACATTATAAAATGATTACCCAGCTTAGCGAATAATTTCTACTCAACGAATGATTTCAAATTAGCATATAGGCCAGGATTTCTACCCACAATGAAATCGTGTATCTTCTCTCGGATTATCTACTATGAAATGTTCGACCTCCTCCACTTCCTAATCTGCTACTCGATGTAGTGGGTGAAGACTTTGCCCAGGATCTCATTTTGTTGCTTCGAAAATGCCTCGATCAGCTGGTCACTTGTCTTGCCGCTTGCCTATGAGCTCAGAATGTATCTGATCTGCTCTTCTTGTGCAGCACAAATTGCGAGTATGGCAAGGATGATAATGAATGTCTTCATAGATGTTATGAATAATATATGTTTATTAAAATAATGTTGCTTCAAATAGTCAAAATTGTATAAAGTTTATCTTATGAAGTGTGTATGCATTGGAGAGGATAGTTTGACATTGCTATTTCTGCTTGTCTGATAAAGTATTGCTGCTGACTAATTCATTTATAATTTCGTTGGCTTAGCCAATCTAGCCACTCTCAGCCAGTTATATCCCTTTCTTTATCAGCACCTTCTTGTTTATCTACTCCGGAAACACCTGCTAGAGGTTACGGAAAATAGATAGGAGAAAGGTGCCAGCCTGTCCGAAGTTGGGTTTTACTGGTGGTGGAGGAGCAATCGGCGCATTTGATGTGACTAACATTCCATGGAGATCGGCAGAGCCGTGTGCAAAAGGGCATTGAGTATCATTTCGACAGTATCCTTTCATGAAATACTGAGTCAAAATCAATTTACTTTACAGAGCTGTGTTTTGTATATGGAGACGGGTTTAAATTGTGGCGGAGGTGTAAAAGGAAGGGGATCTACTTTCTGTCTCAGCTCCTTCTGGCCATGTGCGAAATAGCAATTTTCGAAGAGAGAGCAGTGGCCTTTGGTGGTGTAGTGCCTGCAAAGAGAAGTCTTGTAATTATTGGCATTTTGACTCATTTGAATTATTATACTGCAATAAGCTACTTATAATCCATTTGTGCAGTGGGCCTCACCTTGGAGGGCAAGAAGATAATGAGAGTAATGATGAGGAGAATATGATCAATGGTATTTGGTGAGAGGGTTCATCCGGTTGGACTAGGCACTGTTGGGTATTTTGAGCCTCAAGTTGTCATAATGTATTTATTTCTTTTACTAGAAGCGCTGGTTTAGCTATTGAGGAACAATCTGCTCCACTCCCAGCCTATCCTACCCATTCAGGATGTTGAATTTACTATTGCCATGAGTATCCATGTTGTGAGCACGCACGTATCCACGTATCTTGACATCTTAGTCCAATCTTTTCAATTTCTATCCCTCAGGGTTTCTATCGTATTCTAGAGTTATTGGATTATAGGGAAGTCTATATTCATAGGAATATGTACCCATTGGTATTGGCTGTTCGCTTTAGACCTAATCTTTGGTTGGCAGATGATACTTCCTACCTGCTCTTTATCTTATTTTGGTATATTTATGCCAGTTACCATCTGTTATTTTATCTTTAGAGGATCTACAGTCTTTTACGTTAGAGTTAAGACTGCCTTCTTTGCTTCTATTCCTCTCTTCTTTGCTTCTAGTGCTGTGCGAAATCTTTTTGAAACCTTTAAAGGGCTTTTTAAAAATAAAACTACCGTCAATGTGATGGGTTGGAGCATCTTGTGCTTGCAGCAAACTAGCCGCCCCAGTCCCACCTATATATCTCTAGACATGTACCTCGCATCCTATTGGCAAGGATCCTCGATTCCTGCACTGTGCGTTAGTATTGATCAGACATGGCTAATATTTTTTATATATTGATTGATCTAAACAATCAGATAAGATTGCAGCCTGAAGATTATTGTTTCTTCTTCACGATTGGCTTCATCTTCTTTTGCAGCACCATCCTCATGGCTTAGTCAAATACCGTCTTCAGTCCTTATTGTGTCAGCGCACTACATTACATGTATTTGCATTTGAACTCTTCTTAGATGACCTTCCGGGCAGTCTATTTCATAATGGGGGCGTCCTTAGGGTCTTTTTTGATGATCGAATATTACTCTCGAAGATCGATTTTGTTTCCAACGAAGATTTTAGGAACATTACCCACGTTTTCTTGGAGTTCAGGATACCACTAAGTATCTTTTTGTTTACTTTTTTGCGGGCATTGACGAAGGATGATGGCTCGATGACGGAAAAGACGATGAGGAAAACATCACAATTAGGGTATGCTAGTGGCCTTAAGCGGTTGTACTCCTCCTGTCCAGCTGTATCCCAGAGTCCCAGGTTGATCATGCGGCTATCGACCTTGACTGTTGCAGCGTAATTATCAAAGACAGTGGGGACATATTAGGTTGGGAACTTATCCTGAGTATAGCTGAATAGAAGAATATGGACCTGATGAGGAGGCAGGTCTTGCCGACTGAGCCGTCTCCAACCACCACCAGTTTTACAGCGATAGGTTATTCTGCCATTAATTTTGATTATTCAATGATATATCTAACTCAATATTCATAAACTCCAATCATTACCAATAGTATATCATCATTGGATCATTCACTCAGCAATTTGAAGTAGTGCAGGTTCGACTACAGCAGGGCCTTTCTCTAGCCCTTCAAGCGCTCTACTTATTCTCTTAGGAGCTTCTAGGGCTCGTTCAAAACTTATAGCATATTATAGAGAATGCTCTATTCCTATATTTCTTAGTTCCTGCTTAGAGTTATATGTGGAATTTCTTCTTCATGTTATTTGGCATGGGTGGGAAGAATATCAAGTAATTCCTGCTACTTGGAGAGTTAGTATTTATTGAGAGGGTGCAATTTATTGAGCTGATGGATCTTGTGTTCTTTGGGTTTGCCAATTACAGAGATATGACAAATACTTGTCTTGAACAGATGTAGGGATTTCTTTATTTAGTAGTTATTCCAAACTGTCACTTCTCCTGATGAGTTGCCAGAGATGAGATAGCTTAGGCTATTGACGTAGGCTAAAACTGTGATTGGATGCTTACTCCCTCCTGTCAATACTCTCTTACGCTTCGGCTTATTTATCTACACCTATCTCGTGCCCTCCCTTATCTTAAAGCTTAAATCTTGCCTTTATTACTAAGCAGTAATCAGTTATATGACTTCAATAGTTCCTTTTGCATCTCCGATAAAGGCTGATGTATTTGATAAGCAAAGAGCCGTGACATATTAATAATCAATTTTATGGATGAGTTGTAGCTCCTTTGAGTTGCCTTGAAGAGAGAGTTGTAGGAATGATACAGATTTACGCGTAAGGACAACCAGTATATTTCTAGCCTCAGCAATAGAGATGATCTCCAAGACCGATGTATAAATCTTGAGAGGCGAGGAGTGTTAAGTTTCGATGAAGAAGGAGGAGTAGGGCCATATTTTGATTTAACTCTTTGACGCAGTGATTAAATGATGATTTTAGTATTCAATAATCTGCTTGATCTAAGTAGAGTGCACCATCTTCTTCTTTATCAATATGCCGTTGGGCAACTACCAAAAGTAGACATTTCCTGTCACTCCTCCTCCCACCAGGAAGTGGCTGTCTCTCAGAACAAGCAGGGTAGTCATTGTTTCAACCATACTCACTCTTAACTCTGCCTCTTGGGAATCGAATGACCAAACATTCACGAATGTTTTGTTTATTTGTTGGCCTAGGATTTGCTGACTCCGACTATAGTAGGCGAGAGTGGAGAGAAAGCAATCATCGCGATATTTGTGTAAGACAGCAGTTGTCTTGGGATCGAAGAGGAAGAACTATTTGTTTTCTGCTGAGGTGACGACAAGGCATTATTTTGAGGGGAGGATCATTTTCAACTTTATAACTAAATTATAATTGAAAACAAAGATTAGCTTGGAAAATGCTACTCGAAAGGATCTCAATCAAATGAGCCTACTTCTACAAAATAAATTGAATGCTATCGATTAACTATAATGATTTTGCAATTGATTGATTGATTTACGGCAAGTATAATAAACATAGTTTCATTCACCATTAAGCTCAGATACTCACTAAACTAATGGCTCATTATTAATATTAGATGTCTAATCATTTTCTTTATTAGATATTATTTTTGAATAAGAAATATATGGGGTTGGGGTTGGGGTT
>JACCDV010788245.1_pt1 | contig 12683 bp, 10 predicted proteins | sample 7446131 | NCBI WGS metagenome assembly JACCDV01 (sample SAMN15323448, study PRJNA562643) | freshwater metagenome | isolation source: river surface water | place: USA:Blue River Watershed | collected 2017-08-17 | reverse complement strand
CTGATGGCTAGCGAAAAAGTGAATCAAAAAAACATCGCCCGGGCACTCGGCTGGATCCCCGACACAACAGATACGATTCTCCAATCCCCCCAGCAACAACAGTGTAACAGCTGCGGCGGACATTATTACCTTCCTCCGTTGCCTAATCCTGGAACTGCCACCACCGATATCAAAAACGCTCCATCAAATATCTCTGCGGACCAAGCGAATTATCATATTAATGGCGAGGGAACGCTGACGGGCAACGTCAAAGTCATCCAACCTGGCAGACTCTTACTGGCAGATACCGCAACCATTTACCAAGGCAATAGTTTTCAAACTCTTTCTCCTGCCTCGCCAACTTTCTTAAATAACTCAAATAACTCAAACAACTCAGCAGATCGAGTCAGTCGAATCACCGCAGATGGAAATTTATCTATTCAACAGGCCGATACCCTGGTTCTCGCAGATCACTTAGATGCTGAATTGTTCGACCATAAAACTGAAATCAAAAATGCGACGTATCTCATGCAGCTCCATCCTGGCTTCAGTGGGACGCTACAAGGCGACGAAAATTTTACTGGATTTGCTCATGGAAGTGCCAAAACGGCCTATCAACGTAGCCAAGATATTTATGACTTTTATGATGCTTCTTATGCCACGTGCCCGCCAGGAGATGAAACCTGGATTTTGCATGCGAAACATATTCAACTCGATCGAAAAGTTGAACGGGGATATGCCTCCAACGTTTTACTCACGACGCATGATATTCCTGTTTTTTATACGCCTTATTTCAGTTTTCCTCTGACAAAAGATCGTCAGTCTGGCTTTCTATACGGGTCTTTTGGATACAGCGCTGGCAGTGGGAATGGTGCATCTATCACCGCTCCTTATTATTTTAATTTGGCCCCCAATTATGATGACACTCTGACGCCTACTCTCTATCAACAAAGAGGGCTATTGCTCAGCAACGAATTTAGATACCTGACTGATCACTCAAAAGGGGACTTGGACCTTCAATATATCTATGACAATTATGAATCAGAAAATCGGGGGGCTGTAAAATACACCCAAGACAGTCAGCTTTCTCAAAACTGGGATATCAATGGCGAATTTAACTACCTCTCTGACAAAGACTTCTTAAGTGACTTCAATAATTTTTATGCGCTTTCCAGCTCTCCTGGACAAGCGGCTGGCGCCGGGCTTGCCACACAAAACAATCTTGCCGTCGTCCCCAGAGATATTAACTTAAATTATTCCGGGTCTCATTGGAGCTGGCAAAACAATCTCACCCAATATCAAATCATTGATAAAACCTTTGCGATAGGGAATCGCCCTTACAATTTATTGCCTCAATCGACCTTGATTGGAAACTTCCCCGCGCTCCCAAACGGAGTGTCTCCTCTGGATTTAAACTTTTTTGGTCAGTTCAGTAATTTTGAAAAAAATGCGACAGACACTCAGGTCGCTGTCAACGGCCAACGGTTGTTACTCAATCCTCAAATTAATTTACCACTCACCGCCTCTTATGGATTTATCACTCCAGGCATTACGCTGAATAATTCTTCTTATTCTTTGCAAAATATTGCCGTGAATCCTCAGCTGACAACCAATCAGATCACCAATGTTATTCCACAAGTCGATGTGAATACTGGTTTGTATTTCGATCGGAATTTTAATTTCTTTGATCAGAAATATTCACAAACCCTTGAGCCACATATCATGTATTTATTCACCCCCAACGTGAATCAAAATAACATTCCAAGCTTTGATACCGCGCCTATTAGCTTTGATTATTCTCAGCTTTTCGCTTTTAATCGATTCGCCGGATATGACCGTATCGGCGACACCAGCCAAGTTTCTTATGCATTAGAAAGCAACTTAAATAATGCCACTGGCGCTCAATTATTCCATGCAGGGATTGGTCAAATTTATTATCTCAAAGATAGACACACCACCCTCTGCTACCCCAGCTCAAGCTGCATTAGCTCTGAAAATCCAACCTATAACCAAGATACTTCTCCCATCGCGACCCAAGGATCACTGAATCTCTCAAATGCGTGGAGCCTCAATGCCAGCAATGCGTATAATACCCATACAAAAACTATGACCTATCAAAGCTATGGGGCTCAATATTTACCGAATCCACAGCATGTTTTTAATATTAACTATGTTGCCAATCGCCAGGATTATTCACTGCTCACCCAAGATCAAATTTTATCGGGCATTGCCCCTCCGGCTTCAAAACAAATCACAACTTCTACAATCTGGAAACTCACCCCGATTTGGCATTTCTTAGTCGATTGGGATTATTCGCTCGATCATCAAAAAACTGTCAGTGAATTTGCGGCGCTGGAATACAATCAATGCTGTTTTGCGATTCAACTGGGTATCTATCGTTATTTATTAACAACCAACCCCAATGACCCCAGCGATCTCTCAGGCAGCTTACAAACCAGTTTCGTCGGCCAAATTGTTTTAAAAGGCTTGGGGGGTATCGGTCAAAACAATTTCGAGCAGCTGGCTCAACAAATTCCGGGGTACAGCCCTCAATCTGAAATTTAAAAATCAAACCTGCTTTAAAATCTGGAGGACATCTCACCATGATCTCAAACAAAAAAATCTTAACCAAAATATCAAACCACACTTTTTCTATATTAAATCGCCATCCAAAAAAAGCGCATGCAACGCTCACAGCTCAGTTGCTGATCCTCTCAAATTTATTATTCGCAGGATCCATGGCTATCGCAGAGGCGGCGCCCCCTGAAAAGCCCATGACTCAGCCCATCATTCAACCCAGCCATCAGCCTATCAATCAAATCGTCGCTATCGTGAACAGCGGGATCATTACGCAAAGTCAATTAGACACGGCGGTCAAACTTGAAAAAATGCAAGCAGATGCTGCAGGAGTAACGACACTGCCTGATGAGCTTTCTTTAGAAACCCAAGCCTTGCAAGGCCTCATTACCCAAGCCACCGCGTTACAATTGGCAGAACGCAATAATATTACTGTTTCTGATCAAGCCATTACGGACACCATCCAAAGCATTTCTGAAAAAACTCAAAAGACGCCAGAGCAACTTGAAAGTTATCTTAAAAAATTTGATTTGACCCAAGAAGATTATCGCGCGTTTATTCAACATCAATTAATCATTCGATCACTGGCCGAACAAGCGATCGCTGCGAATATCACCGTCACACCTGATGAAATTAACACGTATCTTGCGCAACAAAAGCAAATGACGGGTTCTGATAGCACTTACCACGTTGCACATATTTTAATTTCTCTTCCAGAAAACCCGAGTCCATCTGATATTCAAACGGCAAAAGACAAAGCCGAAAAAATTCAAACCGAAATCAAACAAGGCATGGATTTCTCTACGGCCGCCATGAAATACTCTGCCAGCGAAGATGCCTCAACAGGCGGGGATTTGGGGAGTCAACCGTTAAACATGCTGCCCGTCATTTTTATGGGCCCCGTACAAGCTTTAGCAGTCGGCCAAGTCTCCGCACCGATTCAATCGGCCTCAGGGTTTCATTTAGTTAAGCTGATTGGAAAAGATGCTCCCACTCCCATCACCCACAATGTCACTCAATATCAAATCAAACAAATATTGATTAATACTTCTCCGATACTCTCAAGCGATCAAGCAAAAACGATTTTGGAACATCTGCGATTAGAACTCATCAATGGCAAATCCTTTGATCTTGTCGCCCGTGAAAATTCTCAAGATACTTTAACGGCGGCACAAGGCGGAACTTTAAAGTGGGCCTCTCTGGAAGATCTAGGGCCTTTCTACGCCAGCATCGTCAATCAACTGAAGCCAGGTGAAATCAGCGAGCCATTCCCCATTAAAAACAGTTGGGTATTAATCAAGCTGATAGATTCTCGCCAATACGACGACAGCGCTAACTTTGCAAAACAACAAGCCAGCAACGCGATATTTCAGAAAAAAGCTATGGAAGCCGTGAACACCTGGGAAGCGGAACTTCGAGGAGAATCTTACGTCAAAATTCTTGTCCCCTCGCTTGATCCAGAATCAATCCATTAAATCAATCCATTAAATTTCATACGTAATCTCGAAAAATCTCGAAAAATCTCGAAAAAAAAGGACAATATCCCTTAATGAAAACTGATTTTCACTCTTCCAAACACATTCCTAGAAAAAGATTTGGACAAAATTTTCTTAAAGATCATTCGTATATCCAGCAAATTATCAACAGCATTTCTTCACACCCTCATATCGTTGAAATTGGGCCTGGGCTCGGCGCATTAACTCACGAGTTGATTGGCCTGAGCGAAAATTTTACCGCCATCGAAATCGATCGAGATTTAGTCGAAAAATTTAAGATTCAATTTTCTGAAAAAATGTGTGACACAAAAAAACCTCATATTCAGATCTATCCGGCGGATGCCTTGAAATTTGATTTTAATCTCTTGAGTCCGAAACCGTTTAAGATCGTTGGAAATTTGCCTTATAACATTTCCACTCCTTTGCTCATTCATCTTTTTCAATATATCGATCAGATTCACGACTTAAGTATCATGCTTCAAAAAGAGGTCGTTGACCGGTTAGCGGCCCCCGCTGGGTGCAAAGACTATGGACGACTGACCGTCATGGCCCAATATTTTTGTGAAGTCACCCCACTTTTAGATATTCCCCCTGAAGCGTTTTACCCCGCCCCCAAAGTCGAGTCTGCTTTTGTACGGCTCACTCCTCGGAAAAATAGAGTCAGCCTCCCTCTCAAATTATTTGAAGAAGTCGTTCGCGAAGCGTTTCACTGTCGACGCAAAACACTTGCCAATAATCTTAAAAAATTTGCAACCAAAGAAAATTTAAGTGCGTGGGGGATTGATCCTAGCCTGAGAGCTGAAGTTTTGACGGTACAAGAGTTCATTCATCTTACTCAGCATATTCATCAAACACTGGCCTGACCTACTGCCATTGCACTGCCATTGATTGCCATCAACTCTCTCGAATATTACACTCGAAGCCTTAGTTCAAAATTTTATGGAAATAATATCCCTATGCCAGAAGCCGTCAGTAAAGAACTTTGGAATGATGCTGAGAATACCGACCGACTCAGTAATGATAGTTATAACCATCTTCTTGTTGAGCAATATAAGCTTTACATCGAAATGTATGATCGTCACAGCTCCAGGCGATCGATTGCGAACACCTTCTTTTTGACACTGCATGCGATTCTGATCAGTGCATTAGGAATTTCTTTGCATAATGCAGGAAACTTTTCACAAACCGGGCTGTTAGCGTTTCCCTTAATTGGCCTGCTAGTACTCTGTTATGCCTGGTGGCGAATGGTTCAGTACTATCGAAGAGTCATGACGGCCAAAGAAAAAGTCATCCATGAAATGGAAAAGCGTTTACCTGCCAACCCTTCCTTTGGCGCAGAGCGCGAAGCCATGGCAACCGATAGACCCTATAATTCTCTACGGCGCATGGAACTGACCTTGCCCTTTGTCTTTGGGGCTCTCTATCTCTTCACATATCTTTACGTTTTATATTCTGCTTATAACATTTAAGCTTTAGCCAGACTTATAAAAAATTTTATAGCTAGTCTTAAATAGCTAGTCTTAAATAGCTAGTCTCGGCAAGTACGAAAGGAGTTTCTGATGGGTGATGTTTGGACGCAGCTTGGATCCATAAATCAAAGTCTTTCGTTATTATTTGTATTGTTAACAGGATTACTCCACATTCTTTATGCTGCAGGGATTGCAAAAGATCTCGGGAATATGGCTAAAAGGCATATGTACCCTCTTTTTTTACCGAGCTTAGGATGGGTTCTGGCTGGTTTGTTAGGAGGGATTTTTACGGTATTGATCTACTGGCTAATGCATCACTCGAATCTTTCAAAAAAATAATATTTAATTTTTGCTCTTAATCTCTTGTTTTTAATTGTTTTTAATCTCTTCGAAGCTTGGGATTAATGGCCATGGGGCTGGGATAAATTAAAACGACTAAATAAGATGACACAATAAACGTAAAGAGCGTTACAGCCTGAATCACCACATAAGCTAACTGACCAATAATATGCTCCTGATACGCTAAAACAGCAATCAGCATAGAGAACTCTGAGGCTTGTCCTAATCTAAAACCGACTTCCCATGCTTGATTTTTTTCTGATGCATCAAAAGACCGGAGTAAGTATCGATAGACCAATGGCTTAAACAGTAGAATCGCAATACCAATAATCAGAACCGGGAAGATCACTTTAGGAAGCAAATAAAAATCAAATCCTGCCCCAATAGAAAAGAAAAAAACGATCAGGAAAAAATCTCGCAATGGTTTTAAATTCTCAGCGATATACGCCGCAATAGGACTCGTTGCCAAGCTCACCCCAGCGATAAATGCTCCAATTTCCATGGATAATCCGAAAAAATGAGCAATTTCAGAGAGCGCTAAACACCACCCAATCGATAATAAAAAAACATATTCTTTGATGCGGTTGTATTTTTTAAACAACGGATAAATCACATGCCTCTCAGCAAAATAACCCACCAAGAGCAAAGCAGGGATTCCAATTAAAGTTTTGCAGACTGCCCAGAAATTAAAATTTTCGTGACTGGTGTCCGTGGGAATGCGGAACAAAATATCCGAAACTTCCCTAAAATTAATCATGGAGAAAAAGTGTGATGACGTTGAGGAAACTAATTTAGGAGGCGCTCCTGAGGAGGTTTCCCAAAAGCCTAGAATTAACAACACAAAAATAGCCAAAATATCTTGTGATAACAGAACACTCACCACAACTTCACCAATTCGTTGATGATGCAAAACCGTGGTGGGGAGAAGCTTCAACCCAATAATGGTACTCGAGAACATCATGGCAAGACCAATCACTATGCTTTCGGTCCATGAAAATTTAAAAAACCAACACACAACCACGGATAAAATTAAAAAGCTCAGCCCAGAGACCACGGTCGTCACCGTCGCATCACGAAGCATTCGAAATAAATTTCCCAAGGGCAGATCTAATCCTAATAAGAAAAGCAGAAACATAATCCCAATTTGCGCCGTTTCATCCACAGTATTAGAGTCTGCAATTAACCCTAGTCCAAAAGGCCCTACAATCGCACCGACTAAAATATAAGCCACCAGCATGGATTGACGGGTAAACAACGCCAGAGTGGCAACCACAGCCGCACCGAAAAAAATCAGAAAAAATGCGAAAAGAATGCTGTTTTGATCCATGAAATATATCCCCTCATCATTTTTGCTTTTCGAACAAAAATATTCTTACAACACTATGAACTGCGGCATCAGCTATATAAAGATTTAAAGGCTCAATCAAGCAAATATTTTGGGGTCTTTCCGAAAGCTCTGCTTTAATAAAACTCGAGTTTTAAAACTAATGAACCGTTTCGCCATTAATTAAAAGCTGAGCAATGACACGATCGAAAATTTTTTTCCCTTTTTTTTCGCCGTATTTGGCTTCAAAGGCCTCTTCAAGCTCCACCACCCAAGAAGATCTAAACACACGGATACTTCCCTCTTGAGTCACTGATATTTCTTGTAACCCTATACTTTGACCGTGCCCTTCTAGGTGTTTAAAAATAATCTCTTGTGCACAGATCCAATCTTGGTTTCGTTCATCTAAACGTGCTTGTAACCGTTGATCCAGCTGAGCCATCATTTTCTCCTCAAGTGAATATTTTTTGGTTATTTCTCTCGTGTTCATCACAGTCATAAATAGAAGAAAATTCAAAAAATGCTCATAGAGTGTTCTGAAATTTTTATTTAATTTATGGGAGCTAAAAATCTCTGCTTCTCAAGTGACAATTTAAAACTAATTAAAGCCGGTATCTTTGATCAACATTGTGAAACCCTTTCCAAGAAAAATGCTCATCCATATTTAGATTTTTATGAAAACCTATCACTTTGAAAATCTCCCCCATTGCCTCTGGGTGCATGAGTCTTCTCAAGTGTTGGGAATCTTGTGCTTGAGTCACATGTTCTGGGTCAATTAAGTTGGCTAAAAAAAGCGCTTGCGTGGTATAGCCCATGAGTTCTAGTCCAGAGGCAATCCCTTCAGCGGCCAGCTCTGAAAAATTCACATGCGCAGTGATATCTTGTTCACCAGGATTTAATAACGGATCTGAATGCGCTCGATGCTTGGAATAACAGCAAAGCGTTCCCGAGCTACGAAGAGGAGAATAATACTCAGCCTCTGAATATCCATAATCAATCAGTAAAACAGCTCCCTGTTCTAATACTTCTGACAGACTATGCATCCAGGGTTTCAACCACAAATTGATTTCCGAACAATAATCTTCAGGAAATGGCCCCAAACGAAATTCTAAGTCCTGTACTGCTCTGAATAATTCCTCTGAAGGCATTAAAGGGTCACCGTATTCGAGTTCAGGAGAGGCCAGATTCTGCTTAGGGTCTTCTGCTGATTTAATTTGAGATTTAATTTGAGACTTAATTTGAACAGATTGTTCAAATATGTTTCCATTTTTCTTCAAGAACCGATGAACAGGCATGGCATCGAGCACTTCATTCGCAAAAATCAGTCCATGGAATGAATTTTTTTTAGGTAACTCAGTGATCCAAAAAATTTTCTCAGATACTCCCGGAAATGCTGCGCAGTATTCTTTTTGGAGTGCCCTTAACCCAGGACTCACTTCTAAAATAAAATACTGTGAAACTGTAATCCCCATTTTTTGAGCGGCCAACAAAAAATCAACGGCAAATTTTCCAGTCCCGGCCCCTAACTCTAGAAAATTAAAATCACATCGGCCTTTGAAAAACTTAAAAATTTGGACTGATTGCGTCGCAATCGCTTCTGCAAATAAAGGCGTTAACTGAGGAGCCGTGATGAAGTCTCCAGAAGATCCAATCTTAGGAAAATTTGACGAATAATACCCAATATCAGGGGCGTACAACGCAAGATTCATATATTCAAAAAAAGATAATTTCTGATCGGGAGCATTTTCCAAAAGGCTTTTGATTTTATTAAACATTTTTTATTTTTTCCCTAAAATTTTGAATAAAAAATTTAAAAATATAAAGATTCGTGAGTTATTTTATCCTGTTATCTTCTCATTTTCTGACAACTTTCTTTATGTTTAAAGAACTTTAGAATATCATCCCGCCACGTTGGATCCGAGTGCTAAAAACTATGCGAAGCTGCTGCAAGACCATGCATCAAGGCTATGCGTCCGACTATGATCTTATATGATCCTATGCGCGAGGATAATTTCAGTAACAGCAATAACTCAAAAGGGGCATCATGCAATTAACAAAAGCGATGGATGATTCAAAGTTAACCCTCAGACATTGGTGGATTTGGTTTCTCGCCGCAATGGGGATTTTCTTAGACGGTTTTGATTTATTTATTATTGCTGTGGGCCTTCCTCTGATTGCTCGACAATTTAATACCTCTCCAGAAATGCTTGGTCTGATTGGCGCCTCAGCGCCATTGGGATGCATCATCGGAGCATCCATCTTTGGTCGATTTACCGACAAGATTGGCCGCAAAGCTTTGCTCTTAATTGATTTACTATTTTTTGTTATTTTCGCCGGTTGCTCCGCTTTTGCTCCAAATGAAACATGGCTCATTTTCTTTCGCTTTTTAGTAGGCATCGGCGTTGGGGCAGATTACCCCGTGAGCTCCACCTATATCACTGAAAATATGCCCAAAAGACTGCGGGGTCGTATGCTCGTGAGTGGTTTTGGTTTCCAAGCTTTAGGCGCTCTTGCCGGTGCGTTAGTCGGATATGCCGTATTAAAAATTCACCCAGATCTCGATGCATGGAGATGGATGCTTGGTATTGCCGTCATCCCAGCAATTATTGTCTTAATTTTTAGACTGTGGTTACCCGAGAGCCCACGTTGGCTTATCAACCAAGGCAAGCATGAACAAGCCAGCCAACTGGCTGAAAAAATGACAGGAGCCTCGGTCCGAGTTGAAATTATTAATCCTCCTCGCAAAGGTTCTTTTTTTACGCTATTCACGCCTACTTTTATTAAACGAACGGTACTCACTTCCCTTTCTTGGTTCTTGATGGATATTGCCCTTTACGGCATCGGATTTTTTACGCCTGTCATTCTTTCGTCCATTTTGGTTGACCACTCCGGTTCTTATATCAATCAAGATTTGAACTCTGCTAAGGGCGCAGCTTTCCTTGATCTGTTCTGGATCTCGGGAATATTGGTCGCGATGTGGCTCGTTGAAAAGTGGGGACGAGTCCGGCTTCAGACGATCGGTTTTTTTGGCATGGCCATCGGCTTGTTTATCTTTGCCGCTGCAACTTCTATTGATGATCAAACTATCAAAGTCACGACTGTTTTTATTGGATTTATCGTATTTTACTTTATGTCTAATATGGGTCCCAACCCGATGACCTTCCTTTTGCCTGCTGAAGTGTTCCCCACATATATTCGAGCCACTGGCCATGGATTTGCCTCCGCGTGTGGAAAAATCGGAGCTGCGATTGGAATCTTTTTACTTCCTATTTTAAAAGCCAGTATCGGGCTCTTCTCAACCTCTATATTTTTAGGCTTAACCGCTTTAATTGGCTTTGGACTCACCGCAATTTTAGGCTACGAGACTAAGGGTCGATCACTTGAAGAGCTCGAAAGTATAGAAACCCAAATGTCTGAGGCCGAAGAAGGCTTGATTACCGTGCAAGATGATATTCGAAGACTAAATAGTGATATCAAACGAGTCTAAGGTGCATTAGCAAAAGCGATTCAAGAAATGCGAAAGGCAAGGCAATAATCAAAAGAATCAAAAGAATCAATCCGGACAGTTTTCTCATAACGAAAGATGGCTTGTTTTAAATAATCTTTTGTTGCCCCACTCTCTATATAGGCTGGGATAGTAAATGACAGAAAATTGTCTAAAAAATGGCGCACTCAAAATATTTCTAACAGGCAGAGACAGAATGGGTGTGCGCTGAATTTGATCTGGTGCTCCCGTTGGCGTTACGCCATCAACTTCTACAGGCGTCACAATCGTCACAAAAAAAACAAGAGCCATGAGATCAGAAAGTCCATCCATCAAGGTTGCAAAAGTATTCAACAAACTCAAATAAATTAAATAGTTATCTTCTTTTTTTTGCATCCGTCCATCCCCCCTAGAAAAACTCTAGAAAAGATAGACGTTAATAATTTATCACGCGAAAATATGATTCATATCTTCTCCTCATAGATTCAGAGGAACGAGCAAAAATAATCAAAAATAATGGAGCGTTGAGGATTATTGGAGCAAAGTCTCTACCTCATAAAGCATTCTCAATAAACATGGCGATCTTTTTAATTTCCTCCATACAAACCGTATGATCCATGGGGTACAACAAAAATTCGACGGAATAATTCATCTTGTCCAAAAGCTGTCGTGATGCCTGAGCGATAGAAAGCGCGATGATTGAATCTGAAACGCCATGGACCATCAAGATGGGGGTCTGACGGGCTATGTTTGTGCATTCTTTTTCAAAACAACCTGGCAGAGGCACATAAGTGGACAACGCGATCACTCCCGCGAGTTTTTGCTGAAAAGTTAAGCCGGCATATAACGCAATCGCTCCGCCTTGAGAGAATCCTGCGAGCATAATTTTTTCATAAGGCATTCCTAATGCATGTTCTTTTTCAATCAGTTCATGGATATATCTCGTACTTTCTCGAACGCCTTGTTCATCTGCGCGCTCGGTAATGGATAACTTTTTAATATCATACCAACCCGGCATGACCGCCCCATGATTTAACGTAATCGCACGTAAGGGTGCATGGGGGAAAATAAATTTCAAATTTTTCAAATTTTTTAAATTCATTTCTTTGACGATAGGAACAAAATCATTCCCATCCGCGCCTAATCCATGAAGCCAAATAATCACAGCTTCTTTTTTTTCCCCTACTGTTTCTAACACAACTGGCGCTTCATACTGATACTCTGACATCTAATTTTCTCTCCCTCAACAACATAAGCTAATCAAAAAGATCCGTTTTGAGCGGCCTTTTTATTAAGCTTTGGTTAAATAAAAAACCCCAATAAAGAACATAACAAACTTCAATTTGATTTGATGATTTCAGCCGTTAAGATGTAAACATAACAACAAGACGCTCAGAATCCTAACGGCAAATTGGTGACTCTAAAGGGCGCAAATATAAAAAGCTTGGGACAAAAAATCATAAGAAACGAACCAAGATCCGTCTCTCCTTCTAAAACAAAAACTCTCACGCCCGACACGCTCGGGCGGATTTCTTTTTCAGGATTTAAAAATCAATTTAAGAATCAATTTTAGAATCCAGCTCAGAATGATTGAGTCAGGCTCTCTTTTTCTCTAGGATCAGAACGCTGCTTATTTTCAATCAATAATGGAATTTCTCCTGATGAAACACAAAAAAGTCTTGAGCGTTTTTTCCCTTGCGATGATTAACGTGATTGCTATTGATTCTATTAGAAATCTTCCGATGAATGCTTCGATGGGGCTTTCTATTGTTGGGTTTTACATTTTAGGAACGCTCTTATTTTTATTGCCCTGCGTCCTCATGACCGCTGAATTATCAACCTGTTACCCCAGATCTGGGGGGGCTTATATTTGGGCCAAAGAAGCGTTTGGTCATCGTGCAGGATTTATGACGATATGGCTCCAATGGATTTATAACGTCATTTGGTTCCCCACTATTTTGGTCTTTATTGCTTCTACGGCGACGTATTTATTTGACCCCTCTTTGGCGAGTAAT
>JACCDV010160005.1_pt1 | contig 12684 bp, 12 predicted proteins | sample 7446131 | NCBI WGS metagenome assembly JACCDV01 (sample SAMN15323448, study PRJNA562643) | freshwater metagenome | isolation source: river surface water | place: USA:Blue River Watershed | collected 2017-08-17 | reverse complement strand
TGGAGACGAGATCGACCCCGCCTTGGGCGTTGCGCACCAGGGCGCGGCCTTCGCCCTCGTGGGGCAGGGCGTAATAGTCGCCCGGGTTGGGCACTGCCAGCTGGTGACCCACGTAGCGGGGGCCTTGCTGGAAGAGCGTTTTCAATTCGCGCTGGAACAGCGCCTCATCGAAGTAAGTGGAAACTGGTAGTTGGCTTGCGGCCTGCTGCAGTTGAAGACTTAAATCAGACATGGATGACCTGACCTAGAGACTCCCCCTATGAAGGGGCAGGGACAAAGCGCTGAATCCTTCGATCCGGGCGCAAAAAACGGCAGGAAAAGTCCTGCCGGGGAACCCAAGATTGTACCCTGAGGGGCTTGGGGCACCGTGCAGGCGGCCACAGACGCTGAGGTAGCGCCATCTCCCCCGATTTGTCCTTGGTCAGGGCATGGCTGTCCGTGAGGGTCTGGCCAAGCGCCTAAAATCAGTCTTTTTGCGCGGACTACCCATGCCCAAGGCTTCCAAAACCGAGACTTCAGACGCCGTGCAGGCCTTGCCGGCCACCTACGAGGCGGCGTTGTCCGAACTGGAGCAGCTGGTCGCGCAGCTGGAGTCGGGCCAGATGCCGCTGGATCAGTTGCTCTCGGGTTATCAGCGTGGGGCCAGCTTGTTGGGCTTTTGCCGCGACAAGCTGCAGGCGGTGGAAGACCAGATCAAGGTGTTGGACAACGGCCAACTCAAACCCTGGACCGGGGCATGAGCAGCTTGTTTGATTTGAAAGCCTGGATGCAGCCGCACCTGACGCGTGTGGAGGTGGCCTTGGCCGATGGCATCGCAAAGCCTTCGCCGGCGGATTTGGGCGATGCCATGCGCTACGCCGTGCTGGACGGGGGCAAGCGTTTGCGGCCTTTGCTGGTGCTGGCCACCGCCGAGGCGGTGGGGGGCGACATGGCAGCTGCCTTGCGAGCGGCCTGCGCTATTGAGTTGATTCACGCTTATTCCCTGGTGCACGACGACATGCCTTGCATGGACAACGATGTGCTGCGCCGGGGCAAGCCCACGGTGCATGTGCAGTTCGGCGAGGCACAGGCTTTGCTGGCCGGCGACGCGTTGCAAACCCTGGCGTTTGAATTCCTCACGCCGCTGGACGGCAGCGTGAGCCCTGCGGTGCAAGCGGCCTGTGTGGGCTTGCTGGCCCGCGCTTCGGGCTACCAGGGCATGGCTGGCGGCCAGGCCATCGATCTGGCCAGTGTGGGCCAGCGTTTGACCGAGGCGCAGCTGCGTCAGATGCACCGGCTCAAAACCGGTGCATTGCTGCTGTGCAGTGTGCAAATGGGCGCGGCTTGCGGCACCGCCGTGTCGGCTTCCACCCAGTCGGCCTTGCTGCAGTTCGGCGAGGCCATGGGCCTGGCTTTCCAGGTGGTCGATGACATTCTGGATGTGACGGCCGATTCGGCCACCCTCGGCAAAACCGCTGGCAAAGATGCTGCGGCCGACAAACCCACTTATGTGGCGCTGATGGGTCTGGAGGGCGCGCAGCGCCTGGCCGATCAGCTGGTGGCCCAGGCCACACAAGCTTTGCAAGATACCGGTTTGCCCGCTGATCGCCTGGCCGCTTTGCGCGCCCTGTGCGACATGGTGGTGCAACGAACCCATTGATGTCATGACCGATTTCCTTCACGCCATCCAATCACCGGCCGATTTGCGCCAGATCTCGCGCAGCGATTTGCCCACCGTGGCGCAAGAGCTGCGCGCCTGCGTGCTCGACAACGTGTCCAAAACCGGTGGCCACCTGAGCTCGAACCTGGGCACGGTGGAGCTGACGCTGGCGCTGCATTACGTCTTCAACACCCCCGAAGACCGCATCGTGTGGGACGTGGGGCACCAGACCTATCCGCACAAAATTTTGACGGGTCGCCGCGACCGCATGCCCTCGCTGCGCCAGTTGAATGGTTTGTCGGGCTTTCCGCGCCGCGACGAAAGCGAGTACGACACCTTTGGCGTGGGCCATTCGTCCACCAGCATTTCGGCGGCTTTGGGCATGGCTTTGGCGGCGCGTCAAAAAGGCGAATCGCGCCATGCGATCGCTGTGATCGGCGATGGGGCCATGACGGCCGGCTTGGCGTTTGAGGCGCTCAACAACGCGGGTGTGGAAGAGTGCAAATTGCTGGTGATCCTGAACGACAACGACATGTCGATCAGCCCGCCCGTGGGCGCTTTGAACCGTTATCTGGCGCAGTTGATGAGCGGCCGTTTTTATTCGGCCGCCAAGAGCATGGGCAAGAACGTGCTCAAGAATGCACCGCCCTTGTTTGAACTGGCCAAGCGCCTGGAAGAACATGCCAAGGGCATGGTGGTGCCCGCCACGCTGTTTGAGAAATTCGGCTTTAACTACATCGGCCCCATCGATGGCCACGATCTGGAGTCGCTGATCCCGACGCTGGAGAACATCAAGCATTTGAAGGGGCCGCAGTTTTTGCATGTGGTCACCAAAAAAGGGCAAGGCTACAAGTTGGCCGAAGCCGATCCGGTGGCTTATCACGGCCCTGGCAAGTTCGATCCTGCGGTCGGTTTGGTGCCGCCCGCAACGCCAGCCAAACAGACTTTTACCCAGGTGTTTGGTCAGTGGCTGTGTGACATGGCCCACCAAGACACGCGCCTGGTGGGCATCACGCCAGCCATGCGCGAAGGCTCGGGCATGGTCGAGTTTCACCGGCGCTTTCCTGATCGCTATTTCGATGTGGGCATTGCCGAGCAGCATGCGGTGACCTTCGCCGCCGGCATGGCCTGTGAAGGTCTCAAGCCGGTGGTGGCGATTTACTCCACCTTCTTGCAGCGGGCCTATGACCAGCTGATCCACGATGTGGCCTTGCAGAATTTGCCGGTGGTGTTCGCCATTGACCGCGCAGGCCTTGTGGGGGCCGATGGCGCCACGCACGCGGGCGCTTACGACATCGCCTTCATCCGTTGCATTCCGAACATGAGCCTGGCTTGTCCTGCCGACGAGCGCGAATGCCGTCAGCTCTTGAGCACGGCTTATGCCCAGAGCCACCCGGTGGCGGTGCGTTATCCGCGCGGTGCGGGTGTGGGCACTGTGCCCGATGCCGATTTGACCCCTTTGCCTTTTGGCAAGGCCGAGATCCGTCGTCAGGGCCAGGGCATGGCCATCCTGGCCTTCGGTTCTTTGCTGGCGCCTGCTTTGAAGGCGGCCGAGGCCCTGAATGCCACCGTGGTCAACATGCGTTGGGTCAAACCGCTGGACACCGAAATGCTGCAACGGGTCGCCCAAGACCATGCGCAGATTGTGACGGTGGAAGAGGGCTGCATCATGGGTGGTGCAGGCAGTGCCGTGGCCGAAGCTTTGCAGCAACTGGGCCTGGTTCGGCCTGTGCTGCAACTGGGCTTGCCGGATGCATTCATCGAACACGGTGACCATGCCCAACTCTTGGCTGCGCAAGGCCTGGATGCCGCAGGCATCGAGGCGTCCATTCGCCAGCGCTGGGCTTGAGGCGCTGGCTTGGGTGTTGGCAGTCAAACGGTTTTCACAGCGGGTTGCCTGTCTCGTCACAATTTGACAAAAAGGGTAAACCCGGGCCTGAATCGGGCCCGGACCTTTCTAAAATAGACAAGACCGTTTATGTCCATGCCTTGAAGTTTGGGGCATGTTTATTTTTCAATGAGGAGTTCTCCATGGATCGTCGTTCCATTCTGAAAAATGCCGGTATCGCCGGTGTGCTGGTCGCAGGTGTTGCACCGGCGGTGCATGCTCAAGCCGCTGTGCGCTGGCGCCTGGCTTCGAGCTTCCCCAAGTCACTGGACACCCTGTTCGGTGGTTCCGAGCTCTTTGCCAAGAAAGTCAAGGAACTGAGCGGCGGCAAATTCGAGATTTCCACGCACGCGGCTGGTGAACTGATGCCCGCTTTCGGCGTGCTTGATGGCGTGCAGAACGGCACCGTGGAATGCGCTCACACCGCGCCTTACTACTTCTTTGGCAAGGACGAAACATTCGCCCTGGATTGCGCCATTCCTTTTGGCTTGAACAGCCGCCAGATGACCGCCTGGATGGTGCATGGCAACGGCATGAAGCTCATGCGTGAGCACTATGCCAAGTTCAACATCATCAACTTCATGTTGGGCAACACCGGCACGCAGATGGGTGGTTGGTTCCGCAAGGAAATCAAATCGTCCGCTGATCTCAAGGGCCTGAAGTTCCGCGTGGGTGGCTTTGCGGGCAAAGTGCTGGAGCGCATGGGTGTTGTGCCTCAGAACATTCCTGCTGGCGAGATTTACCAGTCGCTGGAAAAAGGCACGATCGATGCGGCTGAATGGATCAGCCCCTACGACGACCTGAAGCTGGGTCTGAACAAAGTGGCGCCGTTCTACTACTACCCCGGCTGGTGGGAAGGCGGTCCTCAGTTGACACTGATGGTCAACCAGAAGGCCTACGATGCCCTGTCGCCCGAGAACAAGGCCATCATCGAAGCTGCCTCGACTTTGGCCCACGTGGACATCCAAGCCAAGTACGACGCGTTCAACCCCGGCGCACTCAAGCAACTGGCTGCCCAGAAGACCAAAGTCCTGCCTTTCCCCAAGGAAATGATGGATGTGGCTTTCAAGCACGCACAGGCTGTCTACAGTGAACTGAACGACAAGAACCCGAACTGGAAAAAAGTCTATGCAGACTATTCCAAGTTCCGTGCCGATCAAAACTGGTGGTTCCGTTTTGGTGAAGCCCGCTTTGACAGCTTCATGCAGGCTCAAAAGCTCTGATTTTTCAGATGCCTCGAAACAACCCGCCGTGCGCAAGCCCGGCGGGTTTTTTTATACCCGTTGTTCGTGTTGTTTGAGGGCTGCAGCCAGGCGCGTGAATTCTTCCAGCAAGGCACGGTCGTGGCAGTAGAAAAAGGTGAAGGTGCCACCGAGGTTGCGCACGTAGATGCGAGGTGCGATGAGTTGCTCCAAGCCCCGGATGCGCATGACTTTGACGAATGCGAGCTCCCTGAGTGGTACGCGTCTGCGCCACATCCAGGTTTGCTCAATGGCTTCTTGGTTCAGCACAATCCGGCTGCGCTGGATATGCCAAACGATGAAAGCCATCATGGCCCAGACCACGGCCGTCCAGGCGCCTTGGCGTGAGTTCCATGGCAGTTCCAGGCGCCCAAACCAGACCAGCAGCGCCAGCAGGATGAACCAGGCCAGGACCTTGAACAGGGGGCCAAAGGCTTGGGCGGTCATGGTTTGCGCTGGCGGCTGGTAGGGGTAGGGCAGAAAAGAGGCCTGCGTGTCGTGGTGTGTCTGGGGCATGTGAGGCGGATTTCAGAAATAAAAAAGCACCTCGTCATCAGATGAACGAGGTGCTGGTCATGGGCGGTGCTTACTTTTTGTCAGCCGCAGGAAGATCTTTCATCGGGTCACCCGCCGTTGGCACATCCGCGTTGGCATCTGGTGGCGCATCGTCCGGGGCCGGTGCTGCCTCCAGCACCACCGAGTTGACGTCCACCACTTCGGCTTTGTCGAGGAACGCGGTCACCGATTGCGGCACGAAGATCACGATCACCACCAACAAGATTTGCATGATCACCCAGGGAATGGAGCCCATGTAGATGTCGTTGGTTTTGATGGGCTCGGCGATGCGCTTTTCTTTGAACATGGTGTCGGCAATGCCACGCAGGTAGAACAAGGCAAAACCAAACGGCGGGTGCATGAAGCTGGTTTGCAGGTTCACGCACAGCAGCACGCCGAACCAGATCAGGTCAATGCCCATCTTGTCGGCCACGGGGGCCAGCATGGGCACGATGATGAAGGCGATCTCGAAGAAATCCAGGAAAAACGCCAGGAAGAACACGAAGATGTTCACCACAATCAAAAAGCCCACCTGACCGCCGGGCAGGCCCGACAGCAAGTGCTCGACCCACTTGGCCCCGTCCACGCCCTGGAACACCAGGCTGAACACGCGCGAGCCGATCAGGATGAAGACCACCATGGCCGTCAGGCGCATGGTGCCGTGCATGGCTTCCCACAGCAGGTCCTTGGTCAGGCGCTTGTGCATGGCCGCCAGAATCAAGGCGCCGACCACGCCCATGGCCCCGGCTTCGGTGGGGGTGGCGATTGCGCGGTCCTGGAAGGGCAAGCCGCCCATGGAGCCCAGCACGGTGAAGATCAGAACGGCAGACGGGATGATGCCTTTGAGGCACTTGCGCCACAGGGGCCAGCCGTTCAGGGTGCGGGATTCTTTGGGGATGCCGGGCACATAGTGCGGCTTGAACACACCCAGTGCATAGGTGTAGATCGCGAACATGGCGATCTGCATGAGGGATGGACCCCATGCACCTTTGTACATGTCACCCACAGGGCGGCCCAATTGGTCCGCCAGCACCACCAGTACCAGAGAAGGTGGCACCAACTGGGTGATGGTGCCCGATGCAGCCAGCACGCCCGTGGCGTAGCGGGTGTTGTAGCCGTAACGCAGCATCACGGGCAGCGAGATCAGGGCCATGGCGATGACTTGTCCTGCCACGGTGCCGGTGATGGCACCCAGAATAAAGCCCACGATGATGACCGAGTAGCCCAGACCGCCTTTGATGGGGCCAAACAATTGGCCCATGGCATCGAGCATGTCTTCGGCCAGACCGCACTTTTCAAGGATGGTGCCCATGAAAGTGAAGAAAGGGATGGCCAGCAGCAGGTCGTTGTTCAGGATCGAGAAGATCGAGATGGGCAAATTGCCCAAGAAGGCCTGGGGAAACCAGCCCATTTCGATGGCGAAAAAGCCGCTGGCCAGACCCAGTGCGGCCAGCGAGAAGGCCACCGGGAAGCCGATCAGCATCACGAAGACCAAGCCCACAAACATGATGGGCGCAAAGTTTTCCATTTGCATTTTTTATTTCCTTGCAGCGAGACAGAGAGCAGTTGTGGCGTGACCGCTCACTGCAGTGGTTTTTCGTAGTGCGTGTCCATGGCGTATTCACCCCGCAGGAAAGCCACGCGTTTGATCAGTTCTGCCAGGCCTTGCAGCCAGAGCATGCCAAAGCCCAAGGGCATGGCCAAAGTGACAGGCCAGCGGATCAGGCCACCTGCGTTGCTGCTGACCTCGCCTGTGACGAAGGTGTTCCAGAAATAGGGGAAGGAAATCCAGGCCAGAAAGCCCATGACGGGCATCAAAAAGCACACCAGACCGAAGATGTCCACATAAACGGGCCGGTTGCCTGTGAGCTTGCCATAGATCAGGTCCACGCGCACGTGTTCGTTGACCTTGAGCACATAAGGTGCGCCGATCATGACCATGTAGGCAAACAGGTACCACTGGATTTCCAGCAGGCTGTTGGAACTCCAGTCCACGCCATAGCGGACAAAAGCGTTGCCGGCACTGATCAGCGCAGCCAGCAAGACCGTCCAGGTGGCCAGGCGACCGAGTCGGTCGTTGAGCCAGTCAACGCCAAAGGCAAATTTAAGCAATCCAGACATGAAACGCCCCAAAAAAAGGATGTGTGATTCTAGTGGAGCCGTGCCTTTGACCCGTTGGTATGCATTTTGAAATTTTCCAGCCGGCTTTTAAATTTGCTCAATGCAGACCGAAAGTCCGTGCAACGGCGACCTCACCACCAAGGCAAGGCGCGCTTGAGGGAGTGGACCTGCCCGGCCTGATTTTCGCTCGCATAGCCCGGCAGCTGGCCCAGAACCTGGTTCCAGGCAGGTGTTCGCAAAATGGTCAGCAGTTGCTTGACAGCGGGCGTCTCCAGGGCGCTTTTCAGGCAGACCAACCAGTAATGCTCGTCCAGCAAAGGCACAAAATCGAGCTGGTGCGCTCGGGCTGCCGATGCGATACCCAATGCACAGTCGGCCTGGCCCGATGCCACGAAGGCGGCAACCGCCGCATGGGAGGACTCTTCCTGCTCATAGCCCCGGATCGCCGTGCCTGTGAGCCCTTGGTCGGCCAGCCAGTTGTCCAGAAGCAGGCGTGTGCCTGTGCCCAATGTGCGGTTGACGAAACGCAGGTCCGGGCGCAGCAGGTCCGACCAGCCTTTCAGTTGCAGAGGGTTGCCTGCAGGCACCATCAGACCTTGCTGGCGCATGGCAAAGCCAATCAGTTTGTGTTGACCCGTGGCCAGCATCGGCCTGTAGGTCCTGGCCATCCGGGAGTCTGCGCCCGGTTGTTCAGGCACATGAAATCCGGCCACGGTGCAGCGGCCTTCGTTCAAGGCGCGGATCGCATCCACGCTGCCGCAAAAACGCATGTCCAGGTGCAAGGCTTGTTGCGCAGCCTGTTGTTGTAACTGCACCAAGGCATCGTCGTGGCTGGCGTAGACGGTCAGCAGATGGCTGCTGGGGTCAAAAGCCACCGCAAAGGTCTTTTCCAGCTCGGCTTGCAAGGCGCTGAGCTGGGGGGCCAGCCGGGCCTGGGCTTGCCGCTCGGCCCACAACAGTTTGTCGGCAAACTCGCTCAAACGTGCCGACTGACCTTTTTCCCAAACGATCAGAGGCTGCCCCAGGCTTTGCTCCCAGCGTTTGAGTTCTCCCCACACATGGCGGTACGACAGGTGGATCGATTTGGCGGCGGCCGCGATCGAGCCGGCTTCACGCACCGCCTGCAGCATGTCCATGAGCGGGTTGCGCAAAGGACTCAGTCGGTTGCGCAAGGTGGCCGCTTGCTGATGCGGCGTCCAGCTGTAGGAGAGGTCGATGTGTTGCACAGCCCCGAGTTTGCCTGAATCGAAACGTCGAAGAGCCCGGTGGTCAGGGGTGCCTATGCAAATGAATTCATAACGGACATCCCTAACGAGACAGAGGACCGGGCTGCCTTAGCATCGGAGACAGTTTATGAACACCTTTCTCGACAGCGCTTCGACAGCGCTCGATCTCATTGTTGCCCTGGACCCGGCTTTGTGGGCGGTGGTGTGGCGGTCTCTGGCCGTCAGTGCCACGGCTTGCTTGCTGGCTTATGCCGTGGGCGTGTGGCTGGGGGCTTGGCTGGCGGTGGCGCGATTTGCCGGGCGCAGCGCGGTGCTGCTGGTCCTCAACACCTTGCTGGCGCTGCCTTCCGTGGTGGTGGGCTTGGTCGTGTACCTGCTCTTGTCGCGCACAGGGCCTTTGGGGTTTTTGGGGTGGTTGTTCAGTTTCAAGGCCATGGTCTTGGCCCAGTTCATTTTGGTGGTGCCGGTGGTGACGGCGCTGACCCGTCAGGTGGTGGAAGACGTCGAACGCCAACACGGCGAGCAATGGGCTTCGCTGGGCGCAGGCCCTGGCGTGCGCGGGGTGCTGCTGGCCTGGGACGAGCGCTATGCCTTGCTGACGATTGGCGTGGCCGCTTTTGGCCGCGCGATTTCCGAAGTCGGGGCCGTGATGATTGTGGGCGGCAACATCGATGGCTTCACGCGGGTCATGACCACCGCGATCGCGCTGGAAACCAGCAAGGGCGATTTGCCTTTGGCCCTGGGCTTGGGCTTGTTGCTGCTGGGTGTGGTCTTGCTCTTGAATTTGACCGTGGCAGGCTTGCGCCGCTGGGCAGAGCGCAGACAGGGACATGCGGTGGATGCGCCCAAAGGGTGGGTGTCATGAACAAGACCCATGCCGTGCAACTGATGGGCGTCAGCGTGCAGCTGGGCAACCGGACGGTGCTCAAACAGGTGGAGGTGCTGATCGAGCCGGGCGAGCGTGTGGCTTTGGTGGGGGCCAATGGCTCGGGCAAAAGCACTTTGCTGCGCACCTTGCATGGCTTGTTGCCTGTGCAGAAAGGACACCTTCGCCGGCATCCCAACTTGCGTCAGGCCATGCTGTTTCAAAAGCCGCATTTGCTGCGCATCTCGGCACTTGGCAATGTGGCACTGGGGCTTTGGCTCGACCGCGGTCTGGGCTTGTCCTGGGCGCAGGCCAAGCAGGCGGCAGCGGCTGCTTTGCGGCGCGTGGGTTTGACGGCCGTGGCTCGGCAAGGTGGACGCCAGCTGTCGGGCGGTCAGCAGCAGCGCTTGGCGCTGGCGCGTGCTTGGGCGCGGCAACCGGATGTTTTGCTGCTCGATGAGCCAACCGCCAGTCTGGATCCGCATGCCAAGCGTGAAGTGGAAGGCCTGATCGCCGAGTTCACGGGGGGCGCTTCATCCGACATGACCTTGATCTGGGCCACCCACAACCTGGGGCAGGTCAAGCGGCTGGCCAGCCGCGTCATTTACCTGGAAGCCGGTCGCATCGAGGCCGATTTGCCGGTTGATGTTTTTTTCAATGCCGCCGAACTGGCTTGGCGCAGTCCAGCAGCCCATGCCTTTGTTCAAGGAGAACTTACATGACTTTCCGGTTGGCCATGACCCGCCGTGCGATGGTGTGTGCAGTTGGGCTGGCTTCGGTCGGCTGGGTGCAGGCGCAGTCCATCGTGATGTCGTCCACGACATCGACCGAGCAATCGGGCTTGTTTGCACACTTGTTGCCGGCCTTCAAAAAAGCCAGCGGCTTGGATGTGAAAGTGGTGGCTTTGGGCACCGGGCAGGCCCTGGACATGGCACGCCGTGGTGACGCCGATGTGGTGTTTGTGCACGATCAGGCGGCCGAGGAAAAGTTCGTGGCGGAAGGTTTTGGCGTCAAGCGCTGGTCGGTCATGTACAACGATTTTGTTTTGATCGGCCCCAAAACCGATCCTGCGGGCACCCAAGGCAAAGACATCGTGGCGGCATTGGGCAAGCTGGCCGCCACCCATGCGCCTTTTGTGTCCCGTGGCGACAAGAGTGGCACGCATGCGGCCGAATTGCGCTTCTGGAAGATGGCCAAGCTGGCCGACAGCAAGGGCCGCGCTTACCGTGAGTGCGGCTGCGGCATGGGCCCTGCGCTGAACATCGCCGCCTCTCAAGGCGCGTATGTGCTGGCCGATCGTGGCACCTGGCTCAATTTCAAGAACCGCGCCGATCTGGCGGTTCTGGTGGAAGGTGATCAGCGCCTGTTCAACCAGTACGGCGTGATGGTGGTCAACCCTGCCAAGCATCCCCACGTCAAACAAGCCGATGCGCAAAAATTTGTGAACTGGGTGACCTCGGCTGCAGGCCAAGCCCAGATCGCCGAATACAAGATCGGTGGCGAGGCCGTGTTCTTCCCGAACGCTGGGAAATAAGGTCTCTCAGTGCTTGGGTGAGCCGAGCTTGCGGTAAACCGTGGCGCGGCTGATGCCCAAGGCGCGGGCCGCTTCGGCCACGTTGCCGCGTGCCTGTATGACGGCTTCGCGGATCATGTCGGTCTGCACATCCTTGAGGGGTTTGGCCACCGCCTTGCTCGAGGAAAGCCGGGAGGAGGCAGGGCTTGTCGCGCCTGGTCGGGAGGCCTGCGACTGCAAACGCAGACCTGACCACAGCGGAATTTCCTGGGTGTTGCCTTGGCGGCCCGCGGCATCGAAGAGGTTTTCCCAGGGTGAGGCAAACACATCGCTGGCATGCGTCAACGGGTGGGGGCCTGCCGGGGCCAGCGACAGCATTTGCCTGGCTGTGGGGTTGGCACCCACGATGAGGCCATCCTGATCAAGGGTCAGCAGACCATCGCTGTCGTCACCCGGTTGATTGCCTGGCCAGTTCAGGCGCAAAACCAAGGCATGGGCGGTGGACAGCAACCAGCTGTTTTCGATGCTGCGCGCCGAGCGGCGCACGAGGTGTTTGAGTGCAGGGCGCTCCATGGTGTCGATGCCGGTCAAATCCAGCATGCCCGCGCACAAGCCATCGGGGCCGAACACCGGCGCGCCCGCGCAGCTGTAGGCACCATTGCCCTGGAAAAAGTGCTCGCCCTGGTGCAGCCACACCGGTTGCAATTCGGTCAAGGCCGCGCTGATGGAGGTGGTGCCCACCGCCTTTTCAGACAGGTCCACGCCCACGCGGGCGATCACATCGGCACGGCGATCTTGTCTGTCCACGCTGCCATGCACATCCACCACAATGCCTTCGGCATTGGTCAGGATGGCGAAGTAGCCGATGTCGGTGATGGTCCGGGCCAGCTCGGCCAAGACCGGCTGAGCGGCTTGCACCAGGGGGCGGCTGGCTTCCTGGACACGTTGCATGTGTTGCAGCGATATGGCTTCAAAGCTGGCGGCATGCTGGGGCTGCAGACCCATGTCCAGGCAACGCTGCCAGGATTGGGCAATCCAGGGCGAGATGCCCATGTCAGCGCTGGCACTGTGGCCGTCTTGCATGCGGTGTCGGGCTTGCTCGATCCGCATCAGGCGGTCAGGGTGAGGGGCAGTCAGGGGCATGTCAGGTGTGTCTCAAGCTGAGAATTTCGATGTCCAACCCCGCCAATCCTAGGGTTAGTCCGGGTCATGTGGCGTCACGCAGACATCAACAATGCCTATGCATTCTGATTCATAAGCGCGTGCTTGAACAGCCCGCCACCTCACAGGAGACCTCCATGCAGAAAGTCCTGCACATCAATCCGGACAAATGCACCGGCTGCTTGCAGTGCGAAATGGCCTGTTCCTTCGAGAACTACGGCACATACGCCACCTCCAAGTCGCGCATCAAGGTGTTTGACTTCCACCACACGGGCAAAAAGGTCCCTTACACCTGCACCCAGTGTGACGAAGCCTGGTGCCTGCATGCCTGTCCCGTGGAGGCCATCACCGTGGACAAAGCCACCGGTGCCAAGGTGGTCAACGAGTCCACCTGTGTCGGCTGCAAGGTCTGCACCATCGCTTGCCCGTTCGGCACCATCAACTACGTGCAGGAAACCGGCAAGGTTCAGAAGTG
>JACCDV011248597.1_pt1 | contig 12698 bp, 14 predicted proteins | sample 7446131 | NCBI WGS metagenome assembly JACCDV01 (sample SAMN15323448, study PRJNA562643) | freshwater metagenome | isolation source: river surface water | place: USA:Blue River Watershed | collected 2017-08-17 | reverse complement strand
TTGCGTAATATTAAAGTAAGTGGACCTGGTAGAAATCGTGCCGCGAGAGTGCGTGCCGCATCATTGACTTCAGCATAATGTGCTGCCATTTCAAGATCAGAAACGATAGCATGAAACGGTTTTTGAGCTTCGCGAGATTTTATAGCATATACTTTCGACAATGCAGATTCGGAATCAGCATCTGCACCAAGACCATAGAGGGTGTCAGTTGGATAGAGAATAACACCTCCACCGCGAAGCACGTCAGACGCACGCGCAATAGCCTCTTCCTTGTATTCAAAAAGGTTTATCGATTCCATTCACTTATACTACCTGAAAACTTGAAACTTGATATTCTTATACGTATCTATGCCTGAACGACTCAACTCTGCCAAATTGATAACTCCTGCGCCCAACAGTCTCTACCAACTGCCTGAATCTATAGCACGACGAACGCTCGCGGAATTACTTCACATAAAGTCTGACCCTGCGCGCTATATAGACGAAGGTGGAGCAGCCACTGTGCATCATATTTCCGATTCTATTTGTATGAAAGTTCTCCATGACCGACATACCAGCGCTTATTCTGGACTATTTAATCTCGGCAATTCAATCGAACAAGAAGCATATTTCCTTGAAACATTGAGTGATTTTGGCGTTGGAAATACCCGCTCTCCTCGCTACGTCGGTCAAATTGTAAGCACTGTGCGGGGTGAACCAAACATACTTCTCATGGAAAAATTAGACGCAGTTAATCTGCAACACGTAATGAATGGAACCGCGATACTTCCTAAATCGTTTTCAGCGAAGATCTTTTTTGACGAGTTAGATCGGTATATCGTTGCGTTACATACCATTCATAAAATCGTCCACCTCGACCTTGAAGCTAGAAATGTAATGATTGATCGAGAAACAGGAATGCCTCGAGTAATTGATTTTGGGCGGTCACGTTCTATTGCCAGCCTTTCAAAAGCATCGAAAGTTCACTTTATGAATAAAGATATGGACGCAGTGGAAGAAATGTACCAAAAGTGGCAAAATTGCCAAAATAAGAAAGAGATGTTATAGTAAAAAGAGAACGGAGAACACATGAAAACAACACTTGCACACACTATTCAAGAAGCCGCGATCAAAGCGGTCTTGGAGAATTCGAGAATACTTCATGAACCTATCCCCCTTGAAATGAGCGATCTTTTTGTCAGTCCTGACGAAAGCGCCTTATTGGTGCTCGGCAGTGTCGACGTAGAGGGAGTTCCATTTTATGTGGGAACAATCGCAGTAAAGACCGGCTCGCCCATATAGGCGAATCGGTCTTCTTTATTGGTTTTTTGGGAATTTTTGGTATATTCTTCCGAATAAGCGCGGTTAGCTCAGTGGTAGAGCATCTTCTTGACGTGAAGAGGGCCGGGGGTTCAATCCCCTCACCGCGCACAAACTTGTTAAATTTGCTTCGCTTAAGATCACCCAATACGCTCGGCTGCCGAGGGTCGATAGGCGAGGTAGTGGAGATTTGAGAGATTCAGAAAGACTGCGAGGATATTGATAATAACAATACTCACTCCAATAAGAGCGATAAGATCGGCACCGAAATTTGTGGCGATATTGAGGAGAAAATTGATAAGCGGCGTATTCGGATCTTCGAGTAATTCGGGTGCGAAGAGCTCGCGCAAAAATGCTGCGGGGCCCACATAGGATGCGGTTGTAACGGCAATTCCGATTGCGATGCCAAAGAAAGCACCGATCATGTTGCGAAGCGCAATGCGACCGCTCGCAATCGTCCGTGGAACTTCTTTCAGTTGGAGAACGACTTGCGCATATACGACTTCTCCTGACATTCGCAGACGGCCTTTGAGGCCGCGCCAAAATCCATACTTCTGTTCCTTTATTGTCTGTTTCAAACCAGGAACAACAATGTACTGATATCCCCGACCCCAGTAGCGCGCATAAAAATTAAGTGCCGTCTCAGCCATAAAGCGCTCTCGATATTTCGCCGGCACTTTTTCCCATAAAGAGCGTGTGAGCGCTCTCTGACCACCGAGTATCGGAATGAGGGTGAGGACAAATCCCGCGTAGTACATGCGCCAGTTGCGCATTGCAATGACCATCTCCGTCTCCTTCGAGAGTACGGGAGTAAGTACGCTCTCAAGCATTGTGTGCGTAAGCCCGCGCATATCTGCATCACAAAAGAATATTATATCCGCCCCACTCGCTTGTACGCCAATTTGCATCGCGGCACCCTTCCCTTTGTTTTCTTCAAGACGAATGACCCGCACGGGAAACGTAGCAGCTACCTCAGCAGTCGCATCATGTGATCCATCATCCACCACTATAACTTCATCAAAACGGGAATATGACGCTAATTCGCAAAGAACCCCTGCAATGTCTCGCTCTTCGTTAAATGCGGAGACAATAGCAACTACGCGTTGGTGACCTTCTTCGTGAGCCATAGCGTGAATATCCTCATAACAATAACGCTAATCACAAAGACCGCAATTGTGCTTTGAACGCCCCCAAATGAGGGGAGGGCCATTTCGACTCCGCGCCCACTCAGATAACCGAGAGGGAAAAAGACGGCAAGCCACGTCGCAATTCCTATCGAATTATAAAGAGTAAATACGGGGAAAGAAATTCCGCGCGAGGCAGAATACAGAATCATTGCGACACGACTCCCGTATAAGAATTTAATAAAGATGAGTGCATAGAGCGGATTTTTTCCCGCGAGCATATCCAAGAGTGCCGCGGCTTTCTCGCGCTCTTTCTGCATAAATGTCAGGTTCTTAAATCGCCGAGCGATCAGAACACCAGCTACAAACCACAGCGTGTCGGCCGTTGCCGTCCCCAAAAAAACGGCAATAAGGATAGGAAAGACAGTCCAACTTTCTTGACCCGCGATATATGCTGTCGTGAGAATCACGCTATCGCCAAAGAAAAACGCGCCAAAAAATACTGCAAGCAATCGATGCGAAGTGAGTAGCACTATGAGACTGCTGATCATAATATAAAGGGTATCACGATGATATATCCCCGTTAGCACGGCCGTGCTAACGGGGATATATTTCATCAAACACTATCTTCATCGAGGATGAAGCCACCCGCTTGATGATTCCACAATTTCGCATAGAGGCCATTTTTTTCGACAAGCTCTTGATGTGTCCCCTCTTCCACAATTACCCCTTTTTCGAGTGCGATAATCCGATCCATTTTCATAATCGTTGAGAGACGATGCGCAATCACAAAAACAGTCTTTCCTTCCATTAAATTCGCGAGTGCATTCTGAATGAGAATTTCCGAACCGGAATCAAGACTCGAAGTGGCTTCATCGAGCATGAGAATCGGCGCGTTTTTGAGGATGGCGCGCGCAATAGCGACACGCTGGCGCTCGCCACCTGAAAGCTTGATTCCGCGCTCGCCCACATAAGTTTCATACCCATTCTGAAGCGACGAAATAAATTCATGACAATATGCTTTCTTGGCCGCTTCGATTACCTCTTCATCCGTCGCATCGCGTTTTCCATACCGGATATTCTCCATGAGTGTACGGTGGAACAAGACCGGCTCTTGTGGCACAAACGAAATAGCGTTGCGAAGACTTTCTTGCGTCACCTCGGCTATATTTTGGCCATCGATTTCAATTGAGCCTCCGCGCACCTCAAAGAGGCGAAGTATGAGTTTCGTTATCGTAGATTTCCCTGCTCCGGAGGGCCCCACGAGCGCCACCTTCTCGTTGCTCGAAATGCTGAGATTGAAGTTATGGAAAATGCCCTTTTCTTCGTGGAAATGAAAATCAACATTCTTAAAGACAATATCCCCTTTGGTTACTGTAAGCGGCTGCGCATTTTTTGCGTCATGCACCTCGTGGAGCGTATTCAGAATATCCACCATCTCGCTCGCGTCACTGTAGGCATCGCCCAAGCGACGTAATTCACGATTGACCTGCTCCATACTGCGAAATACCGACAAGAGATATGCCTGAACGAGTACGAAATCGCCGACAGTAAATAATCCCCTCTCCCAATAGTAAATACCGCCATAAAAGATGGCCGCCTGAATTGAAATCATAAAGAGCCCAATTCCTGCCCAAATCCACATATCCACGACCCAAACGCGAGCGAGTGCGGCGCGCCATGCGGCGACCGCCTTCGCAAAGCGACCCGCTTCGTGGGTTAAGCCTGAAAACAAAACCACCGTGGACTGGTTGGAAATTGCATCAGAGAGGGTACCGGTCAAGTGAGAATCCGCGGCAGCTCGTGCGACACGCACCGGCTGTCGATACCGCGCAACGTAGATTTGAAATGCGAGAAATACAATTGCCCATATCGCAAGCACCATTCCGATTGTCGTATTGTGATACGTGACGACGCCAATTGCGCCGAGGACAAAGAGCATGGTCGGGAAAAAGTTGCCGATAATGCTATCGAATAATGATTCAAAAGCCCGCGCAAATCGACTCACTTTATGAGTGAGCGAACCAGAAAAGTGGGATGCAAAAAAGTTGTAAGAGTGTCCGAGAAGATAATCAAAAGAGGTGCGATATAAATCACTCATGATCTCCACTTCCACTTTCATCACAAACACGCCATGGAGTCGATGTGCTGCCCAATCTAAGAGCCACATAAGGACGATGGCAAACAATATTCCGTACAAAGAGTGGACGACCAAGGGATCGGGCTGTGCAGATGCGATAGCATTTATGAACGAACGCAATAAAACCGGAGTTGCCAGTGTTGTTCCGACCGATACGAGACTCGTTATGATGGCACCACAAAAATACCACTTATGGCGAGCGATATGTGCGAGATAGAGCCGATAGACGGTTTGCATTCCCTGACGAGTGACATCCCTCATTTGACCAACCATACAACGAATGCTTAGATGCGGCAATGATTATCCTCGGCATCGAAACCAGCTGCGACGAAACAGCAGTTTGTCTCATTGAGGCTAAGGGTGAAGGCGCCGATTTTACCTATACCGTCCTTGGAAATGCCCTCATATCGCAAATTGATATACACGCTCCCTACGGCGGAGTATTCCCTGCGCTTGCCAAGCGCGAACACGAAAAAAATCTGGTACCCCTTCTTGAAATGGCACTCGCAAAAGCAGGATTGAGCGAGAGCGGTGACACTTCGTGCGAGAAGCTTGAGACCATCCTTGCACGCGAGACTGAACTTCGCGCGCAACTGATTCCATTTCTCCAAACGCACACAAAGCCTCACATTGATGCAATTGCCGTCACAAATGGCCCCGGGCTCGAGCCCGCACTGTGGGTTGGGATAAATTTTGCAAAAGCACTCGCCGCCGCATGGAATCTTCCCCTCGTACCCGTAAATCACATGGAAGGCCATATCGTTATGTCCGCTTTTTCGAATCGAGAAAAAAGCATGACTCGCGACGTGCATATCAATGAAGTGCATTTCCCCATGCTTTCACTTTTAATTTCCGGCGGTCACACCGAGCTCGTGCTCTCAAAAGAATGGATGCATTACGAATTAATAGGACAGACACGCGATGACGCGGTTGGTGAAGCGTTTGATAAGGTCGCACGTCTCATGGGTCTTCCCTACCCTGGAGGTCCTGAAATTGATCGCCTTGCGCGCACTGCTCGCGACTTACAAGAATCACTTCAAAAAACAATCACATTACCGCGCCCCATGATTGATTCAGATAATTATGATTTTTCGTTCTCTGGCATTAAGACCGCGGTGCGAAAAATTGTCGATGCACATTCGCCCCTCACTGAAGAAATGAAAATGCAGATTGCACTTGAATTTGAAAACTCGTGTGCCGAAGTGCTTACTTCAAAAACCATCCGCGCAATCGAAGAATATAATGTGAAAACCATAGTCGTCGGTGGTGGAGTTTCCGCGAATGTTTTTATTCGAGAATCACTTGCCCGAGCTCTTTCTGAGAACGGATATGGAACACAACTCTTAATCCCCCCGCGTGAATTCGCCACGGACAACGCCCTCATGATCGCTCTTTCGGGCTATTTCCGCGCATCACGAGGGGAATATGCGGATGCGGACTCCATTCGTGCGCAGGGCAATTTGAAACTAGCAGAGGTGAAGAAATGATGACTTAATGCTAGGATGCCTCTATGGAGCCACGAAACGGCACCCCCGAAGAGTTTTTGAAACCCTATAATCCGGCTGAGTCGGAGTCTTCAATATACGACCTCTGGGAGAAAAGCGGCTATTTTAATCCTGATAACCTCCCTGGTGAGCGCTCGGAACCGTTCACCATCATCATGCCGCCTCCGAATGCAAATGGCTCGCTCCACGCGGGGCATGCGCTTTTTGTCACTCTCGAGGATATCATGACGCGCTTCCATCGCATGCGCGGAAAGCGTGCGCTCTGGCTCCCTGGCGCCGATCACGCCGGTTTTGAAACTCAGGTCGTGTACGAAAAGAAATTGGAAAAAGAAGGCCGCTCACGCTTTGAAATGCAGCCTAAAGATCTCTATAACGAGATTCTAGAGTTTACACAGAGCAATAAAATATTCATGGAGAACCAGTTGCGCCAACTCGGTGCATCGTGCGACTGGTCACGCTCAGTCTTCACTCTTGATGAGCGCGTCATTCACACCGTCTACGGAACTTTCAAGAAACTATCCGATGATGGCCTCCTGTATCGTGGTGCACGCATTGTAAACTGGTGCCCAAAGCATCAGACGTCCCTATCCAATCTCGAAACGGAACGCGAAACGCGCACCGATAATTTCTACTACCTCAAATACGGCCCCTTCACGATCGCCACCGCGCGTCCTGAGACGAAATTCGGCGATAAATACGTAGTCATGCATCCAGACGATGCCCGCTACGCGCAATATACAGATGGAGAAACGTTTGAGTGCGAATGGATCAACGGCCCCATCACCGCAACCGTGATTAAGGACGAATCCATCGACATGACACTCGGAACCGGCGTGATGACGATTACGCCGTGGCACGATGCGACCGACTTCGATATTGCAAGCAGACATAACCTGCCCTACGAACAGGTCATTGATTGGCGGGGAAAACTTCTGCCTCTTGCGGGAGAATTCGCGGGAATGAACATAAAGGAAGCGCGACCAAAGATCGTGGAAAAACTGCAAGCAAAAGGACTTGTTGAAAAAATAGATGAGAAATATTCACATGAAGTCCCTGTTTGCTATAAGTGCTCACGTGAAATCGAGCCTCAGGTAAAAGCGCAGTGGTTTGTGAAAATGCAGCCACTTGCTGAAAAAGCACTTGAAGCACTCGATAGAGGCGAAGTGAAAGTCCTAACCGAAAACCATGACAAGATCCTACGCCACTGGCTCGCGAATATTAATGACTGGAACATTTCCCGCCAGATCGTGTGGGGCATTCCTATTCCGGCCAAAATTTGTGATGCGTGCGACGATGGCTTCGTCGATATCGATGACAAGGCACAGACTTGTCCGAAATGCGGCGGCGCGGTGCATAAAGATCCTGACACCTTTGATACTTGGTTTTCATCCGGCCAGTGGCCGTTCGTGACTCTCGGCTATCCTGAGTCTGATGATTTCAAGCAATTCTATCCAACGTCCGTCATGGAAACAGGGGCAGACATCCTCTTTTTCTGGGTTGCGCGCATGATTATGCTCGGCTTGTACAGAACAGGCGCCGTCCCCTTTAACAATGTCTATTTGCATGGACTCGTGCGCGACGCAAAGGGGTTGAAGATGAGTAAATCGAAGGGAAACGTTATCTCACCACTTGAAGTCTCAAATGAATTTGGCACCGATGCCCTGCGCATGGGACTCATCATCGGCAACACGCCAGGCACCGATCTCAATCTCGATCCACGAAAAACTGTTGCGTACAAAAAATTCGCCAACAAACTATGGAATATTACGCGCTTTGTCTTAGAGAGCGGTTTTGTCGCTCAGAAACCAAACGAAATAGCTGAGGTAGATCAACGTCTCCTCGATCAACTCGACTCTATTGTAAGTGACGTTACGAATGACATAGAGAATTTCCGCTTCCATCTCGCAGGCGAAAAGCTGTATCACTATCTCTGGGACGAATTCGCCGCAATCATTCTCGAAGAATCGAAAGCTATCCTTTTAGAAGAGGGTGCGGCTAAAACGTCTCGTCAGTGGTTCCTCTCCCATGCACTTATGACTTCTCTCAAACTTCTGCACCCGTTTATGCCATTTGTTACCGAAACCATCTGGCAGAAACTCCCGGCAAAAGACTGCGAGATTCTTATGGTGGCACCGTGGCCACAGCAGTAGACGAGCCTCACAAACTGCTACAATATGTGAATGGACATCACGCCCTATGCAATTGCCATTGCCGGAGGTGTTTTTCCTGCACTCGCATGGCTGTGGTTTTGGCTCAAAGAAGATTCGCGTCATCCTGAACCTCGCCGGTTGATAGCACTTGCCTTCTTAGGCGGCATGCTTACCGTCGTTCTTGTTATACCCCTTCAGAAATTCGCTGCGGGATTTCTCGTCACGCAGACCGCAGTTTTTGCGGTCTGGTCTACCATCGAAGAATTTGCAAAATACTGTGTCGCGTGGCTCCTCGTTCTACATCGGAGGGAAAATGATGAACCCATAGATGCGGTTATCTACATGGTAGCTGTTGCACTTGGATTCGCAGGACTCGAAAATGCCCTGTTTCTTCTTTCGCCTCTCTCCGGCGATTCTGTCGTTCAGACGATAATGACGGGAAATTTGCGCTTCATCGGAGCCACACTTCTTCATGTGTTTTCTTCGGCAGTGGTCGGTATTGCACTTGCCTATTCATTTTATAAATCGTTTTTTGTGCGAGAATGGTATGCAGCCGTCGGAGTTATCCTCGCATCCCTTTTGCACGTCGGCTTTAACTTCCTTATACTCAATACGGCAGAGGAGCATTTGCTTCGAACGTTTGCCGGAGTGTGGCTTGGAGTTATTATAGTTCTGTTTGCACTTGAGTTTGTTAAAAGAATTCATCCGCGCCACTTTCGCGCGAGACGATAAAAATTTGGTACACTATACTTATCATGGCTAAACCTTCGTTCTTCCAAAGACTCACCGGCGCATCTGACACGCGCGAGTACGACGATTTTGCGGACGACCCGCAACCTCTTCCAACGTACGCGCCAAAAAATCAGGAACGTTCAGGCTCACGAGTCTCTTTGAAGACCGCTCCACAACAAGACTGGTCTGAACCTGCTGAGGAAAGCGGCGAACTTGCGGTGGATGTATATCAAACTCCTGATTCTATAGTCATCAAAGCACTTGTCGCGGGTGTACAACCACAAACTATCGATATTTCCCTCACCCGCGAGATGCTTACGATTTCTGGCATTCGCGCTGACGAGCGTGAAGTCGAAGATGATAACTATTTTCAACGTGAATTATATTGGGGGTCTTTTTCTCGCACAATTCTCCTTCCCGAAGAAATTGATGTCGATCGTGCCGAGGCTTCGGAAAAGCATGGCATTCTCATGATTCGGCTTCCTAAAATAAATAAGAAACGAGAAACCAAACTCAAAGTGCGCGCACGTTAGAGGCTTGCTACGCACAAAGTTGCATGAATAGGTAAATACGGTACGCTCTCATACAGGCAATTGTTCCAATTTAGGAGATCAATGTGGAAACACTCAAAAGGCACACGCCGAACGCACTCACCCTGCTTCGAATCGTGCTTGGCACACTCTTTGCAATTCTGCATTTCAGAGCTATGCCTCTCGCGATTCCCGCACTTCTGTGCATCCTGATCGGATGCATTACCGACTACTTTGACGGGTTCTTCGCCCGACTCTGGAAAGTAACATCGGATCTCGGAAAAATTCTGGATGCCTATGCAGATAAGTATATCTGCTGGCTGATGACGTTCGCGGTAATTGGCATCTACGGACCTCATTCGGTGCTCGTTGCTATTGTTATCGTTCAAGCCGCCTATGACATCGGTCTCACCTATCTCAGATACATCCGCGGTCAGGTGAAAATTCCCGTGAATGGGTATGCGAAATGGAAAACGACAACACTTATGTCAGGCTTCATCCTATTGTACGCAGGATGGATTCTGAAGAGCGACCTTGTCGCGGGCATGGCCTACATGGTACTCATCCTTGCGATTGTGTTCGCTCTCGCTTCGATCGCAACATACTTGCGGAGCTATAAGCTCGAGAGGTGGATCCCGTATCCCTTCAGACTCATCATCTGAACGATCTATCCAATGACCCGCCCTCTCGGCGGGTCATTATTTTACGACGCTTCGCTCTTGTGCTTGGGCATCGGGTACTGGGAAACCCACGGTTTTCCCAACCTTCCTCCACGGGAAACTACCGTTTCCCGACCCCTTCCCACCCCGGGCCCAACCCCAATCGCTTCGCTCTTGTGCTTGGGCCCGGGGTCGAACCGGGGACCCTTCCCTCTTCAGGGGAATGCTCTACCAACTGAGCTACCCAAGCATGTATTTATTTTCGTACCTCGCCATACCAGAGACGATACGCCTAGGCTATCATATTCCCACCATTTTTTCATCAGGGGGTGCCGCCTCCAAAAAGTCCTTGAAACTTATTGAGATACTCGGTCATTTGCCCTAATTGGGCCTGTGCTTGCGCACTTGTACCCTGCAACTGTTGGTAACTCTCGAGCATACTCTGCATGACTGGTGCGACGTACTGCATGTACAACCAAAGTGGAATGATGATAAATCCAATCCACATGACAACCTTAAAAATGCCCCCGAGCCAGGCATTTCGCCTGGCCGCGTGGAGCATTTTATTATTCTCTTTCGTAAGACGAAGAATTTCGCGCAGTGTATCCTCCTGATCTAAACCCATATGATTTTCGAGAAAAAGAGGATCGCTTCACACTTAGCCTTGCATCTGCTGATTGTGGTCGTGGTTATGTCCCTGATGGCTCATCGCAACATTACAGGTAGTGCAACCCTTACAATCAAGCTTAATTGGAGTAGCAAGTACGCCAAGTACGAGCGCGTTCCAGAGAAGGAAGAGCGGATCGAACGAACCGATCGGTGCGCGGCGGATGACTGATACCCACGCAAGGATGAAGGAAAGCATTGCGAGTGCCCACATAACTTTCCACAGCCAGCACTTAATAAGATGTTTATTGAACATGTTCATCATACGAGAATAATTACTTCTATACCTGCATAGTATCAGCTTTTTCTATCCACAGTGGCACTATCCACATCTTGCCTCAAAGCGATCAGTGTAGTACTCTCACCCCATGCAAATGGGTAAAGGACAGGGTATCTCGTGTGCCTCTCGATCCCCCTTCTAGGGCCCACCTTTGTCATTATTCACGAGAAATGATCACAAAAGCGAGCCCTCGAAGGGGCTCGAATTCGTACGTACCACTGGTTCTTTGGAGGAATATCAATGCAATCGGAGAAAGAACGGGTCCGGATTGTGATGGGTAGTTTCGAGATGACAACCCTTACGCGGGAAGTCATAAAACTCCTCCATGATTTAGGGCACACTATTGAGGTACAGCATGGGGTGCAAGAAGTCATTCTCTGTGTGAGTACGCTCTCTGACGCACATGCGAAGAAACTTCAGGAACACTGCATGCGCATACCCTCTGCAAATGAGGTGAAAATCGTCCGAGACTTACGATGAGTCGAACACGAATAAGAGCCGCAGGAACACCATTCCTGCGGCTTCGTTTATGCCCCCGCCAAGAGTCGAACTTGGATTCTCGCGTTAGGAGTGCGAAGTTCTATCCGCTGAACTACGGGAGCGCTTTCGCAAGTATCTTATCAGCTAGTGCTCTAAATAGACAATGCACAAGTTTAAGCTGGTATGCACCTTTCTTGAGGGTAATTCTGCACATTCCATACTCCGTCTTGCTTTTGTTATGTAAATCGTTGTGATTTACACGTATCTGTGAAATTGTCACACCGACGATTTTTGCCCAATGGGATCGACATTGTAGTGGATCCATCGGTGCACAAGTACGTATCATAAAATCCAAATCTCTATCATTAATACCAAGATTTTCTCGCATTATTAATAGGAAGACCTGAATCATTCGGGGATCGGTATTTGTAAAAACGTAGCTACTTTTTGTACCTTCACTCCAGTAGAGTGCCGCATACACTATTGGCCACATTGATTTTGTATCTACTTTCTCAAGTAATAAAGCTGCCTCTTTTTGAGCGCGACTCCACTCGCGAATTTTCTCCGCTCTACTACCGCCCTTGAAAGCACGGATTGCTTTACGCGTTTCTTCTGAAAGATGCACGTCCTTGACCTGATTCCAAATTGTCGTTTTTGATAACCCAAATTTCACCATAAGGTCGGGAATCGACATACCGAGAGCACGGTCATGCCGCACGGCATTTATGACGTCCAAAGGGTGCCTTTTATAGCTCTTCACTTAACAATAGTAACAAAATTATGACCTATAGATGTGTTTTACAGTTCCTTCTCTGTGCACAACAGAATCCCAGATTTTAGAAAAACCTTTCTGTATTCTATTTATAATCCCAAAAGCGACCGAATCTCTTCTTCGTCAAAGCCGACGACGAGATTTTCACCAATCGTAATGACAGGCACACCCATCTGCCCCGACTTTTCGATCATCACTTTACGCTGCTCAATATCTCCTGCAACATCGTGTTCTGTGAACGCGACGTTGTGCTCTTTAAAAAATTCCTTCGCCATGCCACAAAAATGACAGGTAGGAGTGGAATAAATGGTTACCGTTGGTGTAGGCATAGCGTCACGCTTAAATAATAGGTTGTCAGTAT
>JACCDV010531594.1_pt1 | contig 12699 bp, 11 predicted proteins | sample 7446131 | NCBI WGS metagenome assembly JACCDV01 (sample SAMN15323448, study PRJNA562643) | freshwater metagenome | isolation source: river surface water | place: USA:Blue River Watershed | collected 2017-08-17 | reverse complement strand
CTCATCTTGACCATGGCCGACTTGTGCGCTTTGACGATCGATGTCCACAGCGGGCCCAGGCCCTGGCGCTTTTTGGCTGAGATGAAATGGATATTCGCAAAACTCAGGAATGGCAAGCGCGTCTCGATCGAGCGCTGCACCAACTGGCGTTGGTACTCGTCCACCGCATCCCATTTGTTGACCGCAAGCACCATGGCACGGCCAGTTTCGAGGGCAAAGCCTGCAATGTGTGCGTCCTGATCGGTCACGCCCTGCTCTGCATCGAGCAAAAGCAGCACCACGTTGGCCGACTCCACGGCTTGCAGGGTTTTGACGACCGAGAACTTTTCGATGGCTTCAAAGACCTTGCCCTTGCGGCGCAAACCGGCCGTGTCGATCAACTCGAATTTCTGGCCATCGCGCTCGAAAGGCACACTGATGGCATCACGCGTGGTGCCTGGCATGTCAAACGCCACCAGACGCTCTTCCCCCAACCAGGTGTTGATCAGGGTGGACTTGCCCACGTTGGGACGCCCGGCCACCGCCAGTTTGACGATGGTTATGTCTTCTTCGCTTTCTTCAGGATCTTCTGGCAAATTCAGCGGCTCCAGCGCCAGATCGACCAGGCCGCGAATGCCCTGCCCGTGCGCTGCTGAGATCGCCAGCACCTCCCCCAAGCCGAGTTCGTAGAACTCGGTGATCTGGATGCCCTCGCGCATGCCTTCGGCCTTGTTGGCCACCAACAAGCAAGGTTTGCCCACGCGGCGCAGGTATTTGGCAATGTCATGGTCTTGTGCTGACAGGCCACCGCGGGCATCGACCACAAAAATGACCACATCGGCCTCGGCCACCGCTTGCTGCGTTTGCTTGGCCATTTCCTTGTAAATGCCGCTGCCGGCATCAGGCTCGAAACCACCGGTGTCAATCACGATGTATTCGTGCTTGCCTTGCTTACCCTGCCCGTAGTGACGGTCACGGGTCAAGCCAGCGAAGTCGGCTACGATGGCGTCCCGGCTCTTGGTGAGTCGGTTAAACAGCGTGGATTTGCCCACATTGGGGCGGCCCACCAGGGCCAAAACGGGTTTCACTTGAAAATTTTCCGATCCATCATTCAGGGCGGTATCCGAACACGCCCCCGGCGCGTGTCACCACCACCAAGGTTTGATCCACGGCCACAGGGCGTCCGACGATGGCGCTGCCATCGGTGGCCACACGCAGCAATGGTTTGCCATCTTGACGCGACAGGAAATGCAACAAACCCTCGTCATCGCCCAGGACCACGGAACGGCCCAGGACCAACGGTGCCGACAAGCCACGGAAGCGCAAGCTTTCTTGCGTCCACGCCACCTGACCATCCTGGCGCTGCCAGGCAATCACTTTGCTGTCGGACTCGGCACCAAAAATCAACCGATCGTCACCTGCCACGCCTTCATGGCCTTGTGCGGAGCGGCTCCAGAGCAAACTGCCCCGGCTCACGTCCACGCAACCGACGGCAGACTGAAACGCACGGGCACATACCGTGTTGCCTTGGCGATCCATGCCAGCAACCAGATCGACCAGGCGCTCCACCTCATTGGTACCGCGAGACGAAGCCAACAGGGTTTCCCAACGCACGCTGCCGTTGTTGGGGTTGACTGAAGCCAGACGACCACCCCAGCTGACCAGCAAGTTGTCGTTGAAAGGCACCAGCAGTCCTGCCTGCTTGAGCACCAGCGGATCGCCACTGCGCTGCTGCGCCCAGATTTTTTGGCCTGAAGCCCCGTCAAGTGCGGTGACGGTGCGGTCTGCACTGAGCACAAACACACGACCACCGGCCACCAGGGGCGGCGTCAACGACGTGGCCGTCAGGCGATAACGCCAGATGACTTGGCCGTTTTCCATGGCAATGACTTCGTTTCGCTGAGACACCACCGCAAAACGCTGGCCATCGCCCCCCACACCCGACTGGATCGCGTCGGGCAATTTGATGCGCCAAATGTCCTTGCCGGTCAAACCGTCCAGCAAAGCCACCTGGCCGGTGGTCGATGCGAGCGCCACACGGCCACCATGCACCGAAGCCAGCAGTGGTGTCGTGACCGGACCAATGCTGGTCGACCAGACTTTTTGAACCTTGAAGTCCCCTGTGACCGCAGGCAGCGGTGCGGGTTTGGGTTTCTCGGGCGTGCTGGAGCAAGCCGACACCAGCGCGAGCCAGCAGCAGACGAAAGCCCAGCGTACCCAGGTCTGTTGCATCATGAATTTCACTTTTTAGTCTCCACGACAGCTTGCGGATCAACACCCAAAGCATTGAGCTTGGCCTGAACGAGGCGTCGGTAATCGGCCACATCGGCCAATTGCGTCCAGGCTTGCTGGTAAGCCGCCACGGCTTGTGCTGTCTGGCCTTGCGCCTGCAAGACATCACCGCGCAGGTCTGCAGCCAAACCCGCCATGGCGGGGGTGAATGCCTGATTCAATTGTTTGAGCGCTTCGTCATAAGACTTGGCGTCGAGCAACAAGCCCGCCAAACGCAAGCGCGCCACGTCCCGGTATGCCGGGTCAGAAGCGCCGTCGGCTACGCCGGCCAAAGCTGCACGTGCCGCATCGGTCTTGCCTTGTGCCTGCAAGGTCTTGGCTGCCAGCAAAGCGGCTTGCTGTGCAAATTGGGTCGAGCCGAACTTGTCTTTCATGTCGGCCAGACTGCGTTCCACGCGGCTCACATCACCGGAGGCCACGGCGCGCTCGACTTCGTCGTACAAAGCAGATGCCTTGACGGCCTGGCTGCGCTGCCAGTACTGGTAACCGTTCCAGGCGGCATAGCTGCCCAAAATGGCGATCAGCACCCAGGAAATCAGGTTGCCCCAAGTCTTCCAGAAGTGCTTGAGCTGGTCGAGTTGTTCTTGTTCTTCGAGGTCGAGTGCGTTGGACATGGTGTTTGGCTTGCTGTGCGCGAATTAATGGGACGATTGTAGGCTCTGGGCCCAGTCGGCAGCCTGGTTCAAGGACTCCGTGCGTTGAGCGCCAATGCCATCGCGCAGCGACTTGACAGTGACCTGGCCTTGGGCCAACTCGTCCGCACCAAAGATCAGTGCATGGCGAGCACCACTGCCGTCGGCTTTCTTGAATTGGGATTTCATGCTGCCCATGCCCTCACCCGTGCCAGCGTGCATCTGGGCTGTGACGCCTTGCGACCGCAAGGTCTGCAAAACCTGCATGGCCAAAGGCAAGGCAGACGCATCGGGGATGATGGCGTAAACATCGGGGGCCGGAGCCTCCAGCGCCGCGCCCTGCTCCTTGATGAGTTCGAGCACGCGCTCCACACCCAAGGCCCAGCCCACCGCAGGCGCTGGCTTGCCACCGACTTGCTCAATCAGGTAGTCGTATCGGCCCCCACCGCAAATGGTGCCTTGCGAGCCCAGGCTGGTGGTGATGAATTCAAAGACCGTGAGGTTGTAGTAATCCATGCCGCGCACCAGGCGCGGGTTGATGCTGTAGGCCACGCCATTGGCATCCAGAATGGCTTTGACCGCATTGAAGTGCGCCAAAGAGGCTTCGCCCAAAAAGTCGAGCAAGCGCGGGGCCGACTCGACCACCGACTGCATCGCGGGGTTTTTGGTGTCCAGAATCCGCAAGGGGTTGCTGTGTAGGCGGCGCTTGGCTTCTTCGTCGAGCACATCGCTGTGCTTTTCGAGGTGGGCAATCAAAGCCGCGCGGTGGGCCTGACGCTCGGCAGGCTGACCCAGGCTGTTGAGTTCCAGGCGCACGTCTTTCAAGCCCAGCTGTTTCCACAAATCATTCGCCAGCAAAATCAGTTCGGCATCGACCTCGGGGCCACCAAAACCCAGTACCTCGGCACCAATCTGGTGAAACTGGCGGTAGCGGCCACGCTGTGGACGCTCATGGCGGAACATGGGGCCCATGTAGTACAGGCGCTTGCCGCCTTCGTACAAAAAGTTGTGTTCCACCACCGCACGCACCAGGCCCGCTGTGCCTTCGGGGCGCAGGGTCAATTGCTCACCGTTCAGGCGGTCTTCAAAGGAATAGATCTCCTTCTCGACGATGTCGGTCACCTCACCCAAGCCACGCACAAACAGTGCGGTGGGCTCCACAATGGGCAGGCGCACGTTTCGGTAGGCGTAGCGGGCCATCAGCTCGCGCACTTGGGTTTCAAGCCATTCCCAACGCGCCGAGTCGGGTGGCAGGATGTCGTTCATGCCCTTGACGCCTGTCAGCTTCTGGGCCTTGGCTGTCTTCTCGACCTTGGGGGCATTGTCTTTCAACGATTCGCTCATTTTTTCTCAGCAGATCCTGAACCAAAACGGTTCTCAATGTAGTTTTCAACCAGGGCCTGGAACTCTTGCGCGATGCCATCACCCCGCAAAGTCAGGCGCTTTTCACCGTCCATGAACACAGGCGCGGCAGGCGCTTCGCCATTGCCAGGCAGGCTGATGCCGATGTCGGCGTGTTTGCTTTCGCCCGGGCCATTGACGATGCAACCCATGACCGCCACCTTGAGGTTTTCCACCCCGGGATAACGACTGCGCCACACAGGCATTTGGGCGCGCAAAAAGTCATCAATTTGCTTGGCCAGCTCCTGAAAGGTGCTGCTGGTCGTGCGGCCGCAACCGGGGCAAGCCGTGACGCTGGGTACAAAAATACGCAAGCCCAGCGACTGCAAAATTTCAGAGGCAATGACCACCTCTTGTGTGCGGGCCTCGCCGGGCTGCGGCGTGAGCGACACGCGGATGGTGTCGCCAATGCCTTCTTGCAGCAAGATCGACAAGGCTGTGGCTGAGGCCACCGTGCCCTTGGTACCCATGCCCGCTTCGGTCAAACCCAGATGCAAGGGGTAATCGCAACGCCGGGCCAATTCGCGGTAGACCGAGATCAGGTCCTGAACACCCGAGACCTTGCAAGACAAAGCGATTTGCGCGCCATTCATGCCCATCGCTTCAGCGCGTTGGGCCGAAGAGATGGCCGAGGTGATCAAGGCTTCATACATGACCTGACGACCTTCCCAAGGCTGGGTGCGCTGGCTGTTTTGGTCCATCAACTCGGCCAACAACTCCTGATCGAGACTGCCCCAGTTGACGCCGATGCGCACGGGTTTGTTCCAGCGCATGGCCGCTTCGATCATTTGACCGAACTGCACATCGCGCTTGTCACCCTTGCCCACATTACCGGGGTTGATGCGGTATTTGGACAACGCCTCGGCGCAGGCCGGATAGTCGGTCAGCAAACGGTGACCGTTGTAATGGAAGTCACCAATCAGGGGCACGTCGATGCCCATCTTGTCGAGCTGGTCACGGATGTGTGGCACGGCTTCAGCCGCTTCGGGGGTGTTGACGGTGATGCGCACCATCTCTGAGCCGGCCAGCGCCAATTCCTTGACCTGGATGGCGGTGCCGATCACGTCCACCGTGTCGGTGTTGGTCATGGACTGCACACGCACGGGTGCGCCACCGCCCACGGTGACCACACGCGAACCCCAGACCACGCGGGACTGGCGGCTGATGTGGCTGGCAGGTGCCGCAATGGCAATGGCTGAACTCATTCTTTCACCTCAAAACGGGCCACAGTGACTTTGGTGTGGGGGGCCAGGTCAAATGGCTTGCCCTTGTAGGTCACGCTGACCGCTCGGGCTTTGCCGATCACGACATTCATGGGCAAGGGGTATTGCACCTGAACGCTTTCACCCGCACGCACCACACGCGTCCACAACACCTGATTTTTGCCATCACGGATTTCAATCCAGCTGTCGTTGCTGGCTTCAAAGCCAAGCACAGCACCACCGGCAGCGCTGCCCACCGCAGCGGCTTTGTTGGCAACTGGCGTCGTGGATGCCGCAGGGGCTGGCGTGGGCACCGTTACTGGCGTGACCCCGGTTGTCGCCACAGGCGCTGGTGGCGGCGAAGTCACAGTTGCAGGCAATGGAGCGATCACAGCAGTGTCTGCGACGTGAACTTCGTTGGCTTGAGTCTGTGCTTTCTGGACCTCTGCTGCCTCAGCTTCTGTGACGGTAGGCACCACCTCGGCTGCTGGTGCAGGGACCTGCGCGAGTGCTTGGGGTTCTGGCTGAAGCCAGGACCAGGTCGATGGTGATGGCATCCACAACAACGCAGCGATCATGCCCAGCATCACAGAGGCAATCAGCACCGTCTGGAGCGGGATGTGGCGGATCTCCGAGAGCCGGCCCAGGCCGAGCCGCTTGTCGGCGTGCACGGGCTCCAGGGGCTGGCGCTCGATGGGCAAACGGTCCATCGACTGGGGCAATGCGGCCAGGACAGGCGCAGGGTCGATCTGCAGTTGGCGGCAAACGCTGGAAGCCAGAGCGCGGACAAACACGGGGCCTTTGCTGGTGTCGTGCTGATCGGCTTCCAGAGCTTCAAGCTGGCGAACGGGAACTTTCAGGTTGACCGACAAAACGGCCAAGTGCATGCCCTTGTGCAAGCGTGCAGCCCGGATCATTTGCCCTGCGGTAAGCGCAGATTCACGAGCGGATGCAGGCGTCGACACAGATTCTGGCGCTCCTGGAAGAATGCTGTCGGTCATGGCGAATCAGGATTGGGACGCAGAAGGTACAGGCACCAAGGTGATGGTGCGTTGCTGCGCTATGCGATTTTGCACCTGGGTGCGGTCTTTCACATCACCGGCCAATTGACCGCAAGCGGCATCAATGTCATCCCCTCGGGTCTTGCGCACCGTGGTGACCAAGCCGGCGTCTTGCAACAACTTGGCAAAGGCTTGCACCCGCGCCTGAGGCGAGCGCAACAAGCCTGAAGCCGGGAACGGGTTGAATGGAATCAGGTTGAACTTGCAGCGCAGACCCTGCCTGGCGTGGCGCTGGACCAAGGCAATCAATTGCTGGGCATGCTCGGGCTGGTCGTTGACACCATCAAGCATGCAGTATTCAAAAGTGATGAAGTCACGCGGCGCATGGGCCAGGTAAGCGATGCAGGACTGCATCAATTCATCGAGCGGATATTTGCGGTTGAGCGGCACCAGGTTGTCACGCAGCGCGTCGTTGGGTGCGTGCAAAGACACGGCCAAAGCGACAGGACAGTCGGCCGACAAGCGTTCAATCATGGGCACCACGCCCGAGGTGGACACCGTCACACGGCGGCGTGACAAACCATAACCATGGTCGTCCAGCATGGTGCGCAAGGCAGGCACCAGAGCCGAGTAGTTTTGCAGCGGCTCGCCCATGCCCATCATCACCACATTGGAGATGACGCGCTCATCGGTGTTGAGGTGTTTGCGCAGGAAGTGCTCGGCAAACCACAGCTGCGCCAGGATTTCGCCGGTCGTCAGATTGCGGCTGAAGCCTTGATGGCCCGTGGAGCAAAAGCGGCAGCCTACGGCACAACCGGCTTGCGAGGACACACACAAGGTGCCTCGGTCGTCTTCGGGAATGAACACCGATTCGATGGCATTGCCATCGCCGACATCGAACAGCCATTTGATGGTGCCGTCGGCAGAGATGTGTTGGCTGATCACGGGCAGCGCAGAGACATGCGCGTGAGATTTGAGCTTTTGGCGCAAGGACTTGGCCAGATCGCTCATCTGATCGAAATCAGAAGCGCCCCGCTGGTGAATCCAGCGGAACAGCTGGGTGGCTCGAAAGCGCTTTTCGCCCAGACCGTCGCAAAAAACGGCCAGACCTTCGAGGTCAAATTCAAGAAGGTTGGCCGTCATGGGATCGGGGTCGCGCTGGAGCCGCGACGCTATCAGCGTGCGTAAACGTTCATGCCGGGGAAGAAGAAAGCAACTTCCACAGCAGCGGTTTCAGGGGCGTCAGAGCCGTGCACGGCGTTGGCATCGATGCTGTCAGCGAAGTCAGCGCGGATGGTGCCGGGAGCGGCTTTCTTGGGATCGGTCGCGCCCATCAGGTCGCGGTTTTTGGCAATGGCGTTCTCGCCTTGCAGGGCTTGAATCATGACGGGGCCGGAGACCATGAAGTCCACCAGGTCCTTGAAGAAAGGACGCTCTTTGTGCACAGCGTAGAACTGCTCGGCTTCGCCGCGCGACAGGTGTGCCATCTTGGCTGCAACCACTTTCAGGCCAGCAGCCTCAAAACGAGCGTAGATCTGACCGATGACGTTCTTGGCGACTGCGTCGGGCTTGATGATGGAGAGAGTGCGTTCGATAGCCATGGTGATTTCCTCTAACAGAGTGTTTTTAAAAGCATTTTTGCCCTTCGGCAAAGCCCGCTATTCTAACCTGACCAGACCGGTAAAAACCCTCACTTCAAGACAAGGGCCCACGGGAAAAGCGGTTTTCAGCGGCTGCGACCGCCGCTCCGACCACCACGGCCAGGACCAGCAGGGTTGCGCTTGAGGCGGTTGAAACTTTCAGCACCTATATAACCCATCGATGTTTTCATCGGATCAGGTTGTGCCCCTGCCCCACCCGCCTGCGATTTGGCTGCTGGTTTGGCGCGGGGCACTGCGGTGCCCGCCTTGCCACCGCCACCCGTACGGGGACGGCGGTCATTGCGGTTGGTGCGAGAAACAGGCCGCTCCGACACTGGACGGGGCCGCTCGGACGTGCCAGCCGCCCGCATCAGGGAGCGGATGTCGGCCTCGTCCAGCTCCAGCCAGGCCCCGCGGCGCAGGCCGTGCGGCAGCACCATGGCACCGTAGCGGATGCGGATCAGGCGGCTGACGGCATGGCCAACGGCTTCCATCATTCGGCGCACTTCGCGATTGCGGCCTTCCGAGATGGTGACGCGGTACCAGCAGTTGGAACCTTCGCCGCCACCGTCTTCGATCGAGCCGAATTGGGCCGGGCCGTCGTCCAGCATCACGCCGTCAAGCAGCTTTTGCTTTTCGTCCTTGCTCAAAGCACCCAGCACACGGACGGCGTACTCGCGCTCCAAGCCAAAGCGTGGGTGCATCAACTGGTTGGCCAATTCACCCGAGCTGGTGAACAGGAGCAAGCCCTCGGTGTTCAAGTCCAAGCGCCCCACAGACTGCCATTTGCCATTCATCAAGCGTGGCAATTTGCGGAAAACCGAGGGACGGTTTTGCGGGTCGTCATGGCTGACGATCTCGCCAGCAGGCTTGTGGTAGGCGATGACACGCGCTGGCGGCGGGTCGATGCGAATGCGCAGCGGCTTGCCGTTGACCTTGATCTGGTCGCCGTACTGAACACGCTGGCCCACGTGGGCAGGCTCGTTGTTCACGGAGACACGACCTTCAGCAATCAGTTTTTCCATCTCCAGGCGAGAGCCCATGCCGGCCTGAGCCAGCACTTTGTGCAGTTTGGGCGAGTCGGCCTCGGGGGCCAGCACGCGCTTACCCTGGTCTTCTGACACCTCAAGGGCTTCTTCCTCGTCAAACTGGCCGGACACCACATCGGACAACTCGATCGGCTTGTAGGTCGACTCGCGGTCAAAAATGGCGCGGGGCTTACGCGATGCGGGGCGTTTGGCAGCGGGCTTGGACGAGCGTGCGTCGTCTTGATGATGATCGGTCATGGATGAGGTTCTTCGCCGTGCAAGAGAGTAGATGTGGACGTGTCAGACACGGCGTGATGGGGTACGTCTTCGAGCACCAAAGATTCTTGGGAGCCCAATGAACCCGTCTGATCGCTCTGTGGCAATGCCTCCAGGGCATCCTCCAGAGACAAGACCGCCTGCTCGGGCATGTCCTCGACAAGTCCGGACAGTGCGGCCGCAGGGTTGTCCACCTGTGCCAACAAAGGCAGCTGGTCCAGCGAGGCCAGTCCCAGATCGTCAAGGAACTGACGGGTGGTGGCGTACAAGCCAGGACGGCCCACGGTCTCGCGGTGGCCAATGACTTCAACCCAGCCACGGTCTTCGAGTTGCTTGAGGATTTGCGAATTGATGGTGACCCCGCGAATGTCTTCCATGTCGCCACGAGTGACGGGCTGACGGTAAGCGATGATCGCCAGGGTTTCCAGGGCCGCACGCGTGTACTTCGGAGGCTTTTCAGGATGCAGGCGGTCCAGGAACTCGCGCATTTCGGGGCGACTTTGGAAGCGCCAACCGCTGGCCACACAGACCAGTTCCAGTCCGCCTTGAGCCCATTCGAGTTGGAGGTCTTGCAGCAATTGCCGCAGGGTATCGGCTCCCAGTGCATCGTCAAATAAAACGCGCAGATCGCGCATTGACAAAGGCTGGCCTGCGGTAAGCAAGGCCGTTTCCAGGACACGCTTGGCTTGCGCCGTATTCATGGTGTCAATCTTTCGGGAAAAAGACGCCTCACGGCGTCGAAGGTGCAGAGATGGTGACTTGGACGCCACCCCGAACTGAAGAGGACCGCATCCAATGACGGGTCCTGGTTACGCACAAACCGGCTGTCCCGGTTCACGCTCCCTGTGATTTTCCATTGTAACTGAGGCCCAAATCAAGCACTGCCCGAGCCATGTCCTCGGGCAAATCGGTACTCAAGTCGATGGGCTCGCCAGTGATCGGATGCTCAAAAGCCAAATGCCAGGCATGCAGCGCCTGCCGTTGCATGCCTGCCAATGGAGCGCCGCCATACACCGCATCAGCCAGCAAAGGATGGCCCAAGTGGGCCATGTGCACCCTGATCTGATGGGTCCGCCCTGTGTGCAAGGTGCACTGCACCAGGCAGGCCCGATCACTCTGATCCAGCACCTCGATGGTGGTGGCTGCCGTCTTGCCCGCCTGGTAACTCAGGTCCACCACCGCCATGCGCAAGCGGTTGGCCGGGTCACGGCCAATCGGCGCTTCAATGGTGTACGGCGAAGGGGCCGACCAGGCCTTGTGCGCCAGCGCCAGGTATTGGCGGTGAACTTCACGGGCAGCAATTTTCTGCACCAAGGCGTCCATGGCCAGGCGCGTGCGCGCCACTACCATGAGGCCGCTGGTGTCTTTGTCAAGCCGGTGAACAATGCCTGCACGCGGCACATCGGCCGCCAAAGGGTCCAGGGCCAGCAAGCCGTTAAGCAATGTGCCCTGCCAGTTGCCCGGTGCCGGATGCACCACCATCCCTGCAGGTTTGTGGATCACGCGCAAATGCGCATCTTCATAGACCACATCGATGGGCATGGCCTCGGGCACAAAGGCGCGTGACTGCGGCGTGGCCCGCAAGGTCACTTGCACTGCATGCCCCAGACGCACCTTGGTCGATGGTTTGGGCGTGACGCGACCGTCCAACAACACATCGCCCTGCTCGATCAGTTGCTGCAGATAGTTACGCGAGAACTCCGGCACCAGCTGTGCCAATGCGCGGTCCAGCCGCTGACCGTGCAAGCTCACGGGCACCTGGCTTTGGCGCACTTCCTCTTCGGCCGCTTCGGTGGCCTGCAAAACGTCGTCTTGCGCCAGGTCTTGTGTGACCTGAATTTCGGGGGGGGTCGATATAATCAATTCGATTGAACAGTTCAAGGACGTCAGAGATGCAAAGCAAGAGATTATCGATGGTTCCTGCCAGCTTGGTGTTGGTCTCTGGCCTCCTTCTGTCTGCTTGCTCCAGCACGCCCAATGACATCACCGTGGGCTGGACGCCCGAGAAAATTTATACCCAAGCCCGCGAAGAAGCCGACTCAGGCGCTTGGGACAAAGCCATCGGGCTGTTTGAAAAGCTCGAAGGCCGCGCCGCCGGCACGGTCCTTGCCCAGCAAGCCCAGATCGACAAAGCCTTTGCCCAGTACAAAACTGGCGACAAGGTCCAGGCCATTGCCACGCTGGACCGTTTCATCCGCCTGCACCCGTCCAGCCCTGCCGTGGACTATGCCCTCTACCTCAAAGGCCTGGTCAATTTCAATGAAAACCTCGGTCTGTTCTCGTCCATCATTGACCAGGACCTTTCCGAACGTGACCAAAAGGCGGCCAAAGATGCTTACGAATCCTTCCGGGAATTGACCACCCGTTTTCCGGAATCCAAATATGCGCCGGAAGCCCGCCAGCGCATGACCTACATCATCAACTCGTTGGCCTCTTCCGAGGTGCATGTCGCGCGTTACTACGCCAGCCGTGGGGCCCATGTGGCCGCCGTCAACCGCGCCCAGCAAGCGCTGGCTGATTTTCCGGGTGTTCCTGCCAATGAAGAGGCTCTCGCCATTTTGATCAGCTCTTACAAGGCCATGGGCATGACCGACCTGAGTGCCGATGCCAAGCGGGTGCTTGAAAAGAACTTCCCCAAATCAGCCTACCTCAAAAACGAAGGCTTCAAGACCAAGAGCTGGTGGCGCTTTTGGTGAGATTGGCCAGCGCGTCCATGAACGCCTGATGATCGGTCAGGCGGCGCATGGGGGGCAAACCGCGCACCAGACGACGACCATAGGACATGCTGCTCAAGCGGCTGTCGCACACCACCAAAATGCCCTGATCGCTCTCGCTGCGGATCAAGCGTCCAGCACCCTGCTTCAGGGTCACCGCCGCTTCTGGCAAGGCGTGGTCCGCAAATGCACTGCCCCCCTCACGCGTGATGCGCTGGCTGCGGGCCTCAAACAAAGGATCTCCGGGCGGGGGGAAAGGCAGCTTGTCGATGACCACCAACTGCAGGGCTTGCCCGGGCACATCAAAGCCTTCCCAAAAAGAGGCGGATGCCACCAGAACGCACCCCGCACGCCCCTCGGATGCACCTTCGCGGAATCGTTCCATCAAACGGCGCTTGGTACTTTGTCCTTGCACCAAGACCTCGACCCGACTCGCATCCAGGCGTGATTGCAAATGCTCGCCAATGCTGCGCATGGCATTCAAGGTGGTGGTCAACACCAAGGTACGGCCACCCAAGACCGTCACCGCTTCGG
>JACCDV011275889.1_pt1 | contig 12701 bp, 23 predicted proteins | sample 7446131 | NCBI WGS metagenome assembly JACCDV01 (sample SAMN15323448, study PRJNA562643) | freshwater metagenome | isolation source: river surface water | place: USA:Blue River Watershed | collected 2017-08-17 | reverse complement strand
TGTTAACATCACAAGTGATTGATTATCAATCAGATAGAGAAAACCCCTTGGGGATGATCCAAGGGGCCTCTTGAGGGGTTATATATACTATCACTTGCATGGGACGAGGTGACTCGTGTGTCCCTGGTGGGACGGGGATTGGGATCTAATGGATCAATATTCCCTTTACAATTTTCTTATCTTCATAAGAGTATGTCGATACCAAGTTATCCACTTTTTCATGTCTACCATAATACCATTCTGTATGACAATCTAATAGGAAGTCTTGTGGACCGTCGGGATCGAGTTCTCCAATGTGATATCCGCCTTCATAACCTGATGTGAATACTTCGGTTTCGGGATCAAGTGCGACAAGTTGTTGTATCAATTCTCTTACTTTCATGTGTTAGTCTTTAGGTTGTGGTAAATCATCATTATCAAATGTTTCTACGAGGATTGGACCATTCATAGTCTTTCTCAAATCCCAATGCCACTTACTTGTGATCTTACCTTTCTCGTCTTTGTATTCAACTACATATTTGATATTTACACCTTGACGAGAGAGTGTATCAATCATTTGGTTCTGTTTCTTTTCGGCAACCATTCTTTCCATCTTCTCGGCTGCCGTTTCTTTACGTGTCTCTTTGGCCATATTGTTATTGATTTATACAAATATAACTATAGGAAACATGGGTAAAAAATTTATCTTTTCGGTTATTGAATATTTATCTTTCTACCTTTACTCCAACCTATTGGTATTTGATCTTCTTTTTTTATCTTTTTATTATTTATACCATCAGTTATCCACATAGATCCATATTGAGAATTTTTTTCTCCTTGAGCATGACCTGATTTTTTATAAGTTTGTTTTTGTTTTTCTATAGTTTCAGGTTTATGTTTTCTACCTATCCAATGATTAGGAAGTATTTCTCCATTTAGTCTCTTTTTTATAAATCCTCTAGGTTGATTTATAACATTTTCTCTAATTTTATTAGAATAATATTTTGCAAACTCAGGATTGTTTTTTAATTTATTTACAAAACTTTTAGAGCCATTTATCGCAAATTTTTTACCATGTTCTTCATGTTTTATTCCTCCATCCCCTCCATAACACATATTCATACAATTAGAATCTAATAACATATTGTGTGTTATATATTCTTTTTCTGCTAGAAATTTTTCTTTACTACTATTGAAAAAATTTATAATTTCTCTAACATGATTATTTTTACCATATTGCTCTACTGATTCTTTTAATAATTTTCCACTACCTAAATATCCATCTTCTAAATTAGGAGTAGAGTGAACTCCTATGTAATATTTTTTTGTTATAATACATGTAGTTTTATAAAGAAAATGATATATTTTATTTTTTTCCATATTTTCTATATATTTTATCTAAGCTAAGTAGCGACAACGAGACTCGAACTCGTAACCTTGATGGTATAAGCATCCTGCGCTAACCAGTTGCGCCATGTCGCTAAGGATCCGAAAACTTATTTGAATAAGTCTTTTAGTTTTTTAGGTGGTCGTATAAGTTTTAGGTTATCGTCATAGACTGGGGCTCGCCAAAATTCAAATGCTAAATAACTAAAACTTGTGATCACCAATAAGATGAATATCTTTAGTATCATACTGCGGTCTTTATCATGTCACTTGAATTATGTGTCTTAGCACCAAGTCCATCCACAATCTCAATACCTAATCTTTCACATACTTCACGTTCAGGAATATTTGAAGCAAACCTATCACCACCTTTTGTGAATATAATCTTAGCATTAGGATCTATACCATTGATGATAGAATATATATTCTCTAGTGATATGCAGACTGATGCATCTCTATCTGAAGCAATGAATGCGTTATCCACATATCGAATCGCTTTTACTACTTCAAGTCTATAGTCTTGATCTTGAAAAGATTTTACACCTCTCTTCATCTCAGCTTGCTTATCATTATTCACTATAACCCATAGAACATCAGCGATTTGTTTAGACAACCTAAGGCATTCGATGTGTCCTGGATGCAAGGGATTTGCGTAGAGAGAAGTTATCGCATGTGTCATATCAATAATTTATTTGGTTATCAATTTTAAGGCCATACATAAGATCGAACCAAGCCATTTCCTTTTTTGCTAATTCTTTATTCAACTTCAAATCAGACTTGATTTTTTCTTCTCCCCATTTTCTCCATTGAGCATTCTGTTCTTCAGTCATTGTCCATTCGGTATACCATGCATCTTTCCTATCTTTGATATCCTCAAACGTAACATTATGGCCTGCTATTTTGAACATCTCATTGATTATCTCTTTTCCTATGAGATCTCGTTTTTCTTCTCTGGTTAGTCTCTTTGCCATACCATTATTTTTAATCAATTACTTTTTGTGTTTCCATTACAGTTTCATATCTTTTCCAATCATAATAGTTTTGTTTACCATCATCATTGAATGCTAACCATATTTTTCCATACCTATCTTTATGAATACACATAAAACCTAAGCCTTCACAGACTATGGGATAGAAGTATTCCCTATACATGTCTTGTGCAATGGCTTCAATATCAAATTCCCACTCTAAACTTGGATCATGTAGATCACAATATTGTTTACTATAGATTGCCATATTAGATAGATTGAGTAAGTTTTATAATCGCTTGTCCTAAGTCATAACTATTTGGAAATGTAGCAACCAATCTCCTAAGAACGATATACAATTGATCTTGTGCTGGTCCATCGATCATAGCGATCCTATGTTCTATCTTCTTGAGTTCTTCTAATTGTTTTTCTGTCAGAGCGTTCATATGTTTATTGATTTATACAAATATATAACAGACTGATGAGTATATAAAATTTATCTTCTAAGAGAGTAAATATTTTTTGTATTCTGCGAGACCTTCTTTTAGAGAATATTTAGGTGACCATCTATCTTGAGTATTTACACTAAGAAGTTTGAATGGATTCGCGCATGTAAAGAATTGATATCCTTCTGGTGTCGCACTCTCATCATGATAAGTATAAGGTATACCTAACTCTTGAAGAACAGTTTCAAATGACTGAGGAAAACAAGTTCCTATATCATAATAAGTTTTAGGTAAACTCAAATAATTATCATATGCGTATAGGTTAGCACTAACCACATCTTTTACATATATGAAGTCGCGTTCCGGTTTACCTACAAATAGTTTTACTTCTTCTCCATTCTTATGTTTGTTCCACATTTGATATGCGACACTTGCCATATTTCCTTTATGCTCTTCTCCTGGACCATAGACATTGAAGTATCTAAGTGCTATGCCTCCTGCTTGTAGAACTGCATACTCACCTGCATACTTACTCCAACCATAAAGATTAGATGGATGGTCCCAATTGACACCGTAATTTGCAGCTGATGAAGAATATATTATAGGAATTCTTTGTGATTGACAAACCTCAGCAAGAATTCTGGTGAATTCAAAATTTCTGGTCATCATGAGATTGGCATCAGTTTCTAATGTATCTGAACATGCGCCGACATGGAATACAGCATCCACCTTATCTCTAACAATGAGATATTGGATATAAGATGCCCATCCATCATTATTGAATATATCCTCTTCTATACCAATAACACTTTCAAATCTCTTTACGAGTTCTACATATAGATTAGAACCAATAAATCCTTGTGCTCCTGTTATGAGTGCTACTTTCTTTTTCATGGTGTTGTTACTCCTCTTTTTGATACTACAATGGAACACATATCATTTGCGAAGATAATGGACTCCTCTATAGAATTTGTTTGTAAATATTTTATTGTGAATGCTGAGATGAATGTGTCTCCTGCACCAGAGACATCGATTGTTTCTTTAGGTGCAGTGGATGGATAGATCTTATCTTTATACTTAGCACCTTTAGCACCTAATGTGGTTATAAATCTATCTTCATATAAAGAATTTGACGCTATGTCTTTATTCCTCTCATATTCTTTTTCATTGAGTTTTATGAAGTCGAAATAAGAAGTAAGACTTTTACTTGCAGTATTTGTAATAGTCTTTTTAGTATCTAATATGGAGAACCTATTGGCTGCTACGACTGATATATCATACAAATCCTTTTGTGTAAGGAAGCCTTTATCATAGTCTGAAACTATGACTGCGTCTGACCAAAGAATATCATGCACTATTTTTTGAGTAAGTTTGAATGGAGTTATTACGCTATCGCCTTCATCCACTCTAAAGAACATATGATTAGACTTCTCGTCTATGTATCGAGTCTTTGTGATTGGCTCATCTTTTTGGAATGTGCCTAAGATAGAGGCAGTCTTATCTATTGCAATAATGTTTCTTACCACATTACCTGCCATTCCATCATTCTGAATTATATACTTAGGAGTTAGGACAGGGACCGGCGCTTCAGGACTCAGTCTGTTTGTTTCACAATAAACAAATTTATCTACACAATACTCACCTATTATTAGAATTTTCATAACCTAATATTTTTGAAGAAGATAAGTCTTTTACTCTATTGAAGAACATAATACTTGTTGCAATATGTGCACCCACAATTGGTCTACCTATATAATCACTACCTATAACCATAAGGTCAGGATTCCATATCTTCATTTCATTCTCTAAGTCTTCAATTGTATCAAATGTAACTATCGAATCCACATACTTTATGGAAGTCATGAATTCATATCTGTCTTGTAAAGTATTGAATGGTCGACCTGTTCCTTTGAGTTCTCTAATCCTTCTGTCGGAGTCGAGTCCTACTCTTAGTTTACCATACTTCGAAGCCATTTTCAATAGTTCTATATGCCCTATGTGCATAACATCGAAACTTCCATTTACCCATACTCGCATATTAGGTTCCTTTTTTTATTCTGTAAGAGTCCGAATCGAAATGTTGTGTTGATACCTCAAATATCTCACCATCAGTTATGGCTTCAAGTTGATGTGGCATGCCAGGAAATTGGCGAACTGTATCACCTTCACTTATAAGTTTCTCATGCCACTCTGCAGTTTCGGTATCTATCCATCTGTAAATAAACTTTCCACTTTGCACATACCACGTCTCATCTTTTATCATGTGATAGTGCATAGAGAATGCGCAACCACTCTTGAATACTAAGACTTTACCACAATAGAGTTCATTGTTTTCAAAGATTATTTCATGTCCCCAATTCTTAGGTATCTTACAACCTTCACACTCATGAACATTTAGAACTTCATACTTATTCTTATTCATATAACAAATATATAACTATTGGTTAGTATTATAAAATTTTTCTTTTAGGTTTATATCATTCCTGCTGTCCACAATACTGTGTTAGTGAATAGTCGTTTTGCGGCCGCTGTAGTATTTGAACTAGTATATACCTCTAATATAGAGTTATTAAAGAAAGACATTCTATTAGTATTATACCACCTCGTTGTTACTAAAGATAATCTATTTGAATTAGTAGTAGTTGCAGGGCTACCTTGAGATGCTATTACTGTTGAACCAGGTCTTACAGTAAGATTAGTTCTACAGTTATTTCCTCCTCCATTAACATTAGCATATAAATTAGCTCCATTTGATAGTCCATTTAAAATTGGATGTCCTGCTGATTCAGCTATTAGTGTTGCAAAGGATCCTCCAGCACTTTGAACTCCAGCTGAAGCGCCTGATGCTGAATATGGAGTAATTGAGAAATCAAATCCTGCACCACCTGGAGCATGAGAAGGCATATAACTTGTCCACATCACTTTTCCTCCATTGTCCAAATAGTTTGTTAGATTACCAACTAATTCTGGAGCTCCAACATTTGTGGTAGCTCCTACACTCCAAGCTCCTGGAGCAACAATCACAATATCATCGAACGCAGGGTCTAGATCAGCGCCTGTATAAGTGTTGCCTGCTAAGCTGCTTGTTATTATATTTGGAGCAGGATATCCTAACGCAGTAATACTACTAACTAAGGCACTTACTGTAGCAGAATTTATAAAACCACTACCATATAATAACCTTATACCATTAAGTCTACCTACAACTGGAGTTGGAGTTGGAGTCGGAGTGATAGAAGGAATTATAGATATTGAAGGAGTAACTGTAATTGATGGTGTTACTGTTACGGATGGAGTTATGGTAACTGAAGGAGTTACACTGGCTGCTGGAGATTCGCTAATACTTGGAGTAACTGTTATAGATGGAGTTATAGTTACAGACGGCGTAGGAGTAATAGAAGGATCTGGTATTGGAGATGCTGCTGGAATAGATACTGGAACTATAGGTGATCCACCTCCTGATCCACTTACTGGAGCAGCACTAGCTCCTGCTACTCCACTTTGTTCGCCACTATTTATACTATTAACAACTTGTTGTTGTATAGCTGCTATCTCTAATAGATATTGGTTATAGTGCTTTATCTGCTCTGTTAGAGAGTATTGGGATATCTTTTTGTTCGAGTTAACGAATTGTGTAAAAGAAAGCTCTGTAAATTCGTGAATATTATACATGATTTAGATTTATTTATTTTTTAACCTATTATTCCAGCTGCCCAACGAAGCGTATGAACAAGTACTCGTTTAGTTTGTATTGCTGCTAATCCAGGATTTTGTGCTTGAGGAAAATAGTAATTATGATATGCAACTCTAGAAACTCCTCCATAAGTATGAACTGTAACCCAAGGAGTATTTGCCGAATAGTATTGAGATAAAACTAATGTTGCTCCTGGTCTTAATTCGCTTGCTTGAAATCCTACATAAGTATTTGTCTGACCTACAAACTCGCCTGTTACGACTCCTGATGCACTTATAATTGGATGAGTAGCATCATCTACTACTAAGCTCTTAGGAGTTAAGCTACCTACTATAGTGGCATTTTTATTAGTATAAGGAAGTAAAGCTGCATCAAATGCTGATCCTCCTGGATTATATGCATCTCCTCCTCCAACAGATGGAGCAAATACAACGCCTCCACCATTTTGCATATAAGTTTTTAGGTTATTTGCTAAGGCTGCACTTCCTACTCCATTACCATTATTTGCTATATATACTACATCATGCACATTAGGATCTAGATCTGCTCCAGTATATGTACCATCTTGCAAGTCTGATATTGAATATGAAGGAGCGGTTATTCCTACATCAGAGAAATATAAATTCATTGAGTATGTTATAGCACCAGCATCTATAGGACTTAGTGACGCTAGTATCTTCATAGATGTTAATGTAGGAGAAGTACTAGGCCATACTTTAGTATTACCAAAATATATTTCTGATACTGTGTTAGATCCTAAGTAATATGCGGAAGGAGTATTACTTCCAAAGTTTAACGCCATACTTTTACTTATAAATATCAAATAAATATATACTAATCCCACCAACTAGAACTCTTCACCTTAAGAATTTCAAATAATAAATTCCTACATTTTGTTTGCCTATCACTTGCCACTCTAAATGCTAGACTTCTCTTATCAGCTAAAGATAATTCATCTGTATTAGAATAAGATAATCGTAATCTCTTAGCCACTTTTCTTGTGGATGATGGATACTTTTCCAAATACTCAGATAATCTTTCACTAGAGACTTGTGAATTCATCTCAAATAAATCGTTTCCTATTGGAGAAAACATCATTTGTTCATCTAAATAATCTGTATACTCCATTCCATAATACTCTTCATGTTCTCTCTCTATGAGATTGAGAACTACTGTCATCCAAAAATTATCCCTATCCACATTGACATATGAATTGTTCTTAACCAAGAATTCTCTTTGGTGTTCTATTTTCTTTTGAAGAAGTTTTGTAATAAAATAATCATCCCAATCTTTGTCTTCATAAATGGTAGGCATCCACCTAAAAACATTCTTTACTCCAGAGAAAAATTTTCTCAATTTCCATGGAACATACTTACGGTAGAACCGATTAGATTCGAAACCTGAAACTTTGGGTAATGGTAATTTAGTATAAGTTTTCATAACATCTATTTTTTACGTGAACGTTTTTTATTCTTAGTAGGTTCTATTGTATCTTTTATATTAGACTTAGGAACATAAACAATTACTTCTTTTATCTTAGTGAAATTATTCTTTTCCCTTTCTAACTCTGTTCTAAGTGTTTCATTCTCTCGTTGTAGAGAAGAATAATTATCTAATAAGGAAGAGTATCGTTGTTCTAATGTAGAGTATTGAGTATTGGTTGAGGTCACTCTGTCGTCCATCTCCCTCATTTTATTTATGAGATATATTTTATCATTCTTCACAGAGATATAACTCTCTTGGGTCTTGGATTCATTATTAACCATATTCACTAATGATGATATATTTGTTCTCATATAATTGTTATGAGCCCTTAGGTCACTGTTAGATTTACTAAGATGTTCTACTTTATTCTCAAGTTTGTATACTCTTACTTGTTGGTCTAAGAATACAAGACATGATACTATAATCAATCCCACTCCAAATATGGTTCTTAACATAGTTATTTGATATTTATATGTGTATATTTTTTTTGTTAATTAAATCGATTATTATGAAAGAACAAAGTTTAGGTCTCATCAGGCACGTTCTCACCTTTGTAGGTGGTATCGTAGTTGCTAAAGGTCTCATTGATGAGAGTCTTTTTCAAGAAGTATTAGGTGGTGTTATGACACTTGTTGGTGCCGTATGGTCCATCGCTTCTAAGAAGAAAGCAGCTTAACCCTTAACAATTTTATTTTAGAAAGCCAGCAATCGCTGGCTTTTTTTATAATGTTAGGAAAGTAAAATAAGGTTTATGAACTTTTACTTTTACGTTTGGCTTCTTGTGAGCTCCTACCCTCACTACGTTTCTATAGAAATAGAACGCCAATACAACCTATTAAATTATGTTAGTCGTTGTTCTTTGATCAATTTTTATTTGGTGTTATTTAATTTATTTTGTAATTTATCTAGTCTTGAGTCTAACTGAGAATATACATTCGTTTCAAAAAGATCTACTCTTTGATTAATTTGTCTATTCTCTTCATTAATCGCTTGATAAAGATTTGATTCTCTCAAAGACAATTCTCTATCAAGCTGTTTTAAATTATCTTGCAATTTTATTACCTTAACGAAAGCATAAACAGCAACTATAGCTACAGCTACAACCACCACTATTGCCATCCCTAAAATGAATGATAATGTTTCCATAATTTGTTTCTCCTTTATGTCAAAGAACAACGACTTGGCGGAAGTGGTGAGATTCGAACTCACGATACAGTTTCCCGTATGCCAGTTTTCAAGACTGGTCTCGTCAACCACTTGAGTACACTTCCTTTATTTGTGGGCCATAAGAGACTCGAACTCTTACATCTTTCGATACAGCATCCTAAGTGCTGCGCGTCTACCAGTTTCGCCAACAGCCCAACAAAACTATTTCCTTTTCCTATACAATACTTTTCTAATCTTAACTACTTCAGTATTTGTTTTACTTACTTTAGATTCTATCTTATCTAATCTATTTGAAACGCCTGTGAGTCTTGATTCAATATGTCTTTGGTCAAGCCTTTGTTCATCTAAACTCACTTGGATATTTGTTAGTTTATCATTTATGTTTTTAAGAGTTTTAGGAGAACCTATAATTAGTGCAAACAAAAGAAATACTAATATAGTTGATACACCTATGATAGCAATGTTTTCTACTATTTTATGTTTCGTTGTTTCAGAAACAGGTTTTGGTTTAGGGATTGAAGTTTTCAAAGCTTAAAATTGTGTTTAATTGTTTAAAATAGAAATAAAGAAATATCAATATCCCTATGAGAGTTGTGGTTAACAAGCTTCCTAAGAGGATTTTAAACGCTTTATTCCATAGTTTAGGTTTTACTGGAGTTTCTATTGGAGTTACAATTTCTTCTCGTTGAGTAGGTGGCTGAAACATTGTTGTGTTGGTCTTAATGGCTTTAAGAAACAACTCGTTATTCCTATCACTAAAGTAATATCCTTTTTCATAGCAATCCGCTATAGCATTATAGATATTCTTCTCATCATCGTTCTTCGTCAAATATGCATTAGCACCTAACTTAAACATTTCAATAATCATTTGCTCTGTGTTATTCATACTCAACATAACCACTTTTATAGTAGGATAGAGAGATTTGATTTCTTTAAGAGCAGCTACACCATCCATCACAGGCATATTGATATCTAATAGGATTACGTCAGGTGAAGTGTGTTTCAACAACTTCATGAGTTCCCAACCATCAGATGCCTCTCCTACAATATTAATATCATTCTTCTTTTCCAACCACATCCTAATACCTTGACGATAAAAGAAATGGTCATCGCAAATTATAACATTAATAGAGTTCAAATTTAAATTCATCATAACCTTGTTTTAATTCTTTCGTGCTCCAAATGGGAATCGAACCCATACTCGCTTTCAGCGAACAGCATTTTAAGTGCTGCGTGTCTACCAATTCCACCATCAGAGCTAAATTTCCCCACACTGAGATTCCATGTGAGTAGTCATTTCGGTTTTTTCCTATTGATAAAACCTGTAGGGCATCCCCAATTAAAAAGTCACACTACGAAGGAGGAGCTGTGATTGGCACCTTTGAGCCCTAAGAACTGGCATTCCGTTGTCCAGTTTGAACGAACCCATTGTTAAAGACTTGGGTTAAAGACTCTGAGCACCTCTTACTCATTGAGCCAGAGACAGGAATCGAACCTGCGACCTACTGATTACAAATCAGTTGCTCTACCTGCTAAGCTACTCGGGCGATTTAGGAAAGCAGAAGATGGGTGCGTGGACATCTACTTTTACGATTGGCATTTCTAACCGATAGCAGCTTATTAGATTTTCACTAACTCGATTTAGCGGGCTACTCTATCCCAATCAACCTTATTTGCAACTCTATTCTCCAGTGGAGTTGCTTTACACCGCTAGCTAACGATCTAGAGGATGGGTGCGCTTCGTAATCCTAGTCGATACTATCTCAAGGCAATTAGAGAGGCGTTCCTGAGTTTTCGATCCACTGGCCTAGTGGCTAATAAAAATGGTTGTTACTTTTAGCTAAGTTACTGCCTCCTGTTGCTAGCAGGACTTCAACCATTATAAGTCGGCACGTGTTCAGTCGCTATTTCAAATATCTTTTATTTATATAAATATATAACTGTTTCTTTATATAAAAAAATATTACTTCTAAGTTGTTGCTGTTGGGGAAGGAGTCGAACCTTCACATTCTCCGTGGTTCAAAAACCGCTAAGAGAATACCACCGAGACAAGGTGGCGTGTCTGCCATGATTATGATACCTATCTACAATCTGTTTCACCACCCAACAGTTTTTATTTAGTTGATGCCTTCTTGCGACATATCCAAATCTAATGCAATCTTCTTTGCTTCTTTGCCTTCTTTATACTTCCTAATCCATGTCATTGAAACATCTACTGCCATAAGAACGGGTGCCATTACCATAATAGCCAATGTATCAAGTGCCGGTGTTGGACCTAATGGATCGCCTTCATACCGTTTTTGGTAAGACCTATACATTTTAGATACGCAATAAATTATACTGATTGTGTAAACGATTGGAATAATCATAACCTATTTTTTATTTTTTAGAGAGTAATTACTTCTGAGATTTTGGACTCTGCTGCTGCTTTTACTTCGAAGTTTGTTTCACCTCTGTCTGAAAGAAACTTGATTGTTCGTGCTTCTGCTTCAGTTACTGATTCACTGTCTACCAAATAGATAAGACTTTGTTTCTTGGTCTTTCCGTTATCGGATTCGGTGATAAACGTTACTACTGTTTGAAAATACTTTGTCATTTTTATTTATTTTATTTAGGAAAAAAACATTTGGTCGTAAAGATCAGGATCTTTTTTGTTATTCTTATTAGCATATCTGCTAATCAATTTTGCTGGATGCCATTTATAGAATAAAGTATCTTTCTCTTCTATAATACGAGCAAGTCTCATCAACTTTTCTTTTTGTATTCTTTTATTTAAGAAAAGACTAAGTAAAAACCAAGCTACAGTTCGTCCATAATATTGAAGAAGATATTTTATCTTTCCTTTTACAGTATACTTATAAGATATTTTCCATGCTTCAACGTATGGAGTTCCCGACATCACAATTGGAACGCTTACTGTATATCCTGAAGGGTTATCTTCATCTGTAGAAGGTAATTTATATAGAGTCAATTCATAAGGATCTGGATTAGCGGAGCTCTTTTGAACCCAAAAAGTATGGTATTGACCAGCATCAGCACTACTAATGTGATAACCTTGTTTGATATAAACTTCCATTTTTTTGGTGGTTCGCATACTATTAATTGATTTATACAAATATAATATAGATTAGTGGGCTGGTAAAATTTATCTTTTAGGTTTTCCAAAATATTTGGATAGCGACTATACATAGAGCTAAGACAATACATACTCCAGTCTTCATAGTTATGGCTTCTCTAAAGACTAACCAACTCATAACGCTAAACATGATGATGCCTATAGACTGACCGATCAATCTATTAGGCCATGTCTGACCATCAAATGCTTTGATAAGATACTCTACTGATTTTAGGAAAGTCCAACTAATAGGTAATGATAAGAGTAGTAATAACATTGGATGCTTCTGGTTCCATCCATATTTTATGCCCACTTGTAGTTGGAAAAAAGATACTATTTGCCCTAATATTCCCCAAAGAATTCCGAAAACCAAATTTTGCATAACTGATTTTTTTGTTTTTTATAACCAAAACTTCACTGAGTATTTGCCATTCTCATTTAGTTTACGGCTTGTTTCTATT
>JACCDV010207157.1_pt1 | contig 12701 bp, 4 predicted proteins | sample 7446131 | NCBI WGS metagenome assembly JACCDV01 (sample SAMN15323448, study PRJNA562643) | freshwater metagenome | isolation source: river surface water | place: USA:Blue River Watershed | collected 2017-08-17 | reverse complement strand
TGGGTTATGCTGCGGGTTACAAGAAAGATGTCGACCTCGAAATGTTGGACCCAACCGGTGTTGTTGTTGAAAAGTGGATATTGTACGGAACTTTCTTAACTGATGTGAACTTTAACTCATTGAGTTATGCTCAAGATGGTTTAGCAACAATCAGTACAACGTTGAGAATGGACCGTTGTGTTCTTGTATACTAATTTATCAAGATACTATTTATTTTTAATAAAACAAACTTACTTTTAACCGTAAAGCATTAAACTTTACGGTTAAATTTTTATATGGATAATCAAGCAAGAGAATACGGACAATCAAATTTTTCACTACCACACGATGTTGTTCCTTTACCAACACAGGGATTTTTTTACAAAAATAAAAAGAAATCACTCAAGGTTGGATACTTAACCGCCAATGACGAAAATATTTTGATGGCTGGTGGGAACGATATGACTCAAGTTTTATTAAGGTCAAAAGTTTACGAACCCGATGTTAGAATTGAAGATTTGTTGGAGGGAGACGTAGAAGCTATTTTAATTTTTTTAAGAAACACGGCATTCGGTCCTGAAATGGACCTTAGCTTAGTTGACCCAATTACAAAAAAACCTTTCAAAGGAACTGTAAGATTAGATGAATTGGATGTTATCAAAGGACAACAACCATCAGAAGATGGAACATTTGTAACTATGTTACCAAAATCACAAACCACTGTGAAATTGAAACCGATGACTTATGGAGAGATTTTGGAGGTTCAAAAAATGTCCGAGTCATATCCTCAAGGAAGAACAGCTCCGAAAGTTACTTGGAGATTGAACAAACAAATTGTGGAAATTAATGGAGTAACCGATAAATCAGAAATTTCAAAGTTCATTGACCAAATGCCAATTGCAGATTCTAAGTACATTAGAAATTTCATGAATGAAAATGAACCAAGATTAGATTTAACAAGAACAGTAATGGCCCCTTCAGGAGAGAAACTAACAGTCAATGTTGGGTTTGGGGTGGACTTTTTTCGTCCTTTCTTCTGATTATAGAAAATATCAAATAGATGAGTTTTACTTTCTTAAGACACTTTTGAATGTGTCATATTCAGATTTTTTAATAATGCCAATATTTGTTAGAAAGTATCTCTTAGATAAATGGGTTGAACTCAATAAAAAGGACTGAAAATTCAGTCCTTTTATATTTATACATATAACAAAAAAAATATGGCGGATACCGATCCGAAGTCAAAAGTTGGTGCCAGTGAATTTGTACCCGATTTTGATTTCAATAAAGCTAGACAAAGTTTAGACACGTTCAGTAATCAAATAATTACCACCTTTACTCAAGGTAGAGAAAGGGTGTTTGAGTTTCAACGTGCGATTACGGATAGTTTGCCAGCTGTTCGAAGATTGGGAGGAGACATTGGTGATGTCACTAAAATCATCATTGATGTTGCCGAAGCATCAAAGAGAAACGTTGTTGCTAGCTCAGAACAAATAGAAGATTTATTCAAGGTAACAGAAGTTTTAGGGTTGTCAGTAAAGGAAGTTGCTGAAAGCTTCTTAGATGTCGGAATAGCAATCGATAAGGTTGATGAATCTTTAGAAGAATCGGTCAAGTACATACAAAGTATTGGTGGAAATGCCAGACAGGTTATGAAAGATGTTGAGGACAACATGGCTCAGATGAACCGATTCCAATTTGAAGGAGGTGTACAAGGTTTAACAAAAATGGCCGCTCAAGCTTCTATGTTAAGGTTTGACATGAAACAGACATTTCAGTTAGCCGATAGAGTTTTGAACCCTGAAGGGGCAATTGAAGTTGCTGCGGCATTTCAAAGATTAGGTGTGGCGGCTGGAAATTTGACAGATCCATTCCAACTAATGAATTTATCTATCAATGATCCTCAAGGTTTACAAGATAGTTTAGTTGATGTTGCTAAGCAATTCACTGAATTCGACGAAAAAACCGGAAGATTCAAAATCAATCCGCAAGGAGTTTTAACATTACGGGAGATGGCGGAACGGACAGGTGTTTCTGCTCAAGAAATGTCAAAACTTGGATTAGCTGCGGCTGAATTGGATGCAAGATTGTCAGAAATTAGCCCTGAAATAACTTTTGCCAACGAGGAGGACAAACAGTATTTAGCGAACATTGCTAACTTGGAAGGTGGAAAATACATGGTAACCTTGGATGACAATACCAAAAAAGAACTTTCCGAATTGACTCAACCTGAATTTGATAAATTAATTGAAGAACAGAAAAACCAACCGAAAACTTTAGAAGATGTTGCAAGGGCACAGTTGACCGTAGATGAGCAAATTGCGAATGATATTGCGGCTATAAGGTATGCTATTATGGGAGGAGTTCTCACCGATGAAAATGTACAATCTTTACTTGAGGGATTTAGAGAAGGTGCGGATGTTGTTCTAAGAGGAGGAGGAGAAGCGGTGACGACTGGAAGAATAAGAGATATCTCCGAAACGTTGACAGGAGGGTTCAAAGATATCCTCAAAGAAGCCTTTATGAGTGGAGATATCCTTTCAGTGACAGACAGGTTACAAGAAAAGGCTACGGGAGTATTAGGTGACTTGTCAAATAAGTCTAAAGATATATTGAAAGAGGGTGCGGTAGGTATGATTAATGAGTTACAAAAGAAAGGTTTTGGTGAAAATATTGAAGGGACTCAATTGGACTCACTTATAGGTAATCTCGTTGGGAAATTAACAAACATTGAAACTCCAACCTCATCGGTACCGACTACAACAACGGGAAATAATGCAACTAGAGTTACAGTTGAAGGACTTTCAACTGCAAATCAAAACTTACCTGATGTTGCTGAAAGGGCTAATTCTCAAAAGTCAATTATTGAATTGTTAGGTAATTTGACAGTTGATGTCAATTTCCAAGATTTACCATCAGGATTAACTGCAGAACAAAAGGAACAGATAGTAAAAACGTTCAGTGACAAAATCAATGATATAAATTTCAAGAATTACATTTTGGGTGTAACAAAAGAACAAAGTCCACTCGCTGGAAATGGTTTTCAAACTTATTAAGACCAATAATAAAACACAACCCCAACCTATTTATTAATAAAAAAATATAGATGGCAAGTCCGTTAGATTTTGTAAATTCAGATGGTTTTAGAAAGAAGCTTATTGTAAGAAACTTAACTCCTTACGCAAAGGCTCCGAATAGACCTACACAACCTATTAATACTGAATACATTCAGTCGGATACCTCTGTACAAGATAGTCCTGATAAGTTAATTGATGAACCATCTTTTGCCAACAAACTATTTCCATTAAACCAATATGGTAATGAGGGTGGATACGAACAAGTTCCAGACCCTGGAGCTTTATTGAATACAAAGTCAAATGAAGGTGAATATGGATACCAAGACGCTAATATAGTTGGCCAATCAGGTCCTGAATCCCAAAAATGGAAACCACTTAACGTTTTCTCTAATGGAAATCAATTACCGTTAGATAGCGCTGAGTTTTTCGGTTCCTTGAACAGACCCTTAACAACGAACACTTCAAATAATCAACCTTACCCAACAACATTTGTTTCTTCAACCTATACACCTGTTTCGATTTTATTATCACCAGATCCGAGTGGAAGTAATGGTTTATTGAGTCAAGATTCATTTATTGCTCGTTTGGGTGCACAAACTTTAAGAAGAGAGTTTGAACAAAGGATTGCTGCACAAATACGACAAGATACATTAGGGAGAGCAAACATACTTAATGTTACTAGTGGAACGGACCTTGTTAACATATTGACAGGTGTTGTTCCAATCATAGAACCAAATTATACAATTACGGTTACCGCTAATCCTATCTTAGCAGCAACCAACTTCGCGTTACGTCTTGGTGGAAGTATTTTACCTGTGTCACCTATACCTGGTTCTTATTTCGACAAAAATATAACATTAGGTCAGCCGACAACAATACAACAACTTTCGAATGCATTCAGAAGAAGTGGTGTTGGAAAGTTCTTTAACCGTTTGATGGGTGGAGGACAAACTGGTTCTGAAATCATGTTCAACAACATGGGGGCGGGACAACGTTCTCAATTGTTCAAAAACATAGATTTTAACAGATACAAACCAAACTTTCCAAGAAACTTCTTTCAAAGAGTTGCAGGTGCTTTGGTTGGAACGGTTTCAGACAACAGTAATTTCTACGTTGGTAGTATAACATCTAATCCATCTCAGGTTTTCTCTCCTGTTGGAGATGTTCCCGTGAATCAATTTGGTGTTGAACAACAATCGCCTGTATACGGGCCATCAGAGTTATCACAATTATATGAAGGACCAAGTCAATCAATAAGATTGGGGGCTAACGGTCCTACATATAGTAATGGTGGTGGTATTGAAGGTGGATTCACTTGGGTGTCTCCAAAATATAGAGGTAATGCCGGTAAAAAAGTTGGTATTGGTGGAGAGGTAACAAATGAAGATGAGGATTTCCGTCCGTCATCTTATGTGAATACAGAATCCGTTAACAACGAATTTAGACAAGGTTCTATCCTTGATGACACACAACGTTTAATAGATAGCCAACCACAAGGTGGTAAACGTTTGCAACACGTGGGAAATGCTATAGACCAAGTAAGTAAGGTGTTTAATGATGGATACAAGGAACTTACAAAGGGGTCTAGGGTTTATAGATACGTTGGTGCAATCGGACAAGAAGTTGGTACAGAATATTGTAGAGTTTTTGCTAAAGATTTACCATACCTTCAATACAATGATTTACAAAAAACGGATGGTATAACCACGGAAAATAGAAGATTTGCATATTCAGTATTAGATAAAACTTATAACCTGAACATCTCACCAAACAAACAAGAGGGTGGACAAGATTCAACAAATATAGTTGGTACTATAAATAATGCAGTTGCAAAGAAATATATGTTTTCTTTGGAAAACTTGGCATGGAGAACATCCAATACTCCTGGATTTTCGACTTCGGATTTACCTGTTTGTGAAAGAGGTCCGAATGGTGGTCGAGTAATGTGGTTTCCACCCTATGGATTAACATTTAGTGAAAACGTTTCGTCTAACTGGAATCAATCTGACTTTTTAGGTAGACCCGAACCAATTTATACTTACAAAAATACATCAAGAACAGGTAGTTTACAATGGAAGATTGTTGTAGACCATCCATCAGTTTTGAATGTTATTGTTAACAAAGTATTGGGAAATGAAACAAACAAAACACGAATTGATAGTATTTTAGAATCTTTCTTTGCTGGTTGTAGAAAGTATGATATCTATGAATTGGCAAAAAAATATGTGAATATAAACCCAAATGATTTGTTCGAGTTACAACAAGCGATTACGTCAAAAGAAATGACGAGAGAACAAATCATATATACTCGTGGTACAATTGAAACCGGATTTAATTCACCTGATGGTAACGGTGGAATACCCGTATCTCAAGAAGGTGGGGGAGGTAATACTAATGTACAATTTACCCAGTATCAACAATTAGGATTTTATTTTGATAATGATTACCCAAAACCTAAAACCGATATTAACTATACTGAGGAGTATAATAGATACACATCATCGTCAAATAAACAACTTTATAACACAAAAGAAAATGCTTCCGCAACAAGCAATTTCTTTGATACTGTAGTTACTCCAAACTATGAAGCAATTAATCAATTTGCGATAGAATTGGGAAAACAATTGGAAACCAATACGACTGGAACAGTGACAATTTATATTAGTTCAAGTTGTTCGGCACCAGCAACTGTGGGATATAACGTTGAGTTGTCTAAAAGAAGAGTTGCAGCAATGATTAAATATTTTAACGAAAATAGTGCAACAAGTAAGTTTATTGCAAACTCTAGATTATTGGTTAAAGAAGACCCAAATGTGGGTGCTCAAGGTGAAATTGCCAGATCGACTCCAATGAAAAGTAGTAAAACTGAAGGACCATATCCACCCGAAGTTTTTAGTCCAAACGGAACTACCTTTAATTGTTCTGACTCAGTTGCTACGGCTGGTGGTGACACTCCTGTTGGGGCAAAAGAAGTTTTTACAGTTGGTGCAATGGCTTGTAGAAGGGCATATATATCGAGTATCAACTCCACTTTGTCCACACCACAGACACCGCCTGAGACAACAACTATTCCATCTCCATCGAATCCTTTAATAGGTACAGTTGTGACAACAACTGAAGTAGAACCTGTTGTTACGGAAGAGTGGAAACCAAGAGACAACATCACCAAAAGGGTTGTAAGAGCATTACTTTCTGAATGTGATTACTTTGAAACCATCAAAGAAACAACTCCGATGGTTTATGATAATTTGAAAGACAAATTGAAGTTTTTCCAACCATCATTCCATTCAATGACTCCTGAGGGATTGAACTCCAGATTGACATTTTTACAACAGTGTTTACGTCCTGGAGATACAATTCCAACTATCAAACAAGTTACACCGACAAGTAAACCGGAGTTACTTTATAATAATGCAACTAATACTTCATTTGGTGCTCCACCGGTTTTGGTCTTAAGGGTTGGAGATTTTTATAATACTAAAATAATTCCTACCTCTTTAGGAATAACATATGAAGGATTGGATATAAACCCTGAAGGTATCGGGGTTCAACCAATGATAGCGAACGTGACTTTATCTTTCAACTTTGTGGGAGGTAGTGGATTGAAAGAATCTGTAGATAAGTTGCAAAATGCTTTAACGTTCAATTATTATGCAAATACTGAAATATATGATGATAGAGCGGATGTAACAGACATTGAATCATCTAGAATCTTGGATAAAATGTTTTTGGATGGACAGACCCCTCCACCAATTCCAAATGCTGGAGTTGTGTATAATGGACAGGATAACAACAATACTATCGGGTCTATAATCAGTTCAGAGACAAATACAAGTGGTGTTACAACAGGTATACTAAGTTATAGCGATTTCATGGACAAAGTTGTTGTTGATACTCAAACATACTTTACAACTGTTGTGAATAAGGTCAAAGAAAGTGTTAACCAATATAATAATGCGGTAAGACAACAATGGATATTGGAGAGAAACTATACACAAGGGAATTTCAATGTTAATCCCGACACGGTTGTATTATTTGGAAAACCAAACAATGTTGAAAAAAGATTTGATGAAATATTTGTTGAACTTGATAAGAACATTAAAGATGGAACTGAAGGATTTATAAAATACCTTTCAGAACCATCAAAAAATTTGTCACCATCGTTGATTCGTACAATTAAAGAAAACTATTACAATTTTGTATCGAGAAAAAGAAGTTCATTCCAAAATGCAATTTCTTCTATTTCTCAAAGTTTGGTGAATCAAGAACAAAGTTATATTCAAACTCTTGCCAGATTGAATACCATATTGTTTGACCCAACAACTTCTAATAAAGGAACGGATGGTTTACAGGCTAAAAATGGACCTGTGACTATATATGTAACTTCAGGAACAACCGATGTACATCCTACATCTACGAGTGTAGATACATATTCTGAGTTAGTACAAGATACTCTTAAAATTCAACAAGACATCCTTGGTTTTAATTCTGTAATACAAAGTAATACTAAATTTATATTTCCAACTAATAGTGTTGAATATGAAGGAATCTTGGTTTTTGAAACGGCAAATGGTAAATCTAAGGCGGTTTCAGTAAATCAAGTTTTTAATCCTTTCAGTACAAATCCTTTATTTGGAAACAATGTTGAAAACTATCCGTTCAGAAGGGTTTATATGATTATTTCAGACGATGTTGTTGATGATAAAAAATACGAAACTTTCAAACAACAAATGATAGGTAATGTCCTTGGAAATCAAGCATTACTTGGTAATGGTTCTGTTGACATTGAATCATTATTTGATACATATTGGGTTAGGACTGCAAGACCAGTTTTTCTTGAAGAGAATAATATTACAAAGTCATTTGTTGAAAACTTGGAAAAAAATCAATTGAAAGATTATTTAATTTATACACCATTTGATAAAAAACAAAGAAACTTTACGTTTACTACTGAAAATTCTGCAGGTACCAGTCAAAAGACTTCACAAGAAAATATGATAAAAGGTTTGGCTAACACCACAAATCAAAATACAAATGTATTAACTTGGAATGACACAAATGGAAACGTAACAGGTGCATACATATCTAAAGCAAAACTGAACTAATGGCATATCAATATTGGAACCGATATAGTGATTTTCTAATTAATGGGGAACAAACTGTTGTTCCTTACGTATCTCTGCCTCAAAAACCCACTGATAAGGCATTTATTTATAAAGTTGCAAAAAGTAGATTAGACAAAGTTTCCCAAGAATATTATAACTCACCAGTTTTTAGTTGGCTTATTCTTCAGGCGAATCCACAATTTGGGGGTTTGGAAAACAATATTTATGATGGCGCGGTATTGATTATCCCATTTCCCTTACTACCATCTTTACAGGATTATAAGGCAGCTTTAGAAAATCATTTTTATTATTATGGCAGGTAACATTCAAGCAGACACTAGTGGTAATATTTTAGTGGAGTTTGACTACAATAACATTATTGTGGTTGACCCCAATAAAACTATAGATGATTTTGGAAATATTAAAGAGAGGCTTGTCGACCATGAGAATCTTGTAATGTATGCCAACTTGGAAGCGGATGTCTTGCCAAGAACTAAATTGGCGGTTGGTGGAAGCCCCGAAGACAGAATCAGGACAATATCAGTAGCCAAAATGAATTTTTTGAAACCAACCAAAAATGCTTTTTTGGGGTCAGGATATTATGATGAATTGACGGGGGAAAACTCAACTAAATTCAAAGGTGAGAATCAAAAACTTGAGGTTGGTATAGAATCTTACAACGGACAAAAACCTTATATTGTTAATACTGTTGCAAATGAAAAAGATATTATTGACAATGGATTACTTGGAATTACGTCGATAAATATCAAAACAACACAGAGTTTCATTCCTACTGTAGAAATGTTGTTGGAAGATATTCAAGGTAAAGCTTTATTCGAACTAGGTAATAACTCTCCTTATGCTGCATTTTTCAACATGCCGTACCCTCAGTTTTATTTAACACTAAAAGGGTATTATGGTCAGGCGGTTAGATATCAGTTGAACTTGAAAGATTTTCACGCTTCTTTCAATGGTTTCAGTGGAAATTATCAGGTTCGCCTCAATTTTGTAGGATACAAATTCAATATATTGAATGAAGTTGCTATGGGTCATTTGTTGGCGGCACCACACATGTATAGCCAAAGATTCGACATTAGTCAAACTTTGGATGGCCCACAACAACCGAATAAAGCTACTGAATCTCAAGCTAGTACACAAGCTGAAAGGGGTGCAAATAACTTAGGGTCGAATGAGGCTGTTGTCACACAGATAGTTGCAGAAAAAGGGTATCAAAAGATTGTTGAAGTTTATAGTGAATATAAAGCTAAAGGATTGATAGACCCGAACTTTCCTGAGTTAACTTTGGTACAACTTATGAATAAGTTGGACCAGTTTGAACAAACCATAGTTGATTCATTTGATAAAACAGAAGTTGAATCACTGACGAATGTTAGAAATTATAAAGGTGTTCTTACTGATTATTTTAACACAATCCGAGCGTCTAATAATTCTTGGTTCAATACAAACTTAGACCCAAGACCAATCATTCTTGTATCAGGAGAAAGAGTATATGTCTTCAAAGAATTGTCTCGTGAAGTAAAGGATACTGCAATTTCCAAACTACAGGGTGATATTACAAGATATAACCAAGCGTTATCTGAAAACCCAACTTTAGGTACCAAAGGAGTAACTCCAATACCAAATCCAATAAAATATGAAATGTTGGAGAGGACTGCACCACAATGGTCAGAAATCGATTGGAAGGAAACAACGAGAATTCAAACAGGAATTACCAATCCAACAGTTGAAGACGAAAATAAAGTAAAAAGTAGAGTTTCAACTTTATTCGTACCCAAAGAATTACAACAAACCAATCCAGTGGGTGCTATAGTTGGTTTGGCAAGTTTGATAGATTCTAAGTTTACCATTGTTCCTCAGAAATGGTTTGTGTTTGAAGGGGAAGGAAGGTTTGATAAGCAAATAGCCTTGATGGAGGCTCAAGCCAACAAAAAACTTTCAGATTATGAAAGTGAAATTTCTGACTTATTATTGAGAAAAATCGAAGACACTGCCACTGGTATTGGATTTACACCAACAGTCAGAAATATGATTGCTGTAATCATGGCATCAGCTGAAGGTTTTATACGTCTATTAGATGATGTTCACACAGAGGCGTGGGATGTAAAATATGATGCTGTAAGAAAAAGGGCGATTTTGGAAAACCCAACTTCAGCTCCAAGTACTGAAACTATAGATAATGTTGTAAGAGACCCATTCACATTATTCAATGAAAATCAATTGAATGCGGATGCGGTTAATTCACAAGTTCCTGTCTACCCTTGGCCACAATTTTTCGTTGAAACCCCTGATGATAAAAAAGGAAGATTCCAATTAAAATATATTGCTGACCCATCAGTGGTTGATTTAACTCAAGGATATCTTTTTGATAAGTGGCCTGAAGTTGAGTTTGTTGAGGAATACATGAAAGGATTGACACAAAAGTTTCAAAATCCTAATTCTCCACCACCATTAGATAATGAAAGGGATACTAATATTATCAATATAAATGCGATAGAGTTTCCATCAACAGGTTTAGCTTACACAAATAAAGAAGAAATTAAGTTCTTTTATGAGATTTGGGAAAGACAATTCCTAACGTCACATTATTCAGGATTGATTAGGGCTAATTTGAATCAAGTTGATGAGTTGGTTAAGTTGAATATCGAAACTGAAGTGAACAACATTCAAACCAAACTTGGGGCTAGTTCCCCTTATTTGACTTTGAAATTGAAAAACTTTAATTTGAATTCGTCTAATTATCCTGATTTTTTAAGAACAATATCAAACACAGGAACAGGACGGGCTTATCAAGATTACATAAGAGATTTTTTTGTAACACCTTATATCAGAGGTTTAACAGAAAATTCGTTTGCGATTCTAAATTCTTTAGAATTGGGAAAAATTCCTCAGGTGTTTACAAAATCTGAGGCTTTACGTGCTTTAGTAGTAAATGCGTCAAATGACCCACTTATTGTGGACACATTACCTTATACCAATCCTAACTGGTGTCTGACAAATTTGAATCAAGGAAATACTGCGGTTTCTAATCAAGTATATAATACAAACAAATCACTTACGATTTTCGAACCTAGAAAAATTATTTCTAATTTTACAGATGTGTATAATTACACAGACAATAGACCAGTAACAAATTTTTCATATTTAATAAATCTAAACCCAACATTAGTTGCACTCACGTCAGGGTTATTTAATAGTAGTATTGTTGGATTAAGTGCATTTTATTCCCTCAGAACTCCAGAAAACTTTGTTGCGACTGAGGGATATGTTAACGGAACTACACCTACAGGATTATTGAGCCCAAGGTCAACAACATCGATGTTGAATACTCCTTACTTTATTAATGCGGTGCAGAATGGAGTTTATAATTCAAGAATATCAGGTAACACATATCCTTATGTGCAAGCGGCTTATTTGTTCCTTAATTCTTTACCATTGGCAACATTGAGAGAAAAATATAAATCGTTCTCGAATGATGTCACAACTGAATTGGATTACATCTCATCCACACTAAAAAAGTTTGGTGCTATTCATAAATTACCATATGCTTGGATATTGAAATATGGGTCGATATGGCATAGATACAAAAAGTATAAGGAATCTAATGTAGATATATTGGATACCGCTTGGGGTAACTTTAACTATGCGGAAAATTTTTATCCTCCTACGAGTTCAATTACCGAAACATACACTTTCAAATATTCAAATGTAAATACAAGAATTCGTTTACAAAGTGAAGGAGTTACACAAATACAAATGCAAGTTGGATTTTATCCTAAACTTATAAATGACTTTAATGTTTTTTATAACGGATATGATTTGTATCAAAATTATACTGATACTGAAATCCAAAACAGTGTTAATGCAGGAATGAAGTTATATAATTTCAGTCCATCAAACATTGTTGATGCCAAACAAGATGGTAAGATTTTTCAGTTGACAACATGGTCTGTGTTATTACCTAACACAACTCCAGATGCTCCCATCGATTGTAACCCCAAAGACAACACAGTTGGTAACGATTATTTTGTAATACCTTCGTTTGGAACCCCTTTCAATCAGACAGTGGAATCGTGTATAGTCGACCAAACCACAACACCTACAACAAAAGTAAATATTACCAATAATCCTGCCGTGTTCAATGGGTCGGTTAGATGTTTATGGTCGGCACCAAATTTTGGATATTTTGATAATAATCAATTAGCATTTCCTGAACCTGATTCTTACTTGAATTTAATAACAAGTGGGGATAATCAAACTCCTTTACATTTTTTAACCCAAGACAATTACACCAAAATAGAGGAAGTATTTTCAGTTTTTGAAAAAAAGATTTTGGATTCTTTTGAATTGGAATTCTTAAATTTTTGTAAACGTATAACAGATGCAAATACTGGCGGAGATGTTACAACATTTGGACAATCAACTGTAAATGTGAATGCAAACTTCAAAAACTTTCAGTCATTGTTTAGAAGTTTGATGACGGTCCCAACTAAGTCACAAGAAGAAACCGAAGGACAATATT
>JACCDV011197004.1_pt1 | contig 12702 bp, 13 predicted proteins | sample 7446131 | NCBI WGS metagenome assembly JACCDV01 (sample SAMN15323448, study PRJNA562643) | freshwater metagenome | isolation source: river surface water | place: USA:Blue River Watershed | collected 2017-08-17 | reverse complement strand
GTTCTGTTCTGTTCTGTTCTGTTCTGTTCTGTTCTGTTCTGTTCTGTAAAACATTGTTATTGTTTTTCATGTAAGTACGCCTTTCTAAGAACCCATCTTTTAAAATTTTACCACTAAACTGCCGCACCGCGAGTATAAATAGACTGGTAAAGAAAATTAGCATTTTCTTTACCTACCACCCTTCTCTGCTGTAACCACTTGATATTACTGGCTTCTGCGCTAGAGCCTTTTCAGGTTGTCCTTAGCTAAATAAGAAAATAAGCTGCATTTAATATTTTCTTTATCAAGGAGCACTAAAAATGGCACAAGCTAAAACATTAACTCAAGCAGAGATAGATCAAGTCCTTCGTTACACAAGTAAAAGCCGTTATGCGGTGCGTAATCGCTGTTTGATACTGACCAGCTTTTGGTCAGGTATGCGTGTGGCAGAAATTGCTAACTTAAAAATGCGTGATGTACTCAATGAAGATCGCACGATAAAGACCGAAATTCGTCTTTCAGCAGAGCAAACAAAAGGGAATGAAGCTAGAGTGGTGTTTGTTCCTCAGAAGCTACGCGATGAATTTGCTGGCTATCTAAAAACTAGAAAGCTATTTAATCCAGAGATCCCGTTCTTTCATTCCAGCAATCGACTTGGGTTTACTCCAAATACGCTTTGCCAGTGGTTCTTTTGGACATATAAACGTGCTGGGCTTAATAATGCCTCCAGCCATTCAGGCCGCAGGTCATTTATTACCGCGTTGGCTACTAAAGGGGTTGGCGTTCGTGTATTAGCAAGTTTGGCAGGTCACAAGAGCATTGCTGTGACGCAAAGATATATCGACGTTAACGACGAGATGAAGCGTAATGCTGTTGAGCTGATCTAACTATTCCTTTTGAAGCACATCGCTAAAGCTAGCTTTTGGCAACTTCTTACGCGCTTTCTTATGCCCATGGGCTGGCGAGAGGTATTTCATGTAGTCTTTTCGAGACTTTTTGAATTCTTCAATCTTCTCGTAATCCCAATCATAAGTAGCTTCTAAGTCAGCAATCCTCTCATAATCGAAATCTAGGCCAGTATCAATGGGCTCTTGCGATGGGAAAACGCCTCTTGCGGCATGTTCGGCAGTATAAAGTGCTAATTTGAGATTCTTGCTCGCCAGCATCGTTAAGTAAGAACGCACTTCCACATTGCTGGACTTTTTCTTTGTGTTTATTCTGATCTCTTTACGGCGCTCAGTTGGGTACTCCTGCCATCTCATCAATTTCCAAAGCGGCTCTTTCTGCCAATACTTCCCAGCTCGCCAAGCCCGCCCATGTACTAGCCCATGCCTATGATGAAGAGAGGCCAATCTAAGCTTATTAACCTCAAACACAATCTTGTCTTGCTGCTTAGATTGCTTCTTGGATTCAAGCTTAGATAAAAACTCTTCAAAGTCTTTACGTATTTGAGCTTCAGTTTTGTTTGGATCAACACCTAGCCAAAGTAATTTCTTCTTATTCACAGCGAAAGCGTTTTTAGCCCCACCAAGCCACCACTCATAAAACTCTTTTTGATACACATCCCCAAGCTTCTTGTAAGTATCCAAGACTTGTTCAAAGTCTTTTGGCAGTTCATTAACTGGAATTATTTCACCCAAACTAATCACTCGATGCGCAAGCCAGTAGCTTGGACTTATCTGCAAATAATAAAACATGTACTCATGCTTGTAATTTGGAAGATCGATGCCCTCCCCATACCCAGAGCCTAATTTAGTTGAGATTTTATTCATGTTTTTATTATATCAAATGTAAACGACGTTATTTAATATAAGTTACCTAGGCTAAAAATAGGCCGATGATGCGTTCTCAGTTTCACCGCTCTTTAACAATTTGCTTGTTCTATTTCCAAATTGTCGGAAATCCCGATTTTTTGAATTGGTCATTTTTAAAAGGAGAACTTTATGACTACTACTATTTTGGAAAAAGATGTAAACGCAAGTGCTGTTGAACACCTTTCATTAAAAATTGGTGACAACACTAAGCACGAAATTAAAACTGCTTTTGACTACCTGATCGCGGAACGTAAAAACTGGCAAGAGAATGAATATGCGCGAAGCAATATGCGCCTCTATCAAATCTTGCAACAGTGCTACGCGATGTATCACGAGATGAAAGGTGTCAGTGCTGAGAAATTAGCAATGAAACGTGCCTTTAACTCGTATTGCACAGACACAGGCGTTAGCTTTAATGACTCAACGCACTTGATGGTCAAAATTGTGCGATGTGTATTTGGAGACGATCGCCGCCGTGTATCAGCCTACGCACTGGCACTGCGTATTGCGGATGAACAAAAAACATCCGTGGTGGATATTCCGAAGTACTTCACTGAAGCAGGCGGTTACGAAGAAGTGCGTCGTAACAATACAAACAAAGCTGCGAAAGCCGATAAAAAGGCACAAGGCTTAGGTTTGATGAATACGACAAGCCTTGCTTCTGTAAAAAGCGACGCGCTCAACGCTGTTTTTGATGAAGGCAATTACGAAGGGGCTGTTTTGCTAATGGCTACGCGTGAGCCAGACGGCAGTTTTCAAGTGAAGTATGTGCTTCAGCAAGGCGGCATTATCGCTTCTGCATTAACCCATCTTGTGACGCTGACTAAAGATAAACAGGAGAAAGTAAACACAGAAACAAAAGCTGCGAATGATGAAAACATGCGCGATGAAGCAATTAAGCAAGTAGTTAATGCTTAATTAGGTTTAGAAGTAATGCGGTGTAACTGAGGAAATAGAACAAGCAAACACTAACTTTAAAGGAATTACAAAATGGCTTTAATCGTACCCACCCCAACCATGCCAGATGACTTTGTATTAATGGCACACACAAAAGATAAATTACACGCCGTGTTAAATGGAATGATTAACTTTCCTGCAAATGGCGTATCTGGATTAGTGCTGTATGGCATTTATGGCACTGGCAAAACAACAATGGCTAACTTATTGCCGGGCTGGATTGAAACAGCTAAAACAACTAAGTTTTTAGCTCACAATCCCGTCGGCCGATTAGTTGATCAGACAAACCCCTACTTCACTTTTCAGGCATGCGCTCAAGGTCAGAATGGCGCAAGTGTGATTGGCAACATTCAAAACAGTACAAGCTTAATTAGCTTGAATGACAGCGATCTTCATTATGTGATCTTAGATGAAGTTGACATTTTGACTACCGCAGCCATTTCATCAATGAAGTCGATTATGAACAGACAAAACGTGGTGTTTATTCTTACAACGAACAATCTGAACAAAATTGATAAAGGTGTAATGAATCGTTCTATCTTGCTGGACATGAATGCTGCACCTACTAACGACTGGGTAACTAAGATCACAAGCATTTATCAGTTATCTGGGATGACAGCACCTTCACCCTCAAAGATTGCAGGGGTGATTGCTGCTGGCAATGGTTCAGCTCGCTCTATTTTCACGGATATAGAGTTTGCTGAATCGCGTCGTTCAACCAAGCAAGGAGAGCCATCATGAGCGGATTGATCGGAGATAAAGAAAAAGTGAAGTTCATTTTCTTTGCCGTTGAAAATGAAGCCGACTTACCCAAGAAAGCAGATATGCTCAATCATTTTCCTAATTGCACCTATAACGTTTACAAGTCATGGGGGCACTTTAAGGACAGCTTCGAATCCATTGAAGCTTTGCTACACATCAAGAACCGAGGCATAGCAGCAGGCAAATGTTGGGCTTCGCCACGATATATCAGTCACGCATATCGTATCAATACAAACACAATGCCCGACTCATTCTTTGCTATGAAATATGGAACATCGCTTGTTGGCTTATATGAGCTTAGTCATGAAGAACTTAAGGAGCTTGAGACATTGCTGAAGTATTGGCGTGCTCAAATGGACTTAATGGAAAGTATGGAAAAGTCCGTTAAGAACTTTAGTCTAGGTAAGAAAGCGGTCGACTTGCTTGATGTTGAAGATATGTCGATGAGTCATCCAGATGAAGCAGCTATTGAAAAACTTTTTGGTAGCTATGGTGAACAAGCAGCTGAACAGCTCATTCAGAAAATGTTGGAATGGCAATCTAAAGTAAAGTGGCAATAAGTCTAGGACACCTTCGGGTGTCCTAATTTGAATTTTCGGGATTTCCGACTTTTTCGATTTGGACTTACTGTTGACTTTGATTATCAAAAGAATAACTATAATTAATATATAGGGTCTTCCTACAAATAAGAAAGGGATTAATATGACTTTAATTTGCTCATGTTGTAGAGAACAAAAATTTCAGTTTGTTGAAATAAATTTCGAAATACCCCAAAGGGAGAAGTGCGAAGCTGTGGGGATTGTATGTGTTAGTTGTGGTCATACCCAAGAAATTATGAGTATAAAGTCGCTTACTATCGAAATTCGACCTTTAGAAAATGATAGTCCAGATCAAATGAGGGATTATATTAAAAGAGCTTCTGGAAGTAGGGAGAATGTAAACCCTGAGGCTCAACAGGCAACCCCGATTAACCAAGCAACTTTAAGAGCATTACAAAAACAAAATATAAATGTTTCTTATGACTCAGATTGGAATCCATTAATAACAGCCGTATACCCTGAAAAGCCAGTACTTCAGAAATATGTTCCAAATGTTCAAAAAGCTTTACCTAGTGAACCTAATCCTGATGATTCAACAACCCCTTAGTTTTCTCACCTCTGAGCTGATCAATCGCTTGAATAACACTCAAGTGACTATAGTGTTTCTCAATCATTAAAACACTTGTTCCCATCTGCCTCGCTAGTGTGTGGATGGGAACATTGTCATGAGTAAGCGCCAAAGTGGCATAAGTATGACGAAGGCTATAAAACACCCTATTCTGCTCAGTCTTAGGATCTACAAGCAGGTCATTCTCTTTTAACAAAATTGAAAACGTTCTCTGAAAACTGCCAATAGGATTGATCTTATCCGGTGTTCTAAAGATAAAATCATTTGATGTCTTGGTGAGATTAACCAAACCGTCAAAACTATTAACGGTGTAATTACGAAGTGCGATTGCTCTAAATGAGTTAACGGTTCGCTCCATGCCCAATATTTCACGAGCACCAGTTTTACCACTGACACGCATGACAACACTGGTGAAATCTTCAGCGAATTTAACCTGTCGCCACTTCATACCAAACAATTCAATCCCAGGCCTTGCTCCTGTATCAATTAAACAGAACACATAATCACGAAGTAGAAAACGGCAGTTAATTAAATGCTGATCTTTGCCTCGTTCAGGCCAACCAACGAATGCTCGGATCAGTCGTTTAACTTCTTCTAAATCAAAGGCAGGTCTGCGATCACCCGTTTTACCCTTAGCCTCTAATTTAGGTCTTGTGACGTCATTTAAATAACCTCGCATGACTGCTTCATCCAATACGCGATTAAGTGCAGCGTTGTGCGTCATTAAAGTGCTCTGAGTTGGCGCCTTCTTCATATGAGTTAATCGCCACTCATCAAATTCATCTAAAGCGTGATAGTCGATGTTTGTGATCATGCGACCACCGAAAAAAGGGATTAGGTACTTCTCTATAACAATCATGTAATCGGTATAGATGACCTTGCCAGTGCCAGCTCGTTTTTCTTGCTGCATACGATCTACGGCAAGAATGGCAATGTCTTTAAATCTACGTGTAACTACCGGGATATTTGATCGACGGCGTATCTCAGCTTCTATCAATAGCTCTTTAGCTCGATGGCAGGCTTTGTTAAAGTCATACTCTTTTGTGCTGCCACGAAGCCACTTGTGATCTACCTTATAACGACACTGCCAAACGTCACTTCGTGGGGACTTATAGAGCACAAGCTCTCTATTCATTAAGACATGTGTTGTTTCAGCTAGGGGCTTGCCCATATAGGGCTAATTTATGGTCTTTTGATGGGATGGACAACCTGAGATGAATAAATTAGTCCTTACCTAAATAGATCGGATGCTTCTTATCGATAACTAAAGAATAAGTGGGTGAAATAATCCTTTCCTGTCCATCGAAGTACTCTAAATAAAACCTTGGTATCAAAATAGCCTCATTAGCTTCATATTTTCTTATTGCTTCTCGTAGCGAATCTGCATATACAGGATCTAAGTTCGGCGTTTTAAGCATTAAATTTATTCCTGAAAAAATATTTAATGAAAAAGCATAATCAACACTACCCGGAATTTCTTGAGTTCCAGATATTAAATTTGAAACAAACGCATTTGGAACACTATCTTCAGTAAAAATCACCTTCACTTTAAAAGCTGGTCTTTTGCCAATATTCTTAACTTTTAACAAAGTAGTTCCATCAGCTTGGTTATTAATTCCTAACACAATTAAATTAGGCGCATCAAAAACCTTCTGATCAGCCACATAACCCTCAACCTTACTTTGAAAGATCTGATCTACTTTGGCCTGGATATGCGCACCAAAGAGCATTAAGACAGTCCCCAATACTGAAATTACACCCCCACAGATTTGCCATGCATTCATCTCATAACTCCTAACTTTCACAATGTGTGATGCCTGCCGCCAATTACCAGCTTAACTTACCGTCACTTGCACTTTGGCAAAGGCTTTGGTGTTGAACGTTTGTGCGATGACACAACAACCGTTTTAGGACCAGGCTTTTTGTCCACTCGCGTTGGACGGCATTTAGTTTTCGTAGCCATAATTAACTCTCCCTTTAAATGATAGGTTTAAGCCTACCTACTCCGAGAATAGTTATTACTCCCGCCACCTGTCAGAAGCTAACTATCTGGATTTAAAAAGAAGCAGGCACCACAGAATTAGTCTATTACTTGTACGCACAGAGTGCTAGAAAATTTGAACTACAAGCCGTAAAAACTTTTGACACCTAACCTCTGAATTGTCGTGATTTCCGACAAAATGGTGTGTAAGCGGTATGTATTGAAAATTTAGACGAAAAAAAAGGCTACGATTTAACGTAACCTTTTGTTCCTACTACCAAATTTGGTAGGGCGTGCGGGGATCGAACCCACGACAAACGGATTAAAAGTCCGCTGCTCTACCAGCTGAGCTAACGCCCCATTGAAGTAAATGGGTATTTCTTTACTTATTTCATGCAATGCTTTGCATCACTCACGAAAGGGCGCAATTATGCTAGAAACTCTAGGATAGGTCAACGGATAACTGACAAATAAATTAAGTTTTTCTATTCTGGTATAGGGCTCAAATTCAGCCCCCTACAAACTCAACATTCTAGCCTTAGCGCATGCCTGGCATTTTGCCACCCATTAAATTACCCATGCTGCGCATCATTTTCGCCATGCCGCCTTTGGCAAACATTTTCATCATTTTTTGCGTGTCTTCAAACTGCTTAAGCAAACGGTTCACTTCTTGCACCTGCACGCCACTGCCATCGGCAATGCGTTTTTTACGGGTAGCTTTGATGAGCTCGGGTTTGCGACGCTCCAATGGCGTCATGCTATTAATGATGCCTTCTATGCGACGTATGGCTTTGTCGGCATCGTTGGGGTCCATCTTGGCGGCCATACCGGCCATTTGACTGGGCATTTTATCCATCAAAGCGCCCATGCCGCCCATTTTACGCATTTGCGACATCTGCATTTTAAAGTCGTCTAGATCAAAGTTTTTACCGGCTTTTACTTTATCTGCCAGTTTTTGCGCTTCGGCTAAATCAACGTTTTTATGCGCTTGCTCAATTAAGCTCAGCACATCACCCATACCCAAAATACGCGAGGCCATGCGCTCAGGATGGAAAGGCTCTAGCCCATCAACCTTTTCGCTAACCCCTACGTATTTAATCGGCTTGCCGGTAATGTGGCGTACCGATAAGGCCGCACCGCCGCGTGAGTCACCGTCTAACTTAGTCAGCACCACGCCGGTTAAGGGCAAGGCATCGCCAAAGGCTTTGGCGGTATTGACCGCGTCTTGGCCTTGCATGGCATCGACCACGAACAGCGTTTCAATTGGATTAAGCAGTGCATGCAAAGCCTGAATCTCGGCCATCATGACTTCGTCTATGCCTAAGCGTCCGGCGGTATCGAAGATGATGACATCGTAATAACCGCGCTTAGCAAACTCCACTACCGCCTTGGCAATGTCCAGCGGTTTTTGGCTAGCATTACTGTCGAAGCAATCCACTTCCAATTGCTGGGCCAAGGTTTTTAATTGGGCTATCGCTGCGGGACGGTAGACATCCGCACTGGCCAGCAAGACTTTCTTTTTCTGTTCTTTGAGTAATTTGGCTAATTTAGCCGAGGTGGTGGTTTTACCCGAGCCTTGCAAACCGGCCATTAAAATAATGGCGGGCGGCACCGCGGCTAAATTCAAAGCCACATTGGCTTTGCCCATTAAGGCGGTCAACTCGTCGTGCACCACTTGAATGACGGCTTGGCCAGGGGTCAAACTTTGCAACACTTCTTGGCCTTGCGCGCGCAGCTTGACCTGCGCAATAAACTCTTTTACCACCGGCAAAGCCACATCGGCTTCCAACAAGGCCATGCGCACTTCCCGCATGGCATCGGCGATATTTTCTTCGCTCAGCCTGGCTTGGCCTCGTAAATTTTTAATGACGCCCTGTAGGCGGTCGGTCAAGTTTTCTAGCATGGTCTACTCTTACAAGTCATTTAGTTTGCGATTTTACATCAAGCTATTATATTTACCGCATATTTGCGCCATAATTACACTATGACTGAAGCCTTACAAAAATTTATTCCGTATTTAGCCCTGGCCTTAATTTACCTTGCGGTTGCCAGCAATTTTCGGGCGAACGCTCAACCATTGCCAAACAAGCCAGGCGCCAGTTTGCGTTCTGGCTTGCTGGCCTTAGGCCTAATCATACATGCCAGTCTTTTATACCAGGTGACCTTTGCCCACGGCCTTAATTTAGGTTTTTTTAATGTCGTGTCTTTGATTACCTGGTTAACCGTTTTAATTTACGGCTGGGCCGATCGCAAACACAACCTAGCCGGTTTACAAGCTTTTATTTTGCCGCAAGCCGCGCTGTTTGCCGTGTTACCAGCCTTCATGGTGGCAAACCACACCTACCCTAACGGCGAGTCGGCTTTATTTTTGGCGCACATTGCCATAGCGCTGTTGGCTTACAGCTTGTTTACCTTTGCCACCTTGCATGCACTACTGATGCTGTTTGCTGAACGCAGCCTGCATAACAAATCCAGCGTATTGCGCCTGCCCAGCTTCCCGCCCTTAATGGTGATGGAATCCTTGTTATTTCAAATCATCCGCTTGGGCTTTATCTTGCTTAGCATCACACTGCTTAGCGGCATGCTGTTTTCTGAAGAAATCTTTGCTCAGCCGCTGCAGTTTAATCACAAATCGGTATTTTCTATTGCCAGTTGGTTTATCTATGCCGCCCTGCTGTTTGGCCGTGTGCGCTATGGCTGGCGCGGCATGAAAGCGATACGCTGGACAGTGGCAGGCTTTGCCTTGTTACTGCTAGCCTACCTAGGCAGCAAATTCATCTTGCAGGTCTTGCTCGGCCGCTAAGCAGGCCAGACTTAACGCAAGCTTATGTGCGGCCAACCGTGTTGCTCAGCGTAAGCCGTTAGCGTCGCATCCGCATCCACCGCCACCGGGTTGCTCACCAGCTTCATTAAGGGCAAATCGTTGTGCGAATCGCTGTAAAAATAACTCGTTTCAAAGTCCGTCAAGGCCTGACCACGCTCGGCCAACCACTGATTTAAACGCGTCACCTTGCCTTCTTGAAAACTAGGCACACCCGCCACGCCACCGGTGTAGACGCCATTGACCATTTCTGGATCGGTGCCTATCAAATTCTCTATGCCGTAGGCTAACGCAATCGGTTGGGTGACAAAACTGTTGGTGGCAGTAATCACCAAGCATAAATCGCCTTGCGCTTGGTGTTTGTTGACCAAATCTTGGGCTTTTTTAGTCATCATGGGCCGTATGACCGTGTCCATGTACTTGGCATGCAAGTCGTTTAAGGTGTCCAAACTATGCTCAGACAAAGGCTTTAATTGGAATTCTAAAAACTTGTAAATATCCAAGTTGCCGTTTTTATAATCCAAGTAAAATTGCTCGTTGCGTTCGTGGTGGGTTTTTGCGTCCAACAAGCCTTGCTTAATCAAAAACAAGCTCCAGTTGTAGTCGCTGTCGCCCGCCAGCAAGGTGTTATCCAAATCAAACAAGGCCAGGTTTTGTTTCATCGCTGTCGTCTTTACGGTTAAATTTATAAATCTTTACTTGGGTTTGATAGCACTAAAAACACGCCGACCAATATCACGGCCAAAGCAAGCAATTCGGTGTTGGTCACCTGCTCATTGGCAAAATAGATACCCAACACAAACGCCACTGCCGGATTAACAAAGGTGTTGCTGCTGGCCACCAAGGGTCGCACGGTTCTAAGTAAATACTGATAGGCACTGTAAGCGACCAAAGAGCCCAACACCACCAAGAACAGCATGGCTCCCCATGATTTGGCGCTAATTTGCTGTGGCCAGCTTTCACCTTGAACAGCACTTAATAACAACAGGGCCACACCACCGACCAGCATTTGCGCGGCGCTGGCCATGAAGCCGGCTGGCATTGCCAGGTGCTTGCCCCACACCGAGCCAAACGACCAAGTGGCGGCGGCAAAAATCAACAATAGCGCACTGACCAGGTTGCCATGCAAGCTACCGCCCATGTTCAACAATACGATACCCAGCAAGCCTATGGCTATGCCCAGCCACTCCTTAGGCGTGATTTTATGACCCCAGATAGAGGAAAAAATGGCCATCCATATCGGGGCGGTGGCTATCGCCAGTGCGGCCACACTGGACGACACCGTTTGTTGTACATAACACACCGTGCCGTTACCCAAGGCCGGCAGTAATATCCCCACGGCGCCGGCGCCCAGCCATTGCTGCCGATTAGGATTGGGGGCGCCTAAATAGCGCATCAGCGCATATAAAATTAAACCGGCCAAGGTAAAGCGCATGCCCGCCATTAAAAACGGCGGGAAACTTTCTATACCAAAGCGTATAGCCAGGTAAGTGGAACCCCAAATAAAATAAGTGCAAAACAGGCATAAGCCTATTAACAAGGTTTGATTTTTAATGTTCATGCGTAGGAACTTAAGCGCAGGTAGCGAGCTTGGCTCGCTACCTGCAAGACTAAACCTGCGGGTGCGCCCGCTCGGATTTAGACTGTATCTTATTAAGCGCGTTTAGATAGGCTTTGACCGACGCCACCACGATGTCGGTATCCGCGCCTTGGCCATTAACGATGCGGCCGCCTTTAGACAAACGCACCGTCACTTCACCTTGCGCATCGGTACCGCTGGTGATGTTATTCACGGAATACAGTTGCAACTCGGCGGCACTTTGCGCGATGCTTTCTATGGCTTTAAAAGCTGCATCCACCGGACCGCCACCACTGGCTTCAGCACGTTTTTCCAAGCCATTTTCCGACAAGGTAACGCTGGCATGCGGCACTTCACCGGTCACTGAGGCCACTTGCAAAAAGACCAATTTGTAGCGCTCGGTGGCCACCGACAAAAATTCATCACTGACCAAAGCGTGCAAATCTTCATCAAAAATTTCCGATTTTTTATCGGCCAACTCTTTAAAGCGAGCAAAGGCGGCGTTCAACAAATCTTCGGTAGCGAGTTCTATGCCCAATTCTTTCAAACGCGTTCTAAAGGCATTACGGCCAGACAATTTACCCAAGGTCAATTTATTGGCACCCCAGCCCACGTCTTCCGCGCGCATGATTTCGTAGGTTTCCCGGTGTTTTAACACGCCGTCTTGGTGTATGCCAGATTCATGCGAAAACGCATTGGCGCCAACGATGGCTTTATTGGGCTGCACTGGGTAGCCGGTAATGCTGGACACCAATTTACTGGTGGGCACAATTTGCGTAGCGTCTATGCTGGTTTCAAGGTTGAACACATCGCGGCGGGTACGTAAAGCCATTACCACTTCTTCCAAGCTGGCATTGCCGGCGCGCTCGCCCAAACCGTTAATGGTGCATTCCACTTGACGGGCGCCGCCCATGACGGCGGCCAATGAGTTAGCTACCGCCATGCCCAAATCATTATGGCAATGGGTAGACCAAACAACTTTGTCGCTATTTTTAACGCGGGCGATCAAATCGCGCATGCGTTCACCCCAAGGTGCAGGGATGGAATAACCCACGGTGTCGGGCACATTAATGGTGGTGGCACCGGCTTCGATAACTGCATCAAATACCCGCACCAAAAAGTCCATCTCGGAACGCACGGCATCCTCGGCGGAAAACTCCACGTCCTTGGTGTATTCCAAGGCCCATTTAACTGCTTGCACGGCACGCTCAACCACTTGGTCTTCGCTCATGCGCAATTTATTTTCCATGTGAATTTTGCTGGTGGCAATAAAGGTGTGGATACGGCCACTGGCCGCATGCTTAATCGCTTCACCGGCACGGCGCACATCATTTTCACTGGCGCGGGCTAATGAACAGACGGTGGAATGTTTAATGATTTTCGCAATTTCAGAAATGGATTCAAAATCACCTGGGCTGGCCGCAGCAAACCCGGCCTCAATGACATTCACGCCTAGTTTTTCTAATTGACGGGCAATGCGAATTTTTTCTTCTTTAGTCATTGCCGCACCCGGGCTTTGCTCGCCATCGCGCAAAGTGGTGTCAAAAATAATAATTTGATCTGATTTGTTGTTGCCCTGTTTCATCACAGTTTCCTAATTTTTTCGTTTAATTTTCTACTAAAAGCCGCTGGGGTTTGAGTT
>JACCDV011091724.1_pt1 | contig 12708 bp, 11 predicted proteins | sample 7446131 | NCBI WGS metagenome assembly JACCDV01 (sample SAMN15323448, study PRJNA562643) | freshwater metagenome | isolation source: river surface water | place: USA:Blue River Watershed | collected 2017-08-17 | reverse complement strand
CAAAACAGCATTTCAAACAACATATATAACTATATATACCATAATTTTAATTTTATGTTTAAAATATAATATTTAAATATTTTAATTGTATATTACAGTTATATGTTGTGTTTGTATGTTATAGTTTTTAATTTTATTTTTATTTATTGCATATATATATATGCAAATAATACATATGTAAATAATAATAAATGCAGAAAAAAATATAATTACTACATAAAAAAATAATAAAGCGGTTGCTATTCTTTAATTAACAAAGTATCACACACCTTAGTCTACGGGGAACTCCCGCAATTTCCTGCGGCTTTCTATAAACGACTGATAATAAGATTGGTAAGTCAGCTTTTGGTCCAAAAAGCGTTTTTCTTGGTTTTCAAGGTATTTTTCGTTATGATGAATTTTTGAGTATTCCTTTGCAATTTGTTCCCGAATATTGTTAATCTCATTTAATTTCTCAAAGTATAAAGTCAAAAGCGAATGCTTTTCTTCCAGTTTTGTAGCAAGACCTTGCTCCAAGATTTTTTTTTGTTTTTCAAGAACGTCTAGACGGGAACTTTCCTCGTCATCCAAGACACCTGAATAACTCTTTATTGTGATTTTAAAAATTTCTTTCTTTGTCTCCAAAAGATTAACTTTCTGTTTTCCTCTCAAAATCTCACCTTCAAATTTTTGATGTGTGGAAGCAACTGCTTGCGCTTGATAAATTCGAATTAATTCTGCTAATTCATCGAAGAGCTTTATTAATAGCATCTCATATGCAAAAATCTGCTCTTTGGAAGCACATATTTCCCGCTCCGCCTTTATTTCCTTATTTAGTATCTCAATACCCTTTTCAATTTGATTTGTTAATCGAGCAATTTTGTCTTCTACATCTGCCCGTAATTTTTTGAGTTCTTTTTCCTCCTTGGACAAAATCCCTTTTGAGAATCCGCAACTGCTGGCGGCAGCCATTTGACTACCCAATGCAGAACGTGCGTCCGTAGTCAAAAAAATAATTATATTAATTACCATAAATTTTTTTGTTTTTTGTTAATTATTGTCTATTATTATACATAAATTTATAAATTCATTGATACCTTTGCTAACGCATTAATTAATATATAAATTAATTATATTAGATAACAAACCTAACATATAAATAATAAAATCTCTCAATTTAATATAAATATGGCGGAAAGTAGCAATCTAGAATTCTATATACAAATTGCTGTTTTTTTCATTGCAATATTAACTGTTTCGGTTGTGTATTATTATTATTATACTGATGACACAAACATATTGAAAACTGGATATACATATTACGGAAAAGATATTATAAAGGATAAGCCTATATTTGTGGTAGATGCTCTTAATTCAAAGGAATGCATTCAACGATGCACAGCCGATGCAAAATGCGGCGGAATAACTTATGATATACAAGGCGGAAAGGGAAATTGCACGGGTGCCCCGTCAAATGCTATTTTCCGTGCGGATGAACCGCGTTATGTAGGATGGAAAAAAGGCTCATCTGCAAAACTAATAGAAGGGAAAAAAATATCGTATGTATTTGGCATTAGTAATGATAACTATGTAGTTGAAGGAAATAAACTACCACCTTCGCCATTTATAAATAAATGTCTTTTTGCTATGTGGCTACATATAAAAGACTGGCAGATTAACTATAAATACTGGAAACACATCTTACATAAGGGAACGGAACCCAATACGCGGGAATATATTACCGATTGGACCGCAATTGATAGCCTATATCCCGAGCAATATATTGGCCTCTGGTTTAAACCTCATAAGAATACCCTCCGCATTGCAATTACAACCGAGAAAATAGTCGCCTCCGCTATCCCTAAATCATTTAACGATGAAAGCAACGCCGATGAAATATATAACATAATAAATAAATCACCACCCGATGATGCAATAAATATAACACAACGCGAACTGGAATTTTACGATATTCCTAATATTCCAATCCGCAAGTTAATACATCTTGCTATTTCAATATATGATAACTATTGTCAAATATATATAAATAATAAACTTTATACTACGCAGCAACTTCGTGGCAATCCCGTGCATAATAATGGCAATCTATACATTAAAAATAGCATCACATTTGCGGGGGATGTGTATAATTTTGCATATATGACGCAAACCCCCGCAATAGGCGACATAGCCGCATTATACGACGATAAGCCAATACTAATATCGTAGTAGAAACATACAATCACATATAAATCCTAAAAAAACAAGGTCCGCACAATATTAATAAATTTGCCTTGTTAGTTAATTAACCACATAATATAATTATCATTGTTGCAATACTTATATAATATGCAAGTATATAATATATTGCAACAGCATAATTTATAAATTTGCATAATATATAAATCTTGCAATTACGATAGTTATACATATATTGTTGAAGAACCAAATATGCAAATATATCGATATATTAAATATCCTATCATGAAAATTAAAAATTAAAATTATAATAAATACATACAACATAGATAATATTTCTAGGCGAAATCCTTTCCGCAACTGCTACCGCCCCGCATTTTCCTCGCTTTCCTTGTTTTAGCTGTTTGTTTCCGTGATTTTGCCGCTGACTTAGTTTTTTTTTTCGCCTTTGATTTCTTGGAAAAATAGGGTATTGTATTATCCCGTTGTTGTAATATATTGCTTACATATGAAGTTAGAGCCTGTGCGGTTCTTTCTCCTTCATATTGTCCAATCTCCTGGGTATTATCATATAATTTTATAGTAGGGAATCCCTCTATTGTAGGTTTCTTTTCGAGTTCATCCATAACTGCACTTTCAACTGCTGCGCACTTAACTCCGCAACCATTATTATGTTGAAATTTTATCCATTCGGGCATGAAATTCTTACAATGACCACACCATTCCGCATGATATAGAACAACCCATTTACCCTTTTTAAAATGCATATTAAATTCCTTAGCCTTATCTTTATTATCAACATTCATTAGTTTAATTTCCATTTTATTTATTTTATTATTTATTCTACTATTTTATCAAATGGTATTATTATTTTATTATTTTATTATATAAATAGAAAATATTAATATCGTAAATATAAATAAAATGATATTTGAATTTAATTACGTCATAATTATAATAATTATCATTTCCGCATTTCTATTATATTACAATAGAACGGTTTTTATAGACAACAACACAAAAATTGTATTATTAAATAATCAAGAAACAATATTAACACAAGATTATGAGGTAAAATATAATTTACAAGAGATAAACCAAAGAATATTTAAATGCAATAATCATATTAATCTAACATTTTCAATATATCCGTTTAGTATAGAAAATAATGTAGGATGGAAATCACAATATGATAGCAATAAACCAATAATAATGTTTGAAACATCACCGACCATACATTATAATGTTGTTAAAAGTATAATAATTATAGCAGTTAAATACAATGACCCTGCCAAGGATGAATATAGTATATACGAGACTGATTTTCCTATATTACAACAAAAATGGTCGATTATTACAATATCTATTGTAGATACATATATTAAAATTTATGTTAATGGAGTTGTTTTTAAGATTGCAAAGGTGCCTTATATGCCAATTTATTCGAGTAGTGGTAATTTTATAATAGGTCAAAAAAATAATAATTTCCAAGGAAAATTAAAAAATATAGTATTATTATAATAAAACACACATATCCCATAAATAATGAACATTAAGGAAACATTACATAAAACCCTATTTATAATATTATTATTCCTACTTGTATTCATATACATCTATATAATATTTTATTCCCACAAGACATATAATAAAGAATATTTTAATGAAGAAGGGAAAATAAGCAGTCAATTAATAAATGACCTATCTAATCGTCTAAAAAAAATGTATATCGAAAATGTAGTTATGCCAATTGAAAACATAAATAATAACATTGATAAATACAATCGTCAAATAATAAACATTGAACAACAAAATGCACTTATTAATTTTATGAGACAAATTGATAAATTTAAACCACACTAACATTGATTATTAGCTCTTAATTTTTAATTCCAAATTACCAATTATATTATTTTTAAAAGAAATAAACCAAAGAAACAAAAGAAACAAAAGAAAAAAAGGAATCAATGAAAACAAAGAAAACAAAGGAAACAAAAATATATATATATATATGGGTTAGTTATTATTAAATTTGATATATTAAATAATTGGGTTATTTATTCGTATTCTTCCTTAACTTGGGCAAGATAATTAAGCCACTGACGTATGTCTCCCCTATATTTTTTAATAAAAGTCATAGGGTCGGCGGCTGCAATCTCTTTTTCAACATATATTTTCCGTATAGAGATAATTATATTTTTAACAACATTTTTAATACCTTCATTTAAAGACATATATTCAATATCCCAGTGGTTATCGTCATCATGATATGTTCCCTTGCATTTATCACATATACATTTTGATATATATGGTTTCAGGCCAGAATGCATTACATTTACATCATTTGCAATTTTAAAATCATAATCCCATTCTAGAAGATTCTTATACTTGATTATTTCATCATATTCTATTTCACTTATATCCTTCTCTGCAATGTTCATATTTTTCTCTATTTTTCGTATTATATCAACCACATTATTTATAGAATTATAACGAATAAACACATTTTTTAAATATTCAAAGTTCTCCTCCTTTATCATATCAAATAAATAATCAACAGTTAGATTTTTCTTTTTATCACCCCTTGCATATAACGCATCATATAAATAATCTATTATCGCTCTATATAATTTAGAAATATCCACTAGTTTAGTAGAGCCAATCTTAGGATATTGAGTTTCCGTATTCATGACATATAAATTATATTTTTTAATTTCATCTATTTTAGAAATCACTTCTTTAATTTTAACAATATTTTCAATTTCCATAATAGCCAAATCATCGGCCGTAAATAGATAACTCTCCTTATTTATATCAATGTTTTCATATATGGAAGATAATATTCTTGGAATTTCTTCTGTCTTAATCTTTTCTTTGGTAATTAGACTATAATTTCTCCATGCATCAACGCTAAATGGTATATTAAATAATTCAAATTCTCCAACATATGATTTAATTGGTTTATAATATTTCGTAATATCCTTTACAATATTAATGGCGTTTTGATTTTCAATATAATATTTCAACAAGGCATTATTATCTTTTTTATTGTTATAAATAAAACAATGGTTAATAATATGATACTTCTTAATATCGCATGCCATAGTGTATATTTTATATAATGTATCATACATATTATCAATGTCATCAATATCATAACGTCCAATTTTACACCATTTTTTAATGCTTAGTTCTGCTTCTTTCATTTCAGTTTCTGTGCAATACTCATGGCAATCTTCATATATAATGTATATCATATTAATTGTCGAGCATGTATTTTTCATTTCCTTATAATACTCTAATAGTTCTTTGTTCTTTGCATTATTAACAAAATTAATATCAATAATATCCGGTTTGTATATTATTACGCTTTTCTCATAAGCTTCAATTAATTGCCTGCGAAGCTCATTATTTTTTGTAGTTTTTTTTTTATTTAATTTTTGGAAATTAAACTCCGTTTCATCATTTGGATATATGTCTTGTGTATCGAATACACTTTCCTGATTAAATTCCATGTCATGTGCATCAAATTGTTGTTTTCCAAAATACTCGCGTGAATATTTTCTAGCATGTTTCTTTGACATATATGATAAATATCTTATATCATGGAGAGATTGTTCTGTTTTCTGCGATTCTTTGTAGGCAGCCATTTATAATGTCGGGGCGCAAGGGCAACCACAATTTGCACGCGTGTTATTTATTGTTATTAGATTGTTAATTTTCATTTTTACGGAAATATTATTTTATTAGCTATAATTTTTAGCAATAAAATCGCTTTTTACTTTGCTAATATGGGAAAGACTATATATCAATCCGGGTATGTAAAAAAGGGATGTGAGTATAATGCTGTAAAAAAACTTATCGAATGTTTCCAATATTTTTTTTGGATTAATATAGGGAAATTCATTTGTTATCCACTCAATTATTATTGCAAAGGGCGGAAATATAACGGTTGCAAATATTCTAAATATATTCGAAGGCACGCAAAATGTTCCATATCCCAAACCTCCATATATAAATCTGTCAAATAATGTATATTGATCATTCTCTATTCTATATTCAATATCATCCATTCCTACTTTATTACCTTATTACTTTATTATTTTATTATTTTATTATTTTAATTTACCATATAAATGCTTTTCTTCCCACATTACTTAAATTTTATATTATTTTTATATTTGTATATTTGTATATTTGTATTATTACTAATTATATTTATTGTTTATTTGCATTTAACTCTTCCATTATTTTATTATATTGACGGGTTTCATATTTATCAGCATAACGGCTATTCATAGTTAGAACTATTCCATATATTATTCCTATAAAATAATTGAAATAACACAATATAACAGCGATTATCATTGAAAACCAACCTTTAACACCCTTTGATAAAAAAATTCCAATGGGCGGCGTTAATATAGTTAATATGAGTCTAAACGCGCGAAAAGTATAACATGTCCCATCTGTTTTTGTTGCGGCAATATTTAATAATCCACCAAATTCTCCAAATGTAGCATTTTGTATAACATCGACGCCTTCCCAAAAAAGGCGGAAAGTCGGCTTAACTAAATCATATATAATTTCAATAACTTTATCAAGGAATAATATTAATATATAGCCAATTGGTCCCGAATTGCTTACTATTGATGACATGTTATTTTTATTACGTGTAATGCGGTCATTGTATCTACGCACATATGGCGGTATATATTCGCTATTTGTTTTTAATGTGTTCTTGTATTTTTTATAATTTGGGTCATCTTTTATATACTTTACCATTTTTATATGTTTGCTACTTTATTTAATATATTGTTATTTATTTTTGCATTTTATTGTATATATTGTATTACCTCTACAATATTTGTCAATTCTGTATATTTGTATTATACATCTGCCATATATTTATACAAATAAACACAACCTATTATATTAAGTAATTTATAAATCGTGTATATTTGTATAAATATTTATTATAGTTGTTATACAACTATGCAGGATTGACCTAATTTGGGGAGGTAAATCTATGTAGAAAAATACTAAATATACAGAATATAGCAAATATAGCAAATATAGCAAATATAGCAAATAAATATAAAATATCAAATAATTAATATAGAATAATAATATAATAATAGTATAAAAATATTAATTATATATAAGAAAACGACAAACAAATAAAAATGGAAATGATAAATATATTTTTACTGCTAATATTAATGATTATATTTGTCTATGTGTTTATGTATATATATGGTTATTATAAGAAGAATAATAGGATTGATAAAGAATATATATATTTAATGTCGAATGTTATTAATAGCAATCATAAAATGAAAATCCCCGCATCAAATATTTCCGCTTCGCCATATGGAAATGAATACACATTTAGCTTCTGGATACGCATTGACGATTTAAGTTATAAATATGGAAAACTTAAATATATTCTTCAACGTAAGGGACTTAACATATATCTAGATGCATATGAACCAACTATTATAGTAAATTTTGAATTGATGCAACGAAAAAATAAATACAATATGATTGAAGCAATGACAAATAATAGCCCAACAGATATAGTCGATAGTTTTAAAACTCTATTAACATATATATGCGACTTCTTTGAAAAACTCAATGATAATGTTTTTGCAGAGGAAGCCGCCTTAAAATATAATACCATGTTCGAAGACATTAATATGCTAATTGATAACGCAGATTTTACAAATGTAGGCGAATATATACAAACCAAGAGCAGTAATAATATTGATGATGTATATATGACATTACTAAATCAACTGGAAGCGAGCGTATTATTTGATTCAACCAACGCAAAGGTAGATATGCCCCGTATAATAGATGAATTAAATGAACACATTAAATCTTTGGGTTGTGAGCTACACATCAGCAATACTGACACTTTTAAGGATTTATTTAGGCAAATTGTTAAAAATTTCCATGATAGATTTAAGACATTTATTATTAATTTTGCAAAACATTTGGGAGAAACAAATAATACCGTAAATATAAATAACAGTAGATGTGTTATAAAAAATTTACGTCTTCAAAAATGGACAAACTTTATATTATCCGTTAATAATGGAATAATCGACATATATATTGATGGGGAACTTGCGAAATCTTGTAATATAAATGGATATTTAAAACCTGTGGCGGATGATATTATAATATTAGACGATGGCGGATATAGTGGAGAATTTGCAAATTTATTATATGTTAATGGCGCCATAACACAAAACGAAGCATATGAAATATATAAATCCGGTATATCACCAAAAAATATATTAAGTTCCCTAATGTAATAACTAACGAAAATAATAATCTATTAATTTTTATTAATTTTTATCATTAATTTTAATTAATATTCATATTCAATATAACTATTTTGAAATAGCTTTGAATAAGATGAGTAAAATATATAAAAAATAAAAAAAAAATGTATAAATTGACGTATAGATATATTGCCTCCCACCTCAATATATCAATCAACTTATACAGGCTATTCCTTGCAAGCAAGGGATAACCAAAACAAATATACGGTATAATTTTTTTCAATTTTTGTTAATTATTTCCATTTTTACTATTTTTTATCTATTTTTGACCATTATATTCATCTATTATATTTAATCCATCAATAATAAACTGCTTTATATTCGAATGTTTAATTATATTATTCATAAGAGAATTATCTCTTTCATTATTTAGATTAGCTAATATATTAGCATATTTACCTTGCTCGACATCATATATGTTTAAAACCGATGGAAATAGAACGGGATTAGAAATAAAATCGCGAATGGCGTTGATATCAGCCTTTTGAACACGCATATTCGCGAGTATATTTCCATTGTTGATGGACATAACAAGGTTGAAAGTATCAATATTATATGGCAATAAATTATATAGTAAATATAATCCACTCTCCGGATAATATAAATTCATATAATTATCCAGCTCAAACACTATTTTATCACTAGCTATAAATTCCCGCGATGTCTCCGCAATATCATCATCATTATAGTGAGTTAATCGCTTTATATTTTCAAAATATCCGCATCGACATGCTAATACATACTTAAAATTTAATGAGTCAGTTTGCTGTATTTCCGTAGTTTTTTTATGCTCGTTGCAGTATAGAAGTTTTCTCCCATTTACAAGTTCCCCATTTGCGAGGCGGATTGTATAATATCCATTTTCAATTGTGAAATTACATATCTTTACCCGATTTGGTAATATTCCATGTGTATTATTGTAATTATCAGGATTTATAATTTCATTTGTTAGGACATTGTATATAGTTTGTGGATTAAATGCGGGTAATGTTTCGGCATTAATGTCCTTTGATAATTTATTTAATATATATTTAGCGGTGAAATATATTGTATTATGGTATAATTTCTTTTGTTTAATAAAACATTTATCTATCTCCTTATTAATATTTAATAATCCATTTTCAATTATATCCATTTTAAAATATACTTAGAAATTAGAAATTTGCAATTAGAGATAAGAATTAATTTTTTTTATTTTTATTTTTATTTTAATTTTAATTTTATTTTAATATCAAAAAGTTTTAAAATCTAAATTTATAATAAAGTTGAATAACTTTAAAACTGCCAAACAAAAAAAAAAGATGAACGCAAATAACAATATATTTGGTAATGCGTGTGATATATATAAAACAGCTCCTATAAAGGAAAACGAAATTTTAATATTGGGTTATTTCGACCGTGGAAACTTGGGAGATGAGGCCTTTAAAATCCCCTATACATTGATGTATAAAAATGCAAACATCCAAAGCATTGAGAGCATATCGCAACTTCCCAAAAATACAAAATGCATAATAATTGCTGGCGGAGATATTGTAAATAATTATTTCATCTCGAAATTAAAACGCCTAACAATAAACTACACGGGACTAATATATGGCATTTCAATTGGAATACCATACCCAAGCGAGGCATTTTACTTAAATATATTTGACCATGTTATTATGCGCGCAAAAACAGATATTCAAACAGCAAATAATGTAATAGGGTCCGCAAATGTATCGTATCTCCCCGACATAACAAACACAATCATCCCCACACTCAAATTTAAAACAAACGCCGTCGCCTTCGCCCTTGCGCAACCTTATTTTCACAAAAATGAAAATAAACCGCTTTTGGTAGCAAGCATTATAAAAACTATTAAGAAAATCATACTTGAATATCCGGAAACTAAAATAAATCTGCTAGCTTTTAACACTTCCGCCAGCGAGAAGGAAAGCGACCTCCTCATAAATAATGAAATTGAGAAACATTTTAATAATCTCGCGGTTGTTGAGTCTATAAAAATAAAAGACACCGCGGAAATGCTATCTTTCATGTCGTCCCAGAAACTCATCATATGCATGCGTTTCCATTCCGTTGTATTTGCAAATATTGTGAATGTTCCCTTTGTTGCCTTCTATACAACGCGGAAAATCAAAAACCTTTTAATAGATTTAGATGCGGCCGAGAAGGGCTATGAATTGGAAACCGACCCCCAATATCAGCCCACGCACATCAACGAACATAAATTATTTGCCCTTATCAAAAACAACATAAACAATAACAATGATATTCGCCAACCACTAATTACTTTGGAGGAATATAAGGAGGAAATTGATAAGCTTATTGAAAATAAACAAAAAAAGTATATATTGGAAAATAATATTTTAATTATAAATGAGGAGGATGCAATTAACTCGACGGTTCGCTATTTAAATAAATACATGGGACTGCCCGACACAACATTACTACAAGATGCCGCAGAACGGATTAAGGCAAATCTCGCGGATGCTACGCGTAAGAAGGATATTTCAAATGTAATTATATACGGTGCTACGGGGCAGATTGGTTCGCCATATTTATGGGGCCTTATGCAAAATATAGCAAAGGAGGATTTCAATCTACGTGAAACAATAAAATGGATATATTATGATAATTTGGCGAAACAGATGCAGCGTTATTTTATGAATGTGGATTTTGATAGAAAACTATATATAAATATGAATTATATGATACAAGATAATTATAAGGACCTTCATCGTAGTGGATGGACATATGTGGCGGATGCGTTGCAAAATATAGATGCCCGCAATTTTATGCGGGATGAATCGAAGTGTGTTAAACTTGACATATGTGCGGAGAGGACTTTCTTATGGGGCAAAACGATAAGCAAACTCGCGGATATAATACCTTATAGAACTCCTTGGGTGGGGGTTATCCATCATACGTTTGCAAAAGAATATAGTTATTATAATTGCGAGACACTCTTGGATACGCCGGAATTTATCGAATCCGCCCCTGTATGCAAATGCCTAATTGTATTATCAGTCTATCTCGCAAATCAATTACGGAATGCCCTTAGACTCCGTAGCATGAATATCCCCGTTATTAGTGTTATGCATCCAACCGATTTCCCTGCTAATACCTTTAAACTACATAAGTTTAAGCAGAACCCTATGAAGAAAGTTATACAAATTGGAGCATGGCTACGAAATACCTATGCAATCTACTCCCTTGCATTGTCGGTGAATTGTTTAAATATAAAAAAAGCAGCCCTGAAAGGCAAGGAAATGGATAATTATTTTATGCCGCCGAATCTATTTGAAATATTAGAGAATACATTCATAGATAAAAATGTTAATAATATAAATTCATGTCTATCACGGGAGTTGTCGCGTTGTGTATCGCGGGATAATACACTCTCAAAATGTGAAATAAATAATAAATATGTTTTGGGAATGATTGATCATCTACGAGATAATAATTCCAGCGTTGAAATACTTGATTATACTAGTAATGAAGAATATGATGAACTGCTTACAAAAAACATTGTATATGTTGAATATATCGACGCATCCGCAAGTAATACAATAATTGAATGTATTGTTAGAAATACGCCGCTTATTGTTAATAGACATCCTGCATTAGAAGAGTATCTCGGCGGTGATTATTGTGGATTCTATGAAAATGAAACCGAAGCAATTGCTATGATTACAGATATAGAAAAAATAGAAAAAATATATTGGTATCTTGTTAATATGGATAAAACCTTCCTAACAATTGAATATTTTATGTATGATTTACAGCAGAAACTTGCAGCGGTAATATAATAACACAATTGCAACTATAATTATACAACAGTAATAATAAAAAAAATATTTATATTTAGAGGCTTCTTTTAGATATGATAAAGATATTTATTTTTAAAAATAATTAAAAACCCTTTTCTTTCATGTATTCATCTATTGCATTGGAAATGTCTCTACGAGAAACATGGAAATGTATAGTCTCACGAGCTACATTAATAGCGGCCCAAAAAACATCCGCAGGAGAATCGTCAGGAGGTGCCCTTGTAATTGTAGCACGAGCCGCGGTAAGGGCAGCCTCAAAAGTAAGCGCAGGTGGCGCAGGTGGCGCAGCGTTCGCCATCTCAACACAGAAATACCAAAAAAATAAACTTAAATTTTATCATTTTTTT